>Ga0214172_1000109_pt1 | contig 45399 bp, 35 predicted proteins | sample TroBogEpilimnion_29_FD_153010 | JGI IMG/M metagenome (GOLD analysis project Ga0214172, IMG submission 153010) | Freshwater microbial communities from Trout Bog Lake, WI - 12JUL2007 epilimnion | ecosystem: Environmental > Aquatic > Freshwater > Lake > Epilimnion/Euphotic zone | place: Trout Bog...
CACCAAATCCTTAAACCCACTTCGCCGCCGGAACGCCGATTCCTTCGGAATCTCACCGCTTTCGCTCAAGGTCCATGCACTACTGGGACGGGACTGAAAAAAATTCTAGAACCTGCAGCGCTATGATTCGCTCCCCAACCCGCCGCCCCATATTTGTCGTCGGCCACCGCCGGCCCGATACGGATTCCGCCGTGTCGGCGGTGATTTATGCCGCCCTGCTCAACGCGATTACGCCCGGCGAACAGCATGAAGGCATAGCCCTGGGCGACCTTTCCAAGCAGACCCAATGGCTATTCGCCGAAGCGGGCATTCCCTTGCCGCGCCAGGTCAGCCACCTCCACGCCCGCGTCCGCGACGTCGCGCGCCGCGAGGTTTTTTCCGTCGGGCCGGAGGCGGCGCTGGGCGAGGCGCTGGAACTCATTATGCGCCGCCGCATCGGTGTGGTGCCGGTGCTGGACGCGAAACGAAAATTGCTCGGCCTGTTGAGCGACCGGATGCCGATGGCAAATTATTTTTACCACGCCAACGCGGAGGATTTTCTGGGCGTGCTGTTTTCGGTGGCCGACCTCGAACGCTATCTCAAGCTTGCGCGGTGGCAAAAACCGAAGACCGAGGCCGATGGGCAAATCGCGCTGGATTTGAGCCGCATCACCCCCGGTTCGCTCGCGCTCCTCGGCGACCAGCCGGAATTGCTCGCGCGCTGTCGCGACGCCGGTGCGGCCATCGTGATCGTCTCCGCGCCGGAGAAAACCGCCGCGTGGAAAAAAGCGATGCGGGAATGTCCCGGACTGGGCGTGCTGCAATATCGCAGCTCGCTCATGGCGCTCGTCACCCAACTGCCACTGGCGATTCCCGCCGCGCGCCTGATGCAGTCGGATGATTTCCCCAAACTGACGCCGGACCAGACGATTCAGGAAGCTCAGGCCGCGCTGCGGCAGGCGCAATTCGCGCTGCCGGTGATGAATCCCGATGGTACGCTATTCGGGGTTTTGTCGCGTACGGAAGTCATCAATTTCCCGCGCGGCCGCGTCGTGCTGGTGGATCATTTTGAGCAGCATCAGGCACCGGAAGGCATTGCCGATGTGGATATCGTCGAGATCGTGGATCACCACCGCGTCGGCACGCTTGAAACGGCGCTGCCCATCCGCGTGGACTGCCGGCCCGTCGGCAGCACTTCGACCATCATTGCGTGCAAGTTTTCCGAGTACGGCAAACGGCCCTCGCCCGCGCAGGCAAAACTCCTGCTCGGCGCGATTGTCGCTGACACGCTGTTGCTCACGTCGCCGACCACCACGGAAGTGGACCGCCAGCAGGCCGCTGCCCTCGCGCGCCGCGCGAAGGTGGATTTGAAAAAGTTCGGCCGCGAAGTGTTGATCCGCAACGACGAAACGCTGGAGCGTCCGGCGGCGGAACTGGTGGAAAAGGATCTGAAGGAGTTTTCGGCCGGCCCCACGCGCTTTGCCGTTTCACAAATTGAAACGGTGGATCGGACGCGGCTCGACGGCGAACATTTGAAAGCCTTTGCCACTGCCCTGCGCGAGCGGCGCGAACGCGGCGGCTGGGATTTTGCCGCCCTGCTCGTCACGGATATTTTTCGCGGCGACAGCGTGGTCCTGTTTGACGCCCGGACCGCCGCCCGCGCGCAACAGCTCGGGACCAGCGGCGAAGTCTGGGCTGGTTGCGTCTCGCGCAAAAAACAATTTCTGCCGGAATTACTCCGGCGGTTGCACCCTGAAGCCGACCGATGAAAACGATTCAAGTAGAGCAACCCTTTCACACGCTCCCGCTGGAGGAGCGAATCAAGATTTCCTATCTCGGCCTCGAGCGGATGCGCCGGCCCAACGGCGGTTATGTCGCCAGTCCCTACAACGCCGAGGATCAAGCCGGCGACGCCTACAACGTGTATTGGATCCGCGATATTATGTACGCGACGTACGCGAACGAATATCTCGGGTGTTACGACAAGATGGTGGAAAGCTTTCGGCTGGTGCTGGAGATATTTAAAAAGCATCACATGAAGTTCGTGCAGGCGTCGATCATCAAGCCGCATCTGCTGCACCAGCGCGGGTTATTCATGCCGGCGCGGGTTCATCCGACCACGCTGGAAACCATCACGGATGAATGGGGGCATCATCAAATGGATGTGTTCGGCCTGTTCATGTATAAGCTGGGTGATCTCGTGAAGAAGGGGTTCGGCTTTCGGTTCACCACGGAGGATTATTATTTGATGGGCAACATTCGGAACTACATTTTCAACATGGGTTTCGAGTCGGACTTTGGCGTCTGGGAAGAAGGCCCGGAGGAACATTCCAGCAGCTTCGGCGCGGTCCTGGGTGGTTTGACAATGTGGTTTGATCAAGGCCATTACGATTACAAGTATCGTGGCAAAATCCCCATCTCGCACCTGGTGCCGGTGAGCGAGCGCATGATCGCCGAGGGCTACGGGGCGTTGATGCGCCTGCTGCCGAATGAATCGGCGCATCGGCCGGTTGATCTGGCCCAGCTGAGCCTCATCTGGCCTTACAACATCGTGGATTACGACACCAAAAAAATCCTACTCGCACAAATCGAAAAAAATCTCGTCCGCGCCAACGGTGTCGTGCGCTATCTCGGGGATGTGTATTGCGGCAAGGGTCTGCATGCCGGTCACGAGGGGCCGGCGCAATGGCCGCTGGGGCTCGCCTGGCTGGCGATCTGCTACGGCAAGCTGGCCGAGGCCAGCGGCGAATTTGATTTGTCCCGTCACCGGCTGCATTTCAGTTGGGAAGAGCGGCAGCATTTTTTCGCCAAGGCGCTGGATTATTTCAGCCAGCTCGAACGCAACATGACGCCCGAGGGTGCGGTGCCGGAAATGTACGTCGGCGGCACCCCAGGCCACAATACGCCGCTGGCCTGGGCCCAAAGCTTTCACATTGTTGCGGCCCAGACCCTGCTGAACCTCACCTACGCGCATCCGGCGCACTTTAAGATTCCGGCACATATCCGACTCGGCTCCCATTAATATTATGAAACCGATTCTGCCCCTCTTCATCATGATCGACGCCATGGGCTGGGAAATCCTGCGTGCCGATCCGTTTGGTAAAAATTTCGCGCCGAACCGCAAGAAACTCGAATCCGTTTTTGGCTACAGCTCCACCTGTGTGCCCTCGATTCTGTCCGGTCACTGGCCCGACGAGCACCGCAACTGGTGCTACTTTGTCTATGACCCGAAAAACTCACCGTTCCGCTCCTTGCGCTGGATGCGCTGGCTACCGACGGCCGTGACGGGCCGCCGCATTTTTCGGCGCTACCTGACCAAGTTTGTGAAGGTGCAGCTCAAGTTTCGCGGCTACTTTGATCTCTACAACATTCCGTTCAAGTTCATCCACCTGTTTGATTTCACAGAGAAGAAAAGTCCGCTCCAGCCGAAAGGCATGAACCGCGGGCCCAACATCTTTGATTTTCTCGTCGAGCATAACATTCCATATTTCGTCACGGACACCACCAAATCCGAGGAGCAAAACCGGGACAACATCATTGCCGCCATCGAGGCGGAGCGCGTGGATTTCGTGTTCCAATACTGGGCCGGCCTCGACGGTTTGCTGCACATGGTCGGCAATCAATCGCCGGAAGTCCCCGCCAAGCTGCGCGTCTACGAGCAGTGGATTGAGCAGGTGCTCGCGGCCGCCAAGTCGCATTATTCCGCGGTCCACCTGTATATTTTCAGCGATCATGGCATGGCGAACTGTGACGAGCTCGTGGATCTCAAAGCCCGGATTGACGCGCTGCCGGTGCGGATGGAAAAGGACTACGCCGTCGTCTATGACTCCACCATGGCGCGCTTTTGGTTCTTCAATGACCGCGCCCGCCAGCTCATCCACGAGGCCTTGGGGAAGGTGCCTGAAGGGCGCATCCTGCCGGACGACGAGTTGCACCGCTACCGGGCGCTGTTCGAGGACCGGCAGTTTGGTGAGACGATTTTCCTCATGCGCGAAGGCGTCCTCATCGTGCCGAGCCATATGGGCGAAAGGCCGATCCGCGCGATGCACGGCTACCATCCCACCGATCCGCAAAGCTATGCCACGCTGTGCACCAACCAGCCGGTAATTCCCGATGACGTGACGCACATTCCGCACATCTGCCGCCTCATGGAAAAAACGGCGCTGCTCGCCAAGGAAAAGAACGCCACCCCCCAATGACCCCCACCGCCAAAAAAATCATCCATGTTCCGCGCCGGTTCGTGGCGGAGGAATGGGGCGGTACAGAAACCGTCATCCTGGAAATCTCGCGTCAGCAGCAGCGCGCCGGCTGGCAGCCGGAGATTTTCACCTCGCTGGCGCTGGCGAAACAGCGCCACGAAACCATTGGCGGCGTGCCGGTTCAACGCTTTCCGTATTGCTATCCTTTTTTTGGCTTGAGCACGACAGACAAGGCGGCGCTCGACAAAAAAGGCGGCAATCTCCTTTCCCTTTCGCTCTTCAATGCCTTGCGCCGCGAGCCGAACGTGCGGCTGTTTCATGCGCACGCGCTGAAGCGGCTCGGCGGCGAAGTGCGCACGGCGGCGCGCTGGCAGAAAAAACCACTGGTCGTCTCCCTGCATGGTGGCGTGTTCGACGTGCCGGCCGCTGAACTCGGCACCATGCTCAAGCCCATCGAGAACAAAATGGAATGGGGCAAGCCGTTCGGTGCCCTATTCGGCTCCCGCCGCGTGCTCGACGATGCGGACTTTGTGATTTGTGTCGGCCAGAGCGAAATGGAGAAGGCCAAACAACAGCTCGCGCACGACCGGATCGCCTATCTGCCGAACGGGGTGGACTGCGCCAAATTCGCCACTGGTGATGGTGCGGCGTTCCGCGCAAAACATGGAATCCCTGCCGACGCCTTTCTGGCGCTGAACATCAGCCGGATTGACGCGCAGAAAAACCAAATGCTGCTACTCGAGGCCTTCGCCCGGTTCCGCGCACAGCAGCCGCAGGCGTTCCTCGTCCTCATCGGTCCGGAAACGCAGCCGGATTACGCCCGGCAGCTCCGCGCTTTCATCGCCGACCGCCACCTCGGCGATCGGGTGAAAATTCTGCCCGGCATGCGGAACGACAATCCTGACTTGATTCAAGCATTCCACGCGTGTGACGTTTTTGTTTTACCCTCAATGCACGAGCCGTTTGGCATCGTTGTGCTGGAGGCGTGGAGTTCCGGCAAGCCCGTCATTGTCAGCCGCGTTGGCGGCCTGCAAGCCTTGGTGCGCGACGGCGACACCGGTTTCTTTTTTGACCCCAACGCGGGTGACGCCGCGGTGGATCTGGCGGCGAAGCTGAACCGTTTTGCGACCGAGCCGGAATTGAAAAATAAGATCGGCGCCACCGGCTTACGTGAGGCACAATCAAAATACGACTGGGCGCAAATCGGCCAGCAGCTCGAAACCCTTTACCAGCGTGCAGAAGCGAACTACGCCAAGCGATCATGACCCACGACCAAGTCAAAAAAAACGTCGTCAGAAGTGCGATGACCAGCTACCTGCGTATCGTGGTGCGGATGGGTCTGGGCCTCGTAACCTTCCGGCTGCTGTATCAAAATCTCACTTCCGAGGAGTTTGGTTTCTGGTCGTTGCTGTGGGCGGTTTTCGGTTACGGCATTCTTCTGGATTTCGGCTTCGGTTATTCGGCTCAGAAACGCGTCGCCGAACTTTCGGTCAAGCAGGACTGGCTGGAATTGAGCCGGGTCCTGAGCACGATCTTCTTTTTTTACGTCATTGCCGCGGCAACAGCGTTCCTGCTGGGCGTCGTTTTTTCCGGCCCGCTGATTAACATGTTCAAGGTCAGCGCCCAGCACCACGAGGAATACCGGCGCATCATGCTGGTTTTCCTGGCGGGCATCGGTGTGGCGTTTCCATTTGGCATTTTCCCCGAGGTGCTGCAGGGCCAGCAACGGATCGCCACCTGGAACAACGTGGTTATTGCCGGCGCGGTCATGAACGCGGCGGTCATTATCGCCACGGTCTTGTTTCACTGGGGATTTCTGGTGCTGGTGATATTATCCGTGCTGAGTTTTCTGGTGCCGTATTTTGTGGCCGCCCGCCTGTCGCTGCGCCATTTGCCAGAAGTCAAAATCCACCCTTCCCTGTTCTGTCGGAAGACCATTGTTGAAACCAGCCGCTTCAGTCTTTACGCCTATGCCAACACGCTGGGGAGCATTCTCCGCAATAAGACGGATCAGCCGGTCATCAGCACGGTGCTCGGCGTGGCCCAGGTGACGCCCTATCAGGCCGGGAGCAAGGTCGGGGAAATGTTCAGCATGATGACCAGCCAGCTCGCCTGTGTGCTGTCGCCGACGGCGGCGCATTTGCATGCCAAGGGCGACGCCGCCGGGCTGCGCGACATTTTGTTGAGCTCGATGCGCTTCAGTATCATCGCGGCCACGCCGCTTTATGTAGTCACCGCCGCCTACATGGAAGGAGTCATCCGCATTTTGACCGGCGTGAAGCATCCGACCGCGCCCATGCTATGGTCCGGCGAACTGTTGCTGTTCTGGTATTATTCCCTGGTTCTGACGCATTCGGTGTTCAAAAACATGTACATGATGGCGGGCCAGGAAAGACGCATGATGCTTCAGGGCGTCTGCGAAGCCGGGGTCAACATCGCGTTGAGCATCGGCCTGACGTTCTGGCTGCGACACGCGCTCGGGGTGGAATGGGGCATCCTCGGCGTCGCACTCGGTTCGGTGATTCCGACCTTTCTGTTCGGCTGGGGGCTCATCTGGGGTTGGGCTGCACATGAGGCCAAAATGTCGCGCTGGCAGCTTTTCCGGCGCGTGCTGCTGCCGTCCTGGCGCGGTGCGGTGCCGATGGTGGCGGCGGCGGTGGCTTTGCGTTATCAAACCTTCTGGGCCAGCGGCAGCAATACAATGCTTACGCTCGGCGAAGGCGCGCTGGTCGGTGCGGTCGGCCTTCTGGGGATGTGGTTCATTACGTTCAATCCGGCGGAACGCGAAAACTATGCCGGCAAAATCCGCCGCAAGCTGGGTGCCAAAGGAAAAGGGGGAGCCGCATGACGCGCGCGCGAATCCTCTATCTCGACGTGCCGTTCGAGAACGAATCCGGCGGCGACAAAAACCGGAGCCGTTTTTTATTCCAGGCGCTGCGCGAAAATTTTGACGCGGATTTACTGCTGATCGGCCGTGCGGGCGCATCACCCAAACCCGCGTGGATCCATTTTCAACCGCTCGCGATGTTCGCGCCCCAGCCGGCGCCGTTTCCGCGTCCGGCTTCCACACCGTCTTTCGCCCCGGCTGATCGCGAGCAATTTGTCGCCTTGCTCCGCGAGAAAAAATACGATGCCGTATTCTGCCGGTTTACCATCGGCTGGGAACTGCTCGCCCTCGTTCGGGAGGCCGTGCCTGGAACCGCCGTTGTCGTGGATGTGGACATGGTGTCGTCACGGTTGGTGGCGCTGACGTGGGCGGCGAATCCGGCGTTCAAGAAGCGGTGGTTCCTGTTCGAGAAATGGAAGTTGCAACACTTCGAGCGCCGGCTTTTCCGCGAGCCGTGGCTATTCCTGTTCACGAATGCCACCGAACTGGCCGATGTACGCGACGGCGTCGCGCCCCGGCCGGCGGCTGGTGAATTCGCGCTGCTGCCGAATATCATGCCGCGGGGTGCCGCGCCGGTGGCGGTCGAGCGGCAGCGGGTGATCTTATTTTTCGGCAGCCTGGATTCCTCCGCGAATGTGGATGGCTTTCAATTTCTGGTGGACGAGGTACTGCCGCTCATTGAGGCCGATTTGAAACGGCATAACGTCACCATCCACATCGCCGGAAAAAACCCGCCCGCTGCATTTGCCCAGCGGCTCCTCGGCAGGGACTGCGTCAAACTCGTCGGGCCGGTGGATTCCATTGAGCATGCTATCGCGGAGTCGCAATTTGTTTTGCTGCCGCTGCGCATTGCGTCTGGCACGCGCACGCGGATTCTGGAAGCCGCCGCCGTCGGTCGCGCCGTCGTGACCACGACCATCGGCGCGGAAGGCTTGGATCTGGGGGATACCGTATGGATTGGCGACACGGCGCAAGAATTGGCCGCCCACACCCGCCGTTTGCTCGCCGATCAACCTCTGGCGGATGAATCAGGCCGTCGCTTGCGCGAGCGCAGCACCGCGCTTTACGCTGCCGGCAATGTCGCCGTTGATCTGGGGGTGAGGCTGGAACGGTTCCTGTCGCCGCAAAATGGAGGTGGGCGATGAGTGATCCCCTGGTCAGCATTATTCTGCGGTCCTTCAACGAGGCGTGGGCGCTGAAAGACACGTTGCCCGCACTGGCCGCGCAGGAGTACAAACACTGGGAACTGATCGTGATTGATTCCGGCTCCACCGACGGTTCGCAGGCGTTGATTCGCGCCGCCCAGCCCGCTCAGTTCGTCCAAATCACGCCGGCGGAATACAATCCCAGCCGCGTGATGAACCACGGCCTGCGGCTGGCCCAATCCGGTTTTGGCATTTTTATCAATGCCGACGCTACGCCCCAGGGCGCGAACTGGCTGCGGCCGCTGGTGACGGCGTTGCTAGATCCGAAAACGGCGGCGTGTTTCGGGCGGCAGATCCCGCGGCCCGATTGCCAGGCGGTGTTTGCGAACGACTACGACCGCTGTTTCGGCCCGAAGCGCGAGTCGGCGCAGTGGGACCATTTTTTCAGCATGGTCAGCAGTGGTTTGCGGAAGGATGTTTGGGCGGTCCGTGGCTTCCGCGGGGATTTGCAATACGCCGAGGACGACGAATACACCCGCTGGTGCAAGGCGCAGGGCTACGCGGTGACGTATGTGCCGGAGTCGGTGGCGATGCACTCCCATAATTACACGCCGGAGCAGAGCTACAAGCGCAGTTTTGGCGACGCGCGCGCCATCGGCAAGGTGTGGACGGGGGCGCCGGGAGAATTTAATTTTGCGAAAACCGTCCTGCTTGGCTGGGCCAGCGACGTGCGGCATGATGCGAAATTCTGCGCCCGCGAAAACCGTCTGGGCGAACTTGCTCACGCCGCGCGCATCCGCTGGCGGCAGCGGCAAGGCAAGCTCGCCGGCTTTCGCCAGGGGTGGCAGGAGGCGCATCCCATATGAGTCCGCGCTTCACCATTGACGGCAGCGACGGTCTGGAATCGCATCTGGCGGCAACCTGCGAACAGGTTTTATCCGGGGTCAAATCACTCGTGCCGCTGGCTCGGCTCGACGGCATTTTGCTGGGCGGCGGCTACGGACGCGGCGAAGGCGGGGTCTTAAAGACGGCGGACGGCGACCAGCCTTACAACGATTTGGAATTTTACGTCTTTCTGCGCGGTCAGGCGATCCTGGCCGAGCGCACCTTTCGCCAGCCGCTGCACGAGCTGGGCGAAAGCCTTTCGCCGGCCGCCGGCCTCGAAGTGGAGTTCAAAGTCCTGACCCTCGATAAGCTGCGCCGCAGCCCGCCCTCCATGTTTTACTACGATCTGGTGGCCGGCCATCGTTGGCAACTGGGTGAGGACGCGTTGCTCGCGGGCTGCGAACAGCACCGCGATGCCGTCCACATTCCGTTGCACGAAGCGACCCGGCTGTTGATGAACCGCTGCTCCGGTCTGCTGTATGCCGCCGAGCGGCTGGCGCGCCCACACTTCGGCGCCGCGGAGGCGGACTTTGTCGGCCGTAATCTGGCAAAGGCGCAGCTGGCCTTTGGCGACGTGCTGCTGGCGGCCAATGGGCAATACCATTGGAGCTGCCGCGAACGGCACACGCGGCTGACGAAGTTGTCCCGGCTGGAAAACCTGCCGCTGGAGGAATTTCTCCGGCAGCACGCGACCGGAGTGGAATTCAAGTTGCATCCGACGCGGTCGACGGAAACGCGAGAAATATTGTCGGCGCGCCACGCGGAACTTTCCGCGGTCGGTCAACAATTGTGGCTGTGGCTGGAAGCCAAGCGGCTTGGAACAAGGTTTGCGACGCCGCGCGATTATGCGTTCAGCGGCGCCGATCTGTGTCCGGAGACATCCGTCTGGCGCAACCGGCTGGTGAATGCACGTGCGTTCGGCGGCAGCGGGCTGGCGTGTGGTCGTTATCCGCGCGAGCGGTTGTTTCGGTCTCTGGCGTTGCTGCTGTGGGAGCAAAATGAATTTGGAAAAGTCCGGTCGGAATTGCGGTCTGACGCCACGGATTTTACCGGTTTGGTTTCCGCTTACGAAAATCTCTGGAAACGGTTTAACTGATTTGTCATGAAAAAAATCACCATCGTGTCCGCCTGTGATCGAAATTTTCTCTGGGGCGCGTATCTGCTAGCCGCCAGTGCGGCACGCTTTTTGCCGCAGACACCGGTGCATATTTTACAGACGGGTTTTACGGACGATGACAAGTCGCTGCTGGAACAATTCCCCTCGGTCAAGGTGCTGTCGCTGCCCGCCAACGACCCGCGCAACGTGGCGAACCGCAAGTCCGAGGCCCTGTTGAGTGCGGATACGGAATTCGTTGCGTGGTTGGATGCGGATTGCATGGTCATTGGCGATATCGCGCCGTACCTGATTCCTAAGAATGGCGAATTTCAAATCCGCATGCGCGCGGCCGACGAGAACGCCTGGGTCTGGCGCAACCATTACGCGCCGGGCGAAAGGCGCGGCGGCTTGCCGAAATCGGTGCTGGAAAAATGGCGCGCAGATGTGGGGCAGCGCGACCAGCCGCTGGTGGACGCAGCGTGCGTAACGAATTGCTTCGTATTGCATCAGCGGCATCTGGATTTTGTGCGGCAATGGAAGTCACAGATCGCCAAGGTGATACCGCCGGCACACGCGGGCGTGGTGGACAATCGCAATCCGGCTTATTTCATGACGGATGAATCGGTGATGACGTCGCTGCTGGCGTTTTCCAGCATCGCGCCGACGCCGGGTGAGTTTGCGCTCGACCGCGACGCGAAGGCGCACGTCGCGCACTTCGGCGCGAATCCGAAGCCGTGGATACAATGGCGTTGGCGGCTATGGTATTGCTATCCGCACATCATGGGCTTGTTGGATTGGGCTAGAGCGTCGGGCTATCGAACCCCGCCGGTTCCCTGGAGTTTTCTTAAAAAAAATCGCCTGCCGTCATATCTGATCGCAGCGGCAATCGAAGTTAAGACCCGCGTCCGTTCTGCCGGAGGAGCCATTGTGCGGATGTTGAAAGTGAAAAAATAATTTTGCGTCCCTGCCCCCAAAAAAGCTCAAAATGAAAAAATCACCAATAACTCCTAAATATGCTTTTTGCCTGGTGAACCGTGCCGGCTGGAAGTCTATTCGGTTGCGGCTGGAAAAATTTCTTCCCGCAGTCGTAGGCGGGGAGTGGAAATTCATTCATCTGGAAGATTACGCTCAGCGGATTGGTGTGATGACCAAGCGGCTCGGTAAGTTTCAGATGATTCACGATGTTCTTTCTGGCCGCGCTGCGGCCCGGGCGGCGATTCGTGCGGGCGCGACGAAAATTATTTTCGGAACCTACCATAATTGCCCGTGGCTGCCGCAGAAACCGGGCGTACGTTACTTCATCTTCTCCGACGCCAGCATGCGCCAACTCGCCAGCCTGGGTTACAGCCAGCAAAAAAGGGAGATTTCCCGGATGGCCAAGTTCATCTACGGGCGCGGTGTCCGGTGTCAGGCCAAGGCTGGGCATCATTTCTTTTGTATGAGTACTTGGTATGCGGAAGCGCTTCAAGCAGAGCATGGCGTCAGACCCGACCAAATCACCATCATTCCGCCCTCAGTGGATACGAATTACTGGGTGCCAAGGTCCGGGGAAAGAAAGCCGGGGCCATTGCGCGTTGTTTTCGTCGGGGCAGATTTCATGCGGAAAGGTGGCGATGTGTTGATGGAAGTTGTCGCCCTGCCCGAGTTTTCTGAAGTGGAATGGCATCTCGTAACCAAAAGCCCACCGCCAGCCGCAAACGCGAACGTTACCTGTTACCTCGATTTTAATTCTGATGCTGAGGGGCTGCGGAATCTGGTGCAGAAAAGCGACGTGCTGGTGCTGCCGACGCGCGCCGATTGCAGTTCCATCGCCACGCTCGAAGCGTCGGCGTGCGGTGTGCCAACCATTATCACCCGCATGGCTGGGATTCCTGATTTGGTTGAGGACGGCGTGACGGGTCTTTTACTGGAGCAGCCGACGGTGGGACATCTGGCGGCGGCGTTGCGAAAATATCAGGCTGCGCCGGAACTGCTGAAACTCCATGGTCGCGCCGCCCGCGAAAAAATTGTGAGGGGATTCGACATCCGCGTGGTGGTGGAGAAAATCCGGGCGGCGATGGCCCGCGTTCAGTAAAGAACGCTGGCGGCCCGCCGGGCCCGTTTTTTAATCGCCGAATAAATGCCGTCGCCACCAGGACATATCGGTGAAAGCTTCCACCTGATGATCCGGCAAAAGCCGGATTGAGACGCGGTACCCGCCGTGGGCTTTGATGAGGGCGCCGTCCCATTGCCAGGGCGGCTGACTGGCGAACTCCAAGTGAACAGCGCTTTCGCCCCCGCCGGATTTAAGCACTAGTCGGATGGATTCCTGATCGGCAAGGGCCATAAAAGTTCGCGTCTGGTTGCAGGCGCGAATGAGGAGCGGCGGCAGTGGTTGGCCGGTCTGGTTATAGACCACAATCATCGATACGTCGGAATTGCTGTAGGCAATCCCGCCGGTGACGGCGAGACCGACAAGGAGCGCGAGGGGAAATAAAATCCGTTTGCGCAGCCACCACGGGAGAAAAGGGGAGGGAGTCATGTTTTTTTGGCGGCGAGTTTTTGCTGTTTGGCTTCCCGGCGCATGACTTCGAGGCGGGCGGTGATGCCCATCAAGATGAGCCAGAGCATGAGGTTGCGTGGCTGGACGAGGACGCGCTCCAGCGTGCTTTGCACATAATTTAGCGCGCAGCCGACGGCGATGCCAAGGGCGAGGACGCGGACGAAGGAATGGTCAAAAAAGAGAAACGCGCGGGCATTCCACCACAGCCCGACCAAAATCAAAGCGAGCCACGCGAGCAAGCCGGCATAGCCGGTCTCGGCCATCAGCAGATAATAATGGCTTTCCACCACAGAATTCGGCTCGTCATAGTTGATCTTCATGTTGCGACTGCGCGTCCAGTCATAGTAAATCTCGGCGTAGCGGTACGGTGGGTTCACCACGAGCGCATAATTGTTCCAGCCGATGCCCAGGGGATGGTCCGAAACCATGTTGCGGCACGCGTCCTTCATCACTTCCCGGAGTTGGCCGCTGGCCTCGTTTCCCTTGTCATGAAAGCGCGAAACGATGGAGTCGATCGCGAGCACCAGTCCGAGCGCGCCGATGATGCCCATGGTCGTGGTGAGCATCATCCGCCGGGCGGTGATTTTTTCCGCGAGGCTCAAGCCGGTCACGGCAATGGAGCCCAGCCCGAACATGACCAGCGCGCCGCGCGACAAGGTGCATTCGACGATGATGGCGGTGGCGACAAAGCCCAGCAACAGCCAGTTGGCCCCCTTGAAGGGCGGGCCGAACGCCACCGCGAGAAACACCATGCCGATGAGCACGGAATACATCGCCAGCGGATTTTGGTGCTCGAACGTGCCATGCACCTGATACATCCCGGCGAGGTATTTCATTTTGAGAACCACAAACAGCTCCCACAGCATCGTCCCGACCATGACGCGCAGAAAGAATTTCAAATCATCCTCCGTCCGCAACGTATTGAAGGTGGCGATCATTAGCAGCGCGCTGAAAATCTGCTTGTGCGCGGCCATGTAGCCGAGGTTTTTGTCTGGTGCATTGACCAGTGATAACACCGAGATGGCGCAATACAGCAGATACCAGCCGAGTCCCGGGGGTAGCCAGCGAAAGGATTTGGGGTCTTCGCGCCATTTGGCAACGATGAGCGCGATGGCGATGGCGTTATTGAAATAGAAGTGATAGCCCTTGGTATGGCCCCGATAGGTTTCGATGGAGCCGAGCGTCAACCCCCAGTTGCCGGGGCCCAGCAGGCCGTTGAGGGTCATGAAACACATTAACCCAAAGGCCCAACGTTGCCAGACCGCACGGTCTTTCAGAAAAAAACCAGCGGCGGGCGCCAGTATGAAAAACACCGGGCCGACAAACGCCAGTTTGATCAGGTCAAGCGAGCTCAACGCGCTGAGCATAGCGAAATTCCGCTGGTCGCCAACGGATTTTCTCGGCTTGGACTTTCCAGCCAAACATGTTAAAAATTTTCCGTGCATGCAAGCCACCCCACCCATGGCTAAAACCAGCCGCCCCCCCATTGCCATTCTGGGCGTGCCCTTCGACGCTGTCACCACGCCGGAAACTCTGGAGCTCATCGGCGATATGATCGCCTCGGGCCAGCCGCATTATGGCGCGACCGCCAATGTGGATTTCATTGTGCAGGCCCTGGAGGATGTGGAACTGCGCCGGATTTTATTCGACGCGCACCTCGTGATGGCGGACGGCATGCCCATCGTCTGGGCGTCAAAGTTTCTCGGCAACCCGCTGCCGGAACGGGTTACCGGTTCCGGCCTGATTCCCCAACTGCTCGCGCTTGCGGAGCAGAAAGGCTGGAAAGTTTTCTTCCTCGGCGGCACGGATCAAAGCGTCGCCACCGCGGCGGCCAATACCCGCGCCAAACATCCCCGGCTCCAGCTGGTCGGAGCCTATTCCCCGCCATTCAAGCCGCTGTTGGAGATGGATCACCTCGACATTCTGCGCCGCATTCGTGAAGCCAAGCCGGACCTCCTGCTCGTGGCGTTCGGCTGTCCGAAACAGGAAAAGTGGATCTACATGCACTATCGCGACGCGGGAGTGCCCTTTACGGTGGGCGTCGGCGCCACGATTGATTTTCTGGCCGGCACCTTTAAGCGGGCTCCGGTGTGGATGCAGAAATCCGGCACAGAATGGATTTTCCGGATGTGGCAGGAGCCGAAGCGGCTGGTCCGCCGCTACGGCAAGGATCTGCGCGGGTTCGCCTTCGCCATTGTGCGGCAGTGGTGGCAACTCCGCTCCCGAAGTCAATTGCTGGCTGCGGTCAAAGTGGGGGCTACGGCCAAGGATCCCTTTGGCAACAGCATCATTCAAGCGCCGGCGCGGTTGGGCGCGGGCGAGGTGAATACGCTTCAGGCCGAATGGCTGAAGACGATGGAAAGCGGCCATGTCCTGCTGGATCTCACCCGTACCTTTTTTGCCGATAGCACAGGCATTGCCTTGCTGATCCGGCTCCGCAAGCGCGCGCGCGAACTGGGTTTTCAATTCTACCTGATTAGCCCCCAGCCGGCCGTGCTGGCGGCCTTGCGGACGATGAAGCTGGAGGAGTTCTTCAACGTGCAGACCAGTGTTACAGGCGCACGCTTTCTGATGGAAAGCCTCGCGCGCTCTCCGATTGTCACCAGCGCCCTGCGCGAAACCGCGCTCCAGATTCGTTGGTCGGGCGAAGTCGCCGCTCTGAACGCCGTCGATCTCGGTACTTATACCGAATCGGAATTATCGCAAACTACCGCCGGCATGACCGTGACCATTGATTTGTCGCGCGTGACCTTTGCGGACAGCAGCGGCATCGGCCTGATGCTGCGGTTCAAAAAAAACCTCAAACGCCGCGACATTGACCTTAAATTCGTCAACCCCACGCCGTCCGTCCGCAACGTGCTCCGGCATACGCGGCTGGAGGCCTATCTGTTGGGCGAATCACAATGAAAATCGGCCTCTCCACCTCGGTCATCCAACGGGGTAAAACCGGCGTGGCACAATATATTTTTGCGCTGCTGCGCGCGCTGCTCCCGTATGCGGACCAGCACGAATTTCTCCTGTTCGTTCTGGAGGAGGATTTGCCGCTATTTGATTTTGCCAAAACAAAGATGCAGCTGATTCCCGTGGCCGAAAAATTCCGGCCGGCGGTGAAAAACGTACTCTGGCACCAGACCAAACTGCCGGCCCTCGCCAAAAACCTCGACCTCGATGTCCTGCATGTCCCCAGTTATCGCCGGATGCTCTGGTGGGCGCCGTGTCCTCTGGTGGCGACCATTCATGACCTCGCCCCGTTCCACATTATCGGCAAATATGACTGGAAGCGCATGCTCTACGGGCGCGTGGTGGTCAAACGGCTGGCCCGCCGGCAGGATGCCGTCATCGCTGTTAGCGAAAACACCGCGCGCGACCTGGAGACTTTTTTCGGGCTGGGGCGCGACCGCGTCAATGTGGTGTGGAACGGCATTGACCACCGTCGTTTCCAGCCCGGCGACGTCGCGGCGGCCAAAACGGTGGCGGCGGCCCAGTGGCAGCTCGACCGGCCGTTTTTCCTCTATGTCTCCCGGCTTGAGCATCCCGGTAAAAACCATGTCCGGCTCATCGAGGCATTCAACCAGTTCAAGGCCGCGACGAGCTCCGACTGGTTGCTCGCGCTCGGCGGCAGCGACTGGAGCGGTGCGGAGGCGATTTACGCCGCGGCAAAAGTATCGCCGTACGCCGCCGATATTCGCTTTCTCGGTTTCGTTTCCGATGCCGCGTTGCCGGGCTTGTACCACGCCACGGACGTATTTATTTATCCGTCGCTGTTCGAGGGGTTTGGATTTCCACCCATTGAGGCAATGGCCTGCGGCGTGCCAGTGATCAGCTCCACGCGCGGCTCGCTGCGCGAAGTCGTGGCCGCCGCCGCCCTGACGATCGACCCGGAAAATATTCCAACGATCGCCGCCGCCCTGGCGACCTTGTCCGGGAGCGCCGCCGAACGGCACCGCTGGCGCACGGCCGGCTTGGCTCATGCGCGGCGGTTTGACTGGGATGAAAATGCCCGCCAAACGCTGGAAATTTACCAACGGGTGTGCCGGCCTGGAACGTGCTAAAAGTGTGCGCGGGTATTGATGACTAATTTGATCATGGATTTATTGCAGCATTGGAATTTACGCGAGCGTCCTTTTGAAGCGACGTGGGACACGCGGTTTTTCTATGCCGGGCCGGATCACGAGGAGGCGCTGAGTCGGCTGCTCTATCTGGTCAGCGAGACGACCATGAACCTGGGCCTGCTCACCGGCGAAATCGGCAGCGGCAAAACACTCACCCGCGCGGTGTTCGCCGGCCGGATTGATGCCGCGCGCTTTCACGTGCTGACGGTGGAAAATTCCGGCTTCCAACTGGAGGAATTGCTCGGCTCGATTTTACGCCGGCTCGCGCCGCAAATCCAATTGAACGGCGAAGGCAAACTGGCCCGCTGCGAAATGTTTGAGCGGCTTGTCCGCCAGATGCACGCTAGCGGGCGCCATCTCGTCCTGCTGCTCGACGAGGCGCAGGACATGACGCCGGCCACAGTTCACGAACTGCGCTGGCTCACGAATTTCAACGGCGGCGGCGCGTCGTTGCTCACGCTCATCCTCATCGGTCAGCCGGAATTGCGCAAAATGATTGTCGGTGACGCTGCGATCAACCAGCGTGTCAGCCTGCGGTTCCATTTGAAACCACTGCGGGCGGACGACATGGAAAACTATCTGCGCCACCGCTTGCGCGTGGCGGGCCATCCGGCTGGAAATTTATTTTCGCCCACGGCCGCGCTGGAAATCTTCAACGCTACCTACGGCGTTCCCCGCGCGGTCAACCGTCTGGCCAAGCTCGCCCTGGAACACGCGTGGGTCGGCGAGACGGCCAAAGTTGAGGCCTCCGCCGTTACCGCCGTCGTTCGCGATTTGGAACGGCACCAATTATTGCCCGCATGAACCCTCCCGAAAATTTCAGCGTCAGCGCCGTGCAGAAAAAACGCGAGCAATCCGGCGCCGCCAACCCCGCGCCGGCCACCGGGGCGCCGGGTGCATCTGGGCTGCTTCCGACCGTCCGGTTGGAAGCGCCGCCGGCCGAGAATAAAGGGTTACCGTTTGACCTGGTGCGGCTGGCCGCGGCGGTGGTGCGCCACTGGATCTGGCTACCGCTGGCCGGCGTGGCGCTGGCCGTGCCGGTTTTAATTCTGGGCATCTTGAAATTTCACACCGGTTATTCCGTCACCGTGCAACTCATTCGTGCCGAGGTGACCACCACCATCCGCGCCTCGCAGTTCGGCGACGCGTTCAAACCGCGTCAGGTCACCGTCGGCACGGTGGTCAGCATCATGCAATCTCCCAAGCTGCTGGAAAAAGTCGGCACTGCGGCGCATCCGCCCCTGAGCGGAGGCGGGTTGCTCGGCCGCCTGACCATCAAGCCGGAGCGCGATACGGATTTGATCACCGTCACCCTCAAAGGTTCCGGCAGCGCGCCCGCCACCGCGGATCTGGTCAACGCGTATTGTCACGAAGTGGTCGCGCTCACCTCCCAGATGCAATCTGACGAGGCGGCGGAATTGGATAAGTTTCTGCGCGACCAGATCTCCCGGGCCGATGCCGATTTGGAACTGGTCAACAAGGAACTCCTGGAGTTCAGCCGCACCAGCGATTTCTACGGCGCCGACCGGCAGGTCGAGGCTTACCTCCGCGAAGTGGGCGACGCGGAAATGCAGTTGCAGACGGCCAAAACGGATTTGGAGACGATGGATTTCCGTATTGCCAGTGTTGAGCGTGAACTGTCCCTCCAGAATCCGCTGGTGATGCGCCTGAGTCAGGCGCGGCAGGAGTTGAACAACCTGCACGGCAGTTACACGGATGAAAATCCCATCGTGAAGGATGCGCAGGATAAGGTGGCCGGGCTGGAGCAGCAACTCACCGCCGCCATCGCCAATAGCAACACCAACGAGCCGCCCTATCAGTTCAGCGAGAACACGGTGGCCAACAACCTGTACATGGAGCATGTGAGCCTGCGCAGTGAGCGCGAGGGCCTCGTCAAACGCATCGCCCAGCTCAAAGTGTTTTGCGAAGACGTGCAGCAAAAACTGAGCGGCATTCCTGAAAAAAGCCTGCGCCTCGCTCAGATCACCGCCCGCCAGCAGACCCTTCAGGCGACGCGCGATTTACTCGCCGGCCGCCAGCACGAGGCGCAGGTCTATGAGCAGAATTCCCCCGGGCTCTATCGGCTGTTTGCGCCGGCCAGCGAGGATAGCGTGGAGGTCGGCAGTCGCTGGAAAAAAATTATCATTTCCGCCATTGCGGCTTTTGTTTTCGGCCTTATCAGCGCGTTCGTTGGGATTTGCGCCCGCGAGCTGATGGATCTGCGCGTGATGTCCGCCGGCGATCTGCGGCGTGCCACGGGCGTACCGGTGGTGGCGCGGTTGCCGGACCTCGCCCGCCTCTCGGCGGACGAGCTGGCGCAATGGCGCTTCCGCGCTTGGTCACAGTTGCTCCGGCAATTGAAACTCCAGCACGAGCCGCGCGTGACGCTGGCGTTTACCTCCGCCCGCAATGGCGAGGGCAAATCCACCCTGATCGGCCTGTTGCGCGATGCCGCGCATGACCGCCGGTTGCCCGTGGTGACCGTGACCAATGCGCCGTCGACCAACGCGGAAATCAAATCCGTCCCGCTGGTCGACGCCCTCGCGGCGCCGGAGCTGGTGGTGCGCCATCTGCGCGAACAGCCGGGCGTGCCACTGGAACTGCTCTGCGACGCATCGTGGCGGTGGACTCTCGAAAATCGCGCCCGCTGGCAGCGCGCCCTGGAAATCTGGCAGCCCATTCCCTCCCTGATGCTGCTCATCGAATTGCCGGCGATGGCCGGTTTGGACGCGGTGCTGGCGGCGGAGTTGATGCCGGCTATCATTTGGGTGACGGCTAGTGGTGGCTTGGAACAAAATGAACTCGCCGAGATGCTTGAAACCGTAGCCGCCGGCGAAGTGACCCTGGCGGCGGCGGCGCTCAACCGCGAGCCGGTGGATTTTTCGCGCGTGGCGCTGCTGGAAAAATTATTGCCACTGGGTCTGGCGGTTTTGCTGTTGGGCGCGGGCGTGGCGCGGGCGGCCGACACCAACCGCCCGCCGATGGACGTTTTTTCCGGCTCGTCGCAAACTCCGTTTTACGCCGGCTGGCAGGAGCACTTCACCATCGGGGCGGGCGACGTTTTTAATTTGCGGATTTTCGGCCGCACGGACACCACCCGCACGTATGTCCCCGTGGGGCCGGATGGCCACATCAGTTTTATCGAGGCGCAAAGCTTGTTCGTCGCCGGGCTGACAGTGGACGAAATGCGCGCCAAGTTGGATGCGGTGCTCGGGAAATATTATCGAAACGCGCGCACCATCGTCACGCCGGTGGAATGGCGCAGTAAAAAATACTACGTGCTCGGCGCGGTGGTGGATCGCGGCGCTTACACGCTCGACCGCCCTCTGACCATCATCGAGGCCGTCGCGCGGGCCCGCGGCATTGACACCGGCATGGTTGAGCACAACACCGTGGAACTTGCGGATATGAAGCACTCCTTCATCGTACGCGGCAATCAGCGCCTGCCGGTGGATTTTGACGCCCTGTTTGCGCGTGGTGACCTGACCCAGAATGTCTTGGTGGAGCCGGGCGACTATATTTATTTCCCCTCCGGTACGGTCAACGAGATTTACCTGCTCGGCGCGGTAGGCAGCCAGGGGCCGCTGGGGCTGACGGCGGAGAATACGCTGGTCGGGGTGCTGACGGTCCGCGGTGGAGTTTTGCCCACGGCCTACCAGCAGCGCGTGCTCGTCGTGCGCGGCTCTCTGCAAAAGCCGCAGACGTTTGTGGTGAATCTCGCGGCCATCCTGGCCGGTCGTGAAAAAGATTTCGTCCTGCAACCGAAGGACATTGTTTATGTCGCTGAAAAACCGTGGTTGCGCGCGGAGGAACTGCTCCAGATCGCGCTCAATGCTTACGTGCAGTCGATGACAACCACGTGGGTCGGCAAAAACATCCAGACCCTCACCACCCACCCGCTGCTCCCCTCCATCCGCTGATGCGCCCCTGGTTACCATATGCTGTTGCCGCTGCCGCCGCGTTGTTCGCGGTCGGCTGTGCCAATGTGGTGCACGGCCCCACGTTTGATCCGCGTCATCCCCGGAGCGGGACCTTTAATGAGCTTTCCGTCAGCAACACGCTGGATCCCGCCTGGCTCAAGCCCTCCACCAATGAATTCCGCCTTGGGCCCGGCGACAAGGTGGATGTGGAACTCATCGGCAATAGCGACGGACCGCAGCCGACGTTGGTCGGGCCGGATGGTAAAATTTATTTCAGCCTCAGCCCCGGCCTGAAGGTTTGGGGCCTCACGCTCACGGAGGCTCGCGACGCGCTCCAGGATCAGCTTTCGCATTTCTACAAAAACCCCCGCGTGGGCGTCACCTTGCGCGAAGTGCGTAGTGCCCGCGTCTGGGTGCTGGGCCGGCTCAACACCCCCGGCATTTACCCCATGGATACCCCCATGACGGTGGTGGATGCCATCGCGCGCGCCGGCGGGCTATTTACCGCGCAGTTCACCGGGACCACGGAGGAGCTCGCGGATCTGCAGCACAGTTTTTTACTGCGGCACGGCAAGTTCCTGCCGGTGAATTTCAGCCGGCTCATCCATGATGGCGACCTGTCCCAAAACGTTTATCTGGAACCGGATGATTTTGTTTATCTGCCCTCGGCCCTCTCGACGGAAGTCTATGTGCTCGGGGCCGTCACCCAGCCGCGCGCGGTGTCCTTCAAGGATCAGGTCACCTTGGGCTCGGCCATTGCCAATGCGCGCGGCACCTTGCCGGACGCGTACCTCGGCGAAATTGTCATCATCCGCGGATCACTGACGGAACCGCATTATGCGGTGGTGAACTTTCAGGCTATCCTCAAAGGCCGCGTTCCGGATGTTTTGCTCCAGCCGCGCGACATCGTGTATGTGCCCGACCGGCCACTGGAAATGTGGCGGAATATCATCAAATCCGTCGTGGATACGTTCGTTCGAACCGTCGCGGCAAATGAAGGCATCCGCGCGGGCGGCGGCGGTGGCAATGTCGGCGTCGGCGTGAATGTGGGACCGTAAGTTTGCCCGCACCCAGCGTTGGGGTCGGCGCGGGGCCGTTCCAGCTTGGCGATGGGGAGTGTCACCACAGTTTTGGCGGGTGGGCTTGCTTCCGGTTCACCGTTGCCCCTCGGCTGCTGGGTGACTTTGCTGTGGATTCCCTCAACCGGCTTTTTCCGGCGCCGCCCGCATAATCCTGCTTTCCGATGGAAACAGGCGATTCCGGATCTTCAGGCACGGATTCTCCACCAGCCAGGTCATCACCGCGCCAATGAGGATCGAGGTGGCGATGAATAATCCCGCCTGACCCGCAATCAGCAGCCCGGTATTGTGTACCGTTCTCCCCAGCATCTGGCTGAGCGCGCCGTAAAAGGGCAGGGGCAGCAGGACCACGAAATAATGCCACAGATAAATATTATAAGACCAAAGCCCCACCTTGGAAACTCCGGTCATCACGGGGTTGGCTTCAATCGGTTTGAGCAGCCCCTGGTACACCAGCAGCAGCACCACGGAAAAGCCCACGGACAGCAGCGGGAAGCCGATCGTGAACATATACGGATGGATCCGGTTGAAGAAAAAGGCCGGGAAAATCATCGCTCCGGCGGCTAGGAGCGACGGTCCGCGATGTTGTCCGATCCAGCGGACCAGGCCGGCATTGGTGCGCAGTAGATAATTCAGATAAACGCCAATCATCAGCGCGTCAATCCGCAGATGGGTGCGCGAATAATCCGCATCCTCCAGTGTGCCGCTTTTGAGTTTCAAGTAGCGCAAGGTCAGGCAGGCTAGGACCACCAGCAGGGTAAACCCCGGAATGTAACTACTCCACTTGCGGGAGGATCTGGCCGCGAGCAGCGCCAAACCGGTCAGCGCGATGGGGAGCAGGATGTAAAAATATTCCTCAATGGCCAGCGACCACGTGGGGCCGTTCGGATTTCCCGTCGAAATGTAGTTCTGCAGAAACAGGAGGTGAGTCCCCACCGAGCGGATCACCGTCAGCGGCGTCGCATAGTCGATGTATTTCGTCGTTCCGGTGATCGCCAGCACCAGCAGCAGCAGCAGGTACGACGGCCAGATCTTAAAACCGCGCCGCATCCAGAAACGCCACCAGTTCAGTCGGCCGGTCGTTTCCAGCTCATTGAACAGCAGCCCGCTGATGAGAAAACCGCTGATGACAAAAAACAGGTCCACCCCCGTCCAGCCGATCTGTTTGACGTGCCAGAAAATAAATCCCGTGGTCCCGTGCAGCGACGCCACTGCCGGCGAAACGCGCGGCTCAATGTGGTTCAGGAACACCAACAAGATGGCGGCCCCGCGTAATATATCCAGGGATTTGAGTCGTTGTTTGTCCATGAAAAAAGTTGGTTGCTGTGCCGGTGGTGTTCAGTCTGCTCGGACAAGCCTGCACGGTCTCGGGCTGCAAAGCGGATGCCCTAATATTAGCCTCTGCCTTCTGCCCGCGCAAGTAACTCCCCGCGCTTGTAACGTTTACCGATTTCCCGCGCCCTCCCCAACGGGCATTTTCCCCATCACGGCGCGTGATAATGCAGCGGCAGGCCTTGCAGCAGATTCTCCACATTGTTCCAGAGCATGACCGTGGTGATCACCGCCAGCAGCAGCCAGTTGGCGGTACTGGCCAGCAATAGCACGGTTCCGGTGCGCGGAAATAGCCGTAACAGTCGCCAAGCGATGAGGGTTTCAAACGCCAGCCAGAAAAAATAAATGAAGTAGGCTGGATAAAACGCATCCAGCACGAGCGCGCGCAATTCCACGGGATAGCCGCCCGCATTATGCCAGAACAGCGGCGTCTCCTTGAGCGTGGCGCCCGCCAGCACGGTCAGGCCAAACAGTGTCAGCGGCAGCGCGATAATGAGCGCGCCCCAGATGCCCGGGGAGGATTTCATACTGCCCCCGCCTTGCGCCAGCGCCAGAGCGTCGTGGGATTGATGCCCAGCTGCGCGGCCACCAGCGTGAAATTATTCCCGCTCTCGACCAGAAGTTGTTTTGCCAGCGCGCGCTTCTTTCCCCGGCTGGGGAAATCCGCCGCTGCGAGACTTGCTGCAGAGGCCACAGAGGCAGTTCGCGGGGGGCCGCTCACCGGGGGTCTTGGTGGCGGCGCGTCCCACCAGCCTTCCCGCAGCACCGGGCCGTCATACAACAGCGCCAGCCGGTCAATGGCGCTCTTTAATTCGCGGGCGTTGCCCGGCCAGTTGTAATCAAGGAACCGTTGCAGCAGCGCCGGCTCCACCGCTTCCAGGTTTTTGCCGAACCGTTCGCCGGCCTGCCGCAGAAAAATCCGCACCAGCGGCGCTATGTCCTCGCGCCGCTCCCGCAGCGGCGGCACGCTGAGCGTGATTTCCGCCAGCCGGTAATACAGGTCGGCCCGGAAGGTTCCCATCTCCGCCTCCCCCCGCAGATCCCGGTTCGTCGCGGCCACAATCCGCGCCTTGGATTTATATTCGCTCTCGCTGCCCACGCGCCGCGCCACGCGCGTCTCCAGAAACCGCAGCAACTTCGGCTGGAGCGCCAGATCCATTTCGCCGATCTCGTCCAGAAACAACGTCCCTCCCGCCGCCTGTTCGACGAGCCCGGGCCGCGATTTCAGCGCGCCGGTGAAGGCGCCTTTTTCCACGCCAAAAATTTCCGCCTCGATCAGATCCTTCGGAATGGCCGCGCAGTTGAGCGCCACAAACTGTTTCCGCCGGCTGGCGTCGTGCAGCGCCTGTGCCACCTTTTCCTTGCCTACGCCGGATTCCCCCAGGATGAGCACGTTCACATCCGTGGGTCCGATCTTTTCCACCGTCTGCCGCAGCGCCCGGAGGGCGGCCGAGGCTCCCGCCAGCGCGTCTTCCGCGTGCAGCGGCTCTCCGCCGTACAACTGCACCCAGAGTTCCTGCGCCGCCGCCGCGCGGGCGAGCGCGGAATGCCAGCGCGCGTCCGTGTCCGTGTCGTCCAGCACGTCCGCCGCGCCATCGCGCAGGGCCGTGACGATGTCGGCCGTGGCAAGGTTTGCCCCAAGCACGATAAACTGTCGGCTCGCGCGGGCCAGATGCACGCGCAGGCCGTTCCAGCCGCGCGCCTTGGTTTCGCCGTGGGGGATCAGATAGACGACATCCGCCGACTCCGGGGCGAGATCCTGGATCCGCGCCGGGTCGAGGGTGAAGACCGGCAACTGCAACGCCTCCAGCCGGCGGCGGATCTGGCGGGCGGCGGGCGAGGTCATCAGGCCAACTCTCATATGCAATGCAAAATAATTTAACCGCAATGCATTTGCAATCCTTCTGTGCCCGATTTTGAAGGGCGGCTTGAAAACCCTTGAAACCCCGCGCAAACATGCTGAAACTCCGGTTGGCACGGCTGCTGCTAAAGGTCATCCATATGAAACTAAAAACATATTGCAACACCCCGATCAAACTCAGCCTCGCGGTCGTCCTCGCTTTCGCCGTCACGGTGCGGGCCGATGATTCTCAGGCCTCCCAGTCGAGCAGCGACAACTCCTCGAAATCGAGCAGTGATAATTCCAGCCAGAGCAGCGACAACTCTAAAGAGAACAGCGATGGCGGCGATCAATCCTCCAAGTCTAGCGAAAGCGTGTCCACCGGCACCGCCGCCAAAATTCAGTCTCAGGCCGATCCGTACGGCTTGAAAATTGCCGGACCGGTGATGCTCGGCGGTTCCACCGCCGCCTCGGCGAGTTTCGACAAGAACGTATTACCCTCCGCCTTGCAGCTGTGCGCGAAATACCTGCCGGATGGACATAACAATTTGGCCAGCCCCGCGCTGGCTCAGAAAATTGACCTGAATAAACTGGTGCTCGCCACCAAGCAGTCCGTCACGGCCACCTTCATCTCCATGGGCGCCGGGTATCATAATTCGGTCGGTTTCCAATCGGTTGCGCCCGGCCAAACGGATCCCAAAAGCTGGTGGCAGGAAATGACGGCGTCGAGTTCCCAGCTGATTTTTCCGGATGTTTCCAGCGCGACCGATTATAATCCCGGCGCGAATTATTCCAGCGCCACCCGCTCCGCGTCGCAGCTCTTGTTACCAGGTGATTTTGTGAATATGGGCACGTTCAATGCGGGCACCAAGCTGGATTTTTTCCTGATCGCCAACGGCGCGAATCAATCCTGGGCCCCGGTGTTCTCCAGCGTGGAATCCCTCAATGGCGACGGCTTCAAACAACATGTCGCGGCCTTCACGCCCCAAGTGTTTGCGGTACCCCAATTGAACAGCCCCTACGTCTTTCTCACCTTCAAGGACATGTGGGGCGGCGGCGATAAAGATATTAGTGACGCCGTCATCGCTCTGAATATCGGGGCCAGCAATGTCAAAGCGCTGCTCGCCACGCCGGAACCGGCCATGTGGCTCACTTTGGGCTCCTTCCTCCTGCTCGCCATCTGGGCCAAGCGCCGGATGGAGGTCCAAGCGCCGGTCGTTGCCTAAAACTCGAAGCGGATGAAATCAAAAAAAATCATCCTAACGCTCGTCGTGCTCGCGGTTGCGGGCACGACGCTCTTTCTGGGTATCAAAAGCTGGCGCAATACTGTGGTTCAGCGCCAGGAGCGCCGCGCCTACGCCCTGACGCAGCAACTCCTCGCCCGCAGCGACTATGACACCGCCCTCGTCCTCATCCGCCAGCAAGCGGGCCTCGCCACCAAGCTGAACTGGCAACCCCTGGAAGTCTGCGCCCTCGCCGGCCGCCGCTCCGCGCCCGAACTGGCCGCCATTTACCAGCACGCCCCCGCCCGCATTGCTGCCGATGAGGAAGCTTCCCTCGTCCTGGCCCGCGCATTCCTCGCCAGCCGCAATGCTGCCGCCCTCGCTGCCATTCGCAAAAGCTGGACTGGCCGCGAAACGCGCCCGGCGGACTGGCTGGTGCTGGACAGCGACGTGTGCCTCATGGCCGGCAAATCCCTCGCGGCGGAAAAGATCCTGCGCTCCCGTCAATTCACCGGCCCGGCCGAGGCCTCCCGGCTGGAACGCCTGGCGCTGCTGGTGGCCAGCCGGGATTTGCCTCAGGCCTGGCAACTGCTTTCCGCCGCCACCGAACTGGATGCCCGCAATCCCGAACTCCGCTCGTTCCGCGGCCAGATGCTGGAATCCGCCGGCAAACCCGAGGCCGCGCGCCTTGAATATTATGCCGCCGTCCTGGCCCAAACCAATAACCCCTTGTTGACCGACCAGCTCGCCGAATTTTACCGTCGCCAGAATAATTATGACGCCGCCCTCGCCACCTGGGAAGCGGCGCTCTCCCGGCCCAGCTTCGATTTTATCGCGCTCAAAACCGCCTTCTGGCAGCGACTGATCCGGCCTGGACAGTTTGCCGCCAGTCAGGTTCCCGATGGCGAACTCCAGCCTCTGGCCCGCTGGATTGACAGCCTGGACGCCACCGCTTTTTACAACGAGGCCTCCTTCACTCTCCTGCCCGCCAGCCCGCGCCTGATCCAGCAGCGCCCGGAACTCTTCTGGCTGCGCCTGGCCCAGGCCCTTCAGCAAAAGCACGAAACCGAAGCCGCCGGCCTCCTGCAGTTCAACCCCTTCCGCAGTCGCTCCTGGCAGCCCGACCTGGAAATCGGCCTCGCCCGCATCCTGCATTACCGCCAGAAACATTCCCTCAACCCCCCGGACCTCCGGACCGCCTCCGACACGCCCGCCGCCGAGCGTCCGGAACTATTCTCTCAGTTGGAATCGTTGGCGGCCCAGGAACGCACCACCGGTCGCGCCGCCATTCCGGCGGATCTCGACGCCCTGCTCCGCGGGCCGGACGCCTTTGTTGCAGCTTTCCTTGCCGCCGGCTGGCGCGAAGCGGCTCTGCGCTTGTGCGCTGCCAAGAATGTATCTCCGGACGAACCTGCCTGGTTTACCTACGGCCTTGCCCAATGTCTGCGCGCCAACCGCCGCCCCGCCGTCGCCCTGGAGTTTCTGGCCACCCGCAAAAGCGATCCCGCGTTGAAACTGCTCGCCGCTGAAATCAAAATTGAAACCGGCAACGCTGCCGCTGGACTGGCCGACCTCGTGCCCCTGGCACCCCAAAATTCCGCAGTGGGTTTCCGTGCCAGTTACATCCTCGCGCTGGCTAATGTGGACGCCGGAAAATTTGCCGAGGCGCGAAAATGGGCCCTGCAAAACCCCCTGCTCGCCGCTGACTCGTCCGGTCGCGAACTCCTCGCCAGTATCGCCGTCCGCACCGGCCGGATGGCCGAGGCGGAATCGATTTACCAATCCATCGCAAGCAATTCCCTCCCTGCCAAGGCCTTTCTCGCCAAACGCGCGTTCGACCGCCACGACTGGGCGGGTGCGCGGCAGCTCACCAGTGAACTGGTGCAACTCGTGCCGGAAGAACTGCAATTCCGCGCCAATCTCCGCGTGCTTGACCAGAAAATCGCCGGAAAATGAAACCGCGCGACCAGCTCTGGCTCGGGGTGTTGCTCGCGGTGGCTGCCTTCATCTGGCTGCGCGATCGCACCTGGCTGTCCTCGCCGGATGAGGTGATGCCGTTGCTGGCTGCGCCGGCGGTTTTCCTGTGGCTCGGGGCACCCTGGCGCGGCTGGCGTCAGAACGACGCTTCGTTGAACGCCCGCCTCCTGATTACGGCCGCCGCCCTCTTTCTGCTGGGCCTTGTCTTGGACGTGACTTTTCTCCTGGCCCTGGGCTGGACGCTGGCCGTGTGGGCCTGGCTCAGTGGCAAAATTGCCGCGCAGAAATCCGGCGAACTCCGCCGTCTTCTGGTTTTTCTGCTGCTGTCCTTTCCCTGGCTCGCCCTGGATTTGCCCACCCTCGGCTGGTGGTTCCGGTTGTCCGCGGCCTGGTCGGCGGAACATTTTTTCCAGTTGCTCGGCCTCGCGGTCACCCGGGACGGCACCCAGATCGTCGTTCAGAATTTCCCCGTCGATGTGACGGCCGCTTGTGCCGGCTTGAAAGTGTTGCAGGCCATGGTGGTGGCCGGCGGCGTGATGGCGTTTGTGCAGCTGGGCCGCAGCCGGTTTTACTGGCTGGCGATCGCCATGTTGCCCCTCGTGGCCTGGCTGGCCAACACCCTGCGCGTGGTGATGCTCAGCGCCGTGGCCCTCACCTTTGGCGCGGACGCCGCCAACGGCTGGTTCCATGAATGGGGCGGCTGGCTGGTCCTGCTGGTCATGTTCGTTCTATGCGGCTTGATGTTTGCCGCCGCCGGGCGGCGCGCGGTGAAACCGGAGGTGCATCTGTGAAAGCGCTGCGCACCTGGCCTTGGGTGGAACTCGCGGTCCTGGCGTTTGCCGCCTGGCTCGCCCGCGACCTGCTCCAGGCCTGGCATCATTCCCCGCACGACCGCCTCGGCTGGCTGGCCCTGCTGGTGTGGCTCTCACCCCTGGCGCTCCGGCTGGAACAGGCGCGGGCGGAAACGGCCGCCAACTTTTATCTCCTGGCCGCGGCGATCGCCTGCGGCTTGCTGGGTCAGCTCACGGAAATTCACTTTCTCAACCATGTCGCCCTGGTTCTGGCCCTCGGCGCGTGGCTGCCGCTGTCGCGCGGCGCGGTTCCGTGGCTGCTGTCTGCAGTGGCCTGGCTGCCGCTCCTGGGCTGGGCGCTCGCGGGCTGTGCCTCCGACCTCGTCCTGATCCTCCGGTTGTTGCTGGCTTTGGCCGGCGCCACCAGCTTTTGGTGGCTGAAAAAACGGGTTGAAAAACAAGGCTGATGATGCAAACACGCGCTCAAAAATTCCTGCTCGGCGGCCTCCTGCTCGCCGTAATCCTGGCCCTGGTGTGGGATCGGGTGCCGCTGCCCGATGCTCAGAACCGCGTCGCCGGCCTCGCCCCCGCCGGCCTCGGCTTCACCAGCCGCGAAGTGCCCCTGAACGAAACGGAAAAATCCATCTTCGGCCCCGCCCAGGTCACCAAGCGGGTCTACCGCGTCGGCCGGCAAAACTTCGTCATCGTCATCATTGACGGCACACGGAACCGCCACGCCGTGCATGATCCGACGTATTGTTTTCGCGGTGCCGGCTGGACGATCGCGGGCGAACGACCGCTGGCCCTGCCCGGCGGTGCCGGCCAGATCCTCTCCCTGCGCAAAGGCAATCAGACGCGCGAGGCGGTCTATTGGTTTTCTGATGGGCGCGAACGCCACGCGCAGGTGGCGCGCTGCTGGTGGCAGACCGCACTTCGGCGCCTGACGTTTGGCGCATCCGGCCCGGCTCCCGTGCTGGTGCTGGTGCAGCCCCTGGATGACGAGAGTGCCGCTTGGGAAACCCTGCCCGTGACCTTGCCCATGCTGTTCGAATGTTGAGCCGGTGGCCGCTCATTAGCCCATTCCATCCTCAAGGGGCCGCACCAGAAAGGTTCTGGACATGTCGGTTATGCCTACCTAATGTCGAATCGTAAATTGAAGTTTTGACCAGCTAATCGGACAAGGCCAACTGACCAATGCATCCAAACCAAATTTCCAGATTTGTGCGAAAGTGGTTTGCAGAGTTGGAAAGTTCACCACCAGTTTATGGTCGCGCTTCCGCACTTCTCTCAGATTTGATTGAATCTCACCCGCTTGATGCATGGCAGCGTATTCTTTGGCTCGTAAAACATGCCAAAACTCCTGACGCTCTTGGCTTAATCGGAGCAGGGCCGCTAGAAGATCTACTGACCAAGCATGGAAAGGTGATCATTGATCAAGTTGAAGCTGCGGCGGTTACTGACCCACGATTTGCAAATTGTCTCGCTGCTGTCTGGGGTTGGAGTCGCATGGAGCCATCGGTTTATGAGCGGGTTCAGCACGTGGTTAAATCAACGTCAAAAACCTGATCGAAATATTTCGCGATCCCCCCACACAACCAGCCATGCAAACGGTTCTAGACACATCGGCTACGCCGCCCTAAAGTCAAAATCATGAAACCGGACGGATGGCAAACCCAGAGGTCCATTACCTATTAGACGGCGCGCGCGATTATGGAATCAGAAATGTTCAAGTTTCATCTCCATTGGAAGCACGAGGGCAAGCTGTATGTTGATGAGTTGTCAGCTGTCTCGAAGATTGAGTGCGTGGATTACTTCAACGACCACAAGCGACCCGACGTTTCTTTGGTGCGAGTCGAGTTGGTCGGCCCGGATGAGGGCGGCGCGCGCGAGTTTGCTCATTCACCGAATTCCCCGTTTAGCCCCTTAATGGCTCGCCGCCGATTAGATGATGTTGACGAGGATGTCAGATGACCGAGCTGGTAAATTTTATAGGCGGCACTCCCACATAAATCCGCACTCGCCAAGCGCGTTCCGGGGTAGCGCAGACTTTCCAGTTTGCAGGTGAACGGAACTTTCCAGTTCCGTGGTCATGGATCCCCACTCCCGGTCCGCAGACGGCTCCACCACTTGTCAGGAACGAAACGTAATAAACCCCTCGCCGGGAACAGCGGGATGAGGAAACGAAGCGCGAAAAAGGGCGCTGTACAGAATAGGCGGAGCGCGGATTGTCTCAATCCGCAGCCCGGGGATAGCTCAGCGGCGTTGAAATGAGCCAGTGATGACCAGCCGTTGCGTCAAATATCGCCCTTTGCCGGCGAGTTGTCGCCGACGGAAGATTGGGAAAGCAAATCCCGCTTCCGCCCTGCACCGGCAGCACTTAAACCAGCGCGTGGCCACCAGTCGTTGACAACCCTAAACGGTTCCAATATGGTTCTTGCATGGCTGAATACACGCTCAAAAACATCCCTGAAGAAATTTACCACCGTGCCCAGGCCGCCGCCGAAAACAGCCTCCGCTCACTGAACCAGGAAATTATCTTCCGGCTGCGACGATCCTTTGATTCGGAAGATGCTCGCACGACCGCGCTCCACGCCAAGTGGGTGATGGCAGCGCTGGAATCGGGGCCAGCCAAGCCGTTGCGGGTTGCGGACATGGATGCCGCCTTTAAAAAAGGTGTCACCCGTGCCAAAGCCCGGAGGTCGGGCCAGTGAAGCTGAACTACCGTCCCTTATATCTTTCCGACGTTGCGGAATGCACTGATTTCCAATGCACGGAAGCGAACGAGAAAGTGGCCACCGACTGGTATCAGGCGCTGAAAAAAGCTGTGGATCACATTCAGCGGGTGCCGGAAATCGGACGCATCCGTCAGGATTTGCCGGTGGCTGGAATCCGCACCCTGAACCTCCGCAAATTTCCCCGCTACATCGTGTTTTATCGTCTGGAAAAAAACTCGATTGAGCTGTTACGCATCCGTCACGGCATGATGAATCTGCCGGAGTTGTTTTCTCCAGGCTGAGGGCCTGAAAAAAACAACCTGCCGCACAAGGGTATCTTTTCCATGTCGCCTGTCCACGGCGGCTGCATCTGGCGGAGGGGCTTTAATGGTCCGCGCTAAAAATGAAAACAGCTGGATTGCGCAGCCAGCATTCCGACTGGCCGGAATCGCGTCTGAATGAGGGCGTGCGCCAGATTTTCAGCCACACCCGAATCTGAATGATTCCTCCTATTCGTGCGGTCGCTAAACCCGCCAGGATTCGTTATGTGGTCAGCGTCATTTTCTGAGGCGAACTCCGGCTCACCGCGCTGCGAGTGAAAACCACTTGCAGCCGGGGTAGCGCAGACTGTCCAGTCTGCGGGTGAACGGAACTTTCCAGTTCCGTGGTCACGGATCCCCACTCTCGGTCCGCAGACTGCTCCACCGCCTGTCTGGAATGGTCAGACCATCCTCCGCCCTCATTGTGTGCCACCCCGACTGCGCCATCGGCCACACGGTTGTGCCACTGTGTCACTCGTGGCACAGTTGTGGGGATCCCGGCGCATCGTCTGAAGGATCGTTACAGCCTTAATTTAAAGCCTTTTTACGATTTTCTGGCCGTGTGGCATAATCCGGCATCCTTATTGCAGGAGTACCAGCAGCAGTTAATCCGAAACAATTTAAAAACACAATTTTATGGCAAAAGTATTAGGCATCGATTTAGGCACCACCAACTCCTGCATGGCCGTCATGGACGCCGGCGAACCGCTCGTCCTGGAAAATTCCGAGGGCAAGCGCACCACCCCCTCCGTCGTGGCGTTCACCAAGAGCGGCGAACGCGTGGTGGGCGACGCCGCCAAGCGCCAGGCCGTCACCAACTCGCGCAACACGATTTACTCCATCAAACGCTTCATGGGCCGCAAGTTTGATGAGGTGGGCGAAGAGATCAAACGCATGCCGTACAAGGTCGTCAAGGCCTCCAACGGCGATTGCGCCGTCGAAGTCGAAGTCGAAGGCAAGCCCAAGCAGTTCTCGCCGCAGGAAATTTCCGCGATGATTCTCGCCAAGCTCAAGGCTGACGCCGAAACGCGCCTGGGCGAAAAGATCACGCAGGCTGTCATCACCGTGCCCGCCTATTTCAACGATTCCCAGCGCCAGGCCACCAAGGACGCCGGCCGCATCGCCGGTCTGGAAGTGCTCCGCATCATCAATGAGCCGACGGCCGCGTCGCTCGCCTATGGTCTGGACAAGAAGAAGGACGAGAAGATCGCCGTGTACGACTTGGGCGGCGGCACGTTTGATATCTCCGTGCTCGAAATCGGCGACGGCGTGTTTGAAGTGAAGGCCACCAACGGCGACACCCACCTCGGCGGTGACGACTGGGACAATACCCTGATGGACTGGATTCTCGACGAATTCAAAAAAGAGTCCGGCATGGATCTCCGCAAGCAGCCGGATGCGCTCCAGCGCATCAAGGAAGAGGCCGAGAAAGCCAAGATCGCCCTGTCCAGCGCCACGACCTATGACATCAACCTGCCGTTCATCACGGCGGATGCCACCGGGCCGAAGCACATTCAGAAAAATCTTACGCGCGCCAAAATGGAGCAGCTCACGGACAGCCTGTTCGAGCGCACCATCAAGCCGGTGTCCGCCTGCCTCAAGGACGCCGGCATCGAGGCCAGCAAGATTGACGAGCTCGTGCTCGTCGGCGGCATGACCCGCATGCCCCGCGTCGTTGAAACCGCGCATAAGCTCATCAACAAGGCGCCGCATCAGGGCGTGAACCCGGACGAAGTCGTCGCCATCGGCGCCGGCATCCAGGGCGGCGTGCTCAAGGGCGAAGTCAAGGACGTGCTCCTGCTCGACGTCACCCCGCTCTCGCTCGGCATCGAGACCCTTGGCGGCGTATTCACCAAGTTGATCGAGCGCAACACCACGATTCCCTCGCGCAAATCGGAAATTTTCTCCACCGCCAGCGACAGCCAGCCGGGCGTGGAAATCCATGTGCTCCAGGGCGAACGCCAGTTTGCCAAGGACAACAAGACCATCGGCAAATTCAATCTCGCCGACATCCCCCCCGCGCCGCGCGGCGTGCCGCAGATCGAAGTGACCTTTGATATTGATGCCAACGGCATCCTGCATGTGGGCGCCAAGGACCTGGGCACTGGCAAGGAACAGAAGATCACCATCACGGCCAGCAGCGGTCTGTCCAAGGACGAAGTCGAGAAGATGCGCAAGGATGCCGAGCTGCACGCCGACGAGGACAAGTCCAGGAAGGAAGAGATCGAGACGCGCAACGAGGTGGACAACGCCGTTTATCGCACCGAGAAACTGGTCAAGGACAACGCCGACAAGATTTCGGCGGACGACAAGACCAAACTCGAAACCGGCATTGCCGCCGCCAAGGAAGCGCTCAAGGGCAGCGACACCGCCGCCATCAAGTCGGCCGGCGAGAAGTTGAATGAAGTCGCTCAGACCGTGGGCGCTGAACTCTACAAGGCCGCCGCCGCCAAGGCGCAGGCGGAAAAAGCACCCGCCGGCGGCCAGCCCGGCGGCGAAGCCCCCAAGTCCGACGACAAGAAAAAGGACGACGGCGTGATTGACGCGGAAGTCGTGGACGAAAAGAAATAACGAATGACGAAGTGCGGCAGAGGCATTCTTCCGCACTTCATTTTATTTTTCCCGCCGCGAGTGCGGACCGGGAGTTAATTAAGCAGTCAACAAAACAACAACCAAACAAAACAAAATAGTATGGCATTGAACATCAAACCGCTCGGCGATCGCATCCTCGTGGAAGCCGTCGAAGAGAAGGAAGTCAAAAAAGGCGGCATCATCATCCCCGACACCGCCAAAGAGAAACCGCAGGAAGGCATCGTCCGCGTGCTCGGCACCGGCAAGCTGGACGACGAAGGCAAGCGCATCGCGTTCGAAGTGAAGGTCGGCGACCGCGTCCTCGTCTCCAAATACGGCGGCACGGAAATCAAAATTGACGGCAAGGAATACAAGATTTTCACCGCGGACGACCTCGTTGCGATCTTGAACTAATCATTAACCACAACTTTAACTAGAACTAAAAAATATTATGGCAGCAAAACAATTACTGTTTGATGAAGCGGCTCGTCAGGCCATCCTGCGCGGCGTTTCCAAGCTCTCCAAGGCGGTTGTCGCGACGCTCGGGCCCAAGGGCCGCAACGTCGTCATCGACAAAAAATTCGGTTCCCCCACGGTGACCAAGGACGGTGTCACGGTCGCCAAGGAAATCGAGCTGGAATGCCCCTATGAAAACATGGGCGCCCAGATGGTCCGCGAAGTCGCGAGCAAGACCAGCGACATCGCCGGCGACGGCACCACCACGGCGACCGTGCTGGCCGAGGCGATCTATCGCGAAGGCTTGAAGTTCGTCACCGCCGGGGCCAACCCCATCGGCATCCAACGCGGCATCAACAAGGCCGTGGAAGCCGCCGTCGAACAGCTCACCAAGATCTCCAAGAAGGTCAAGGACAAGGAAGAAATCAAGCAGGTCGCCGCGGTTTCCGCCAACTGGGACTATGAGATCGCCGACAAAATCGCCGACGCCATGGACAAAGTGGGCAAGGACGGCACCATCACGGTCGAAGAAGCCAAGTCCATCGAAACCACCCTCGAAGTGGTCGAAGGCATGCAGTTCGACAAGGGCTATCTCTCGCCCTACTTCGTCACCAACGCGGAGACGATGGAAGTGAAGATGGAAGATCCCTACATTCTCATTTTCGAGAAGAAGATCAGCAACCTGAAGGACTTGCTGCCGTTGCTTGAAAAAGCCGCGCGCTCCGGCAAGCCGTTCTTGATCATCGCCGAAGAAGTCGAAGGCGAAGCCCTCGCGACCCTCGTCGTGAACAAGCTCCGTGGCACGCTCAACGTCTGCGCCGTCAAGTCCCCGGGCTTTGGCGACCGCCGCAAGGCCATGCTGGAAGACATCGCGGTCCTCACGGGCGGCAAGTTCATCACCGAAGACCTCGGCATCAAGCTCGAGACGGTGGAACTCGCCGACCTCGGCCGCGCCAAGACCGTCATCATTGACAAGGAAAACACCACGATCGTCGAAGGCACCGGCAAGAACAGCGACATCCAGGGTCGCGTCAACCAGATCCGCCGCCAGATCGAAGAAACCACGAGCGATTACGATCGTGAAAAATTGCAGGAACGCCTGGCGAAACTCGCCGGTGGCGTGGCCGTCATCAATGTCGGCGCCGCGACCGAGAGCGAAATGAAGGAAAAGAAGATGCGCGTGGAAGACGCGTTGCACGCCACGCGCGCCGCCGTCGAAGAAGGCATCGTCGCTGGTGGCGGTGTGGCGCTCATCCGCTGCATCCCGGCCATTGACGCCGTCAAGACGTCCAACGAAGACGAAGCGATCGGTGTCAGCATCGTCAAGCGCGCCGTCGAAGCGCCGCTCCGTTCGCTCGCCGCGAACGCCGGCGAAGAAGGCAGCGTCATCGTTGACAAGGTCAAGAAGGCCAAGGGCAACGAAGGTTACAACGTCGCGACCGGCGCGTACGAAGACCTCGTCAAAGCCGGCGTGGTGGACCCGAAGAAGGTCACCCGCAGCGCGCTCCAGAACGCGGCGAGCATCGCCGGTCTGTTGCTGACCACCGAATGCCTCATCACCGACCTCCCGGAAAAAGACAAGCCGGCACCCGGTGGTGGCGGTCACGGCGGCGGCATGGGCGACATGGGCGGCATGGGCGGCTACTAAGCCCTCCGTAGCCACCAAAGCGACTATTCAGAACGCGGCGGGGAGTCATCCCCGCCGCGTTTTTTCTTAGGCGACAGCCATGGGAGCCTGATTTGCTTCGGAAGGATGAGATTCTCGAGTCCAATGCCAGCTCCTGCTTTTACCCCCTCCGTGTTGATCTGTGTCCATCTGTGTTCAAGTTGATAAAACCCTTATGAATAAAGGGTCTCTTGAGCCAATGGACGGCCACTGTCAGCGGAACTGCCAGTCCGGCGGTGGGGTGAAGAACAATTCCCCACTACGCGTAGCGGCACTTTCAGCACCCGGGCAATCCGCAGCAGGGTTTCAATCGTTATCGACGCTTCGCCGCGTTCCACCCGCCCGAAATAATTCCGATGAACCTCCGCCTTTCCCGCCAGACTTTCCTGAGACAAGCCGGCGCGCACCCGGTGTTTCCGGATGTTTGCGCCCAAAACGACTCGATAATCGGCTGTTGATCCCGCAAACGGGTAGCCAACCAGATTTGCGGCTGCTGAGCTACACCCTGCCAGGGTGTATTTGCTGTTTTTCGCCTCCCGCCAGCAGTTTTCATTTCCGTTAATCTTGTTTTTTCAATGATCTGATTTTAGCGCTTTGCCACTCCTTGACGAGTTTGCCAGTGGCGCTGCACCGATTACCTTTCGACTTTTTTACCGGCAGCCCAGTGGCGCGTGATGGGCCACGCTGTCGTGGTCCAACTCTCGGCGTGATGGGGTGGGTTGCGCAAACATAAGCCGCTGGTGGACGCCACCTTGAACTGGCTCAATGGCACTCCGCCGAAGTGGATGCCTCCCGAAGACCGGCTGCCCCTTGGCGGCGGTTTGAACTGATATCAAGGGCCAGAAGGCCCGAAATGATCCATCAACTTCGGAGATCGGGATTAAAAAACCTACCGTGGCCTGCCATCGTCTGAAGAACGAAGTAAAAGCCAACAGCAGATGGGTCAGCTGTTGGGAATTTGCACAGCAAACTGTGATGGCTGTTTTTGACCTTCCATCGCAGAGATTGAGCCCTCGAAAACTGATTCCAGTCAACGTCAAAACCTTGGGCGACCAGCTTCACCTGGTACGCATCAAGGCCAACCTATCCCAGTCGGAAGTGGCACAAAAGCTGATGGTCTCGATACGGACGGTACGTAAGTGGGAACATGGTCATGCTTGCTCCACCGAACAGCATTGGCAGGTTTTGGCGCTGTTATTTGACTTGGATTGGGGAGTTGGCAACTCAACCAACCGCAAAACATCGGGTTCGCCAAATTGTTCGACGCGGATCGCTTTCATAAACGGCCTTTACCTACACGCATTCGCGCACGGCGGCACGCAGAATTTTCACCGGATGCAGAGCGGTGCGTCCAGTGCCGTCGTGGATTTGGTGGCGGCAGCTTGTGCCTGGCGCGGCGATGAGAACATCGTTTGCCAATTCTCGCACGGCGGGAAACAAGACGAGTTCACCGATTTTCATAGAGACTTCGTAGTGTTCCATTTCGTAGCCGAAACTGCCGGCCATGCCGCAACAGCCGGAGGGTATCACTTCCACCGAATAATTGTGCGGCAGACGGAGCATCCCCGCCGTCGGCTCGACGGATGCCAGTGCTTTCTGATGGCAATGACCGTGCAATTGAATTTTCTGGACTTCGTCGGTGAACAAGCTGGAATCGATTCGTCCGCGTTCGGCTTCGCGGGCGATGAATTCATCCACCATCAAACAATGCGGTGCGAGCGAACGGGCGGCGGCGCGTAACGGCACTGAAACCAGTGCCGGATATTCATCCCGAAAGCCAAGAATGGCCGATGGCTCAATGCCTAACAGTGGCTCATCCTGACTCACGATGGCCGCGAGACGCCGCACATTTTCCTCGGCGAATTCCCGACCACGCCGCACCAAACCTTTCGACAAAGAAGCGCGGCCGCTCTCGACATGGTCCGGCAGATTCACCGTGTAGCCGAGCAGTTCCAGCAGTTCCACCGTGGCGATGCCGGCGTCGAGGTCGTTGTAATTTGTAAATTCATCACAAAACAAATGCACGCGGCCTTTGGCTTTGGTTCGCGGCGATAAAGGCTTCCGGTGTGCAAACCAGCTTCGCAGCGTCACCCGGTTCAAGCGCGGCAACGTTCGGTCAGGATGAAATCCGAAAACGCGGTTCAATACCCGGCGCAGCCACGGTGTCTGAAAAACGGCATTGTAAACTGTGGGTGAAATCGAGGCCAGCCGCGCACTGTCGGCAAAGTGAGCAATCATCCGCGAACGTAGCGGCACGCCGTGTGTGTCTTGGTAGTGCTGGAGAAATTCCGCCTTGAGCCGCGCGATGTCCACACTGGCCGGGCACTCAGATTTGCACGCCTTGCACGATAGGCACAAATCCAAGACCTCCTTGATTTCGTGGCTGTCAAACGGCCGCGTAGCCTCGGCGGGACTAGTGAGGATGTGCCGAAGGATGTTCGCCCGCGCGCGGGTGGTGTGTTTTTCCTCGTGCGTGGCCATGTAGCTTGGACACATCGTGCCTCCGGCGAGCTGCGATTTGCGGCAATCGCCTGAACCGTTGCATTTTTCAGCTGCACGCACCACCCCGCCCACTTCGCTGAAGTCAAACAGCGTTGGATAATCCGGCGTGGCGTGACCGGGCTCGTGCCGCAGGTGCGTGTCCATCGGCGGCGTGTCCACGATTTTGCCGGGATTGAAAATGCCTGTCGGATCAAACACGCGCTTCACCTCGCGCATCAGCGCGTAGCAATGTTCGCCGACCATCAACGGAATGAATTCCCCGCGCAACCGGCCGTCGCCATGTTCGCCGCTCAACGAACCGCGATATTTCTTCACCAACCACGCGATGTCAGTCGCCACGTCGCGGAACATCTTCAGACCCGCCGGCGTCTTGAGATCGAACAGGGGGCGCGTGTGCAATTCGCCCGAACCGGCGTGCGCGTAATAGACGCAATCAATGCCGTATTTCGTTCGCAAAAGATTGTCGAACTCCGCGATGTAATTCGGCAGGTCGCGCACGTCCACCGCCGTGTCCTCGACGACCTCGCGCGGTTTCGCGTCGCCGGGCACATTGCTCATCAAGCCTTGACCGGCGCGACGGAGTTCCCAGACTTTGTTGCCCTCGTCGCCCCACAACACCGGATACGCGTAGCCCAAACCGGCCGCACGCCAATCGCGTTCAACCGTGGCTATTGCAGCTTCGGTTTCCTCGCGCGAATCTCGGCGAATTTCCACGACGAGCACCGCGCCGGGATCGCCCTGCACGAAAGCCCGGTTGCGCTGCTGCTCCAGATTGTGCCGCGTGCACTCGAGAATGTGCCGGTCAATCAATTCACAAGCGCTGGGACGATGCGGCAGGGCAAGCAGGTTCGCGCGCAAAGCTTCGTTCACCGAAGCAAAATGTCCGCACACCAGCGCCCCAAAGGGCGGCGGCAGCGGATTGCAATCCAGTTCAAATTCAACCGCGAAAAACAAAGTGCCTTCCGATCCCGCGATGAGCCGGCACAAGTTGAAGGGCTGCGACGAAGACGGGTCGAAAACTTCCGCGTCCATCAACAAGTCCAGCGCGTAGCCGGTGTTGCGGCGGGGAATGGAAGCGAGCGGAAAATTTTCCCGGATGGCTGTGCGGTTCTTTTCATCGCCCAAAAGATCACGCACTTTACGATAAATTTTTGTCTCAAGCGTCTCTGGCCCGACGCACTTGGCGGCGAATTCGTCTGGCGACAATGCTTTAAAAACGACTTCCGTGCCATCGCTCAGGAAGCCGCGCACGGAAACTAGATGATCGCGGGTGCTGCCGTAGGCGATGGAGTTCGAGCCGCAGGAGTTGTTGCCGACCATGCCGCCGATCATCGCGCGGTTAGCGGTAGAAGTTTCCGGCGCGAAAAACATTCCGTGCGGCTTGAGGGCGTGATTGAGTTCGTTGCGAACAACACCGGGTTGCACACGGACGCGGCGGTTCGCGGCAACTACGGAAAGAATCTTGCCGAAGTGCCGAGAGACATCCACCACGATGCCGCTGCCCACGCATTGACCCGCGAGTGACGTGCCGGCGGTGCGCGGAATAAGGCCGATGCCTGCCACCGCCGCAAAGCGGATGAGTGCGCGCACATCGTTCTCATCCGCTGGGAACGCCACGGCCAGCGGCAATTCCTGATATTCGGAGGAGTCGGTGGCGTAGAGCCGTCGCATGGTCAGGCCAGTGTGAATTTCGCCGCGCAGGTTTGATTTTAGAACCTCAAAAGGTGGTAGATTTCGGCTCAATGGGGAAGAAAATGGCATTCGCAAATCTTTATCGAGGTAATGCCCAAGTGGAAAATATCGGCTGGGTTGACAAGAATCGCCATGCTCGTGCCATTCCGGTCTTTCTATAGGTGGGGCGTAATCTTTGGTGGTTGGATTGAATCATCTGGATCGGTTCGTTTGTGCTAGAGGATTTCCTGTTATAAATCGGAACAATAGATGTTTGATATCACTATTGCCGCCGTTAAACCAAGGCTCACTTAGTCCGGATACCATCCACCTGATCAATGAGTTCTGCATACCGGCGAAGCACTTCCAAAGTTTTCTGTTTTAGCCGGGCGTCCATCCGGATCGTTGGAGCGCTTGCACCCAAGGCAGCCAGTATTCCGGCATGGGCATACGGCTTTACCAGGACCGCCATGGCGCTCACTCCTAGACACAGTTCATCTTTGGTTTCAGCATAGCCGCGTTGTCGGACTGCAGCCAATCCTTTGCGAATAAGCTCCGGAGTGGACAGCGTCCGCGGCATGAATGATTGTGGCGGATGAGCGCGCAAATACGCTTCCAGCGCCGGTTCCGGCAGCGAACTCAACAACATCTTCCCAACGGCGGTTCCGTAAGCCCGGGACCCCATCATTTCCGGTTCATCCACTCGCAGTGCCTGAGTGGAATGGATGTAAACCAGCGTTACCACCTCGATTCCATGCAACGCTGTCAGCAAAATGGATTCATCAAGTTCCTGTTGGCACTGCTGAACCAACGGCTTGGCCTGTGCCGCCATGTCTCGCCAAGGAGATTGGCTGCCGGCCAGTTGCTGACATGCCGGCCCGAGCACAAACCGTCGGGTCTTGGCATCCTGACTCAAATATCCCCTGTGGGACAGGGTCCAAGCCAGATTGTGCACGGTGGCCGGATTGATGCTCAGCAAACGCGAAAGTTCGCGCACTCCCCGACCTTTTTCCCCAGCATCACGGGTGGCTTCCAGAATATCCAGACTCTTGTCAACAGTGGCTGCTCTTTGCATAGGCTTATAATTTCTGTGTCTAATTGAATTTAATATATGTTTATACAGACCGAACAAGAATGTCAACCAATTTCATTTTGTATTTGACCGTTTCTCGGTAATAGATGGAATATATAGACAAAGCATCAGTAATGAACCGATTCCAATGTTTATTAATAATAATCAAATCAACTCTTTGGCCTGCGGATCGGGCCAGCATCACGCACCCACCCCGCGCCCTTATGCCGCCGCCAATCGTTCCAGTTTTCTGTCGGTAGTTTACGACCACTGAACTGATATATCCATGAAAACCCAATGCTTAATCACTATGCAAACCGCATTACTTCTCACCCTATTTTTATACGCCACGGGGCGCAGCTCGTTGGCCGCAGAGCTATCACCAGGCCTGACGCTTGGACCCAACGGCACCGTCCTCAAAGGCGGCAAACCTTATCGCGGCGTGGGTTTGAATTATTTCAGTTGTTTTAACCGCACCTTGAACAACCCTGCCGACACTTCCTACGAGGCGGGATTCCGCGTGCTGGCCGAATATCATATCCCCTTTGTGCGGTTCTGCGCCACCGGGTTTTTCCCGAATGATATGAAACTGTATCAGAAGGATCGCGAGGCCTATTTCCGGCTTATGGATGGCGTGGTGCGGGCGGCCGAAACGAATGGCATCGGCCTCATTCCGTCGCTTTTCTGGTATAACGTTTGCGTTCCGGATATGGTCGGTGAACATCTGGATCAATGGGGCAATCCTGACAGCAAGACCATCGCATTCATGCGGCAATACACGCACGAAGTAGTGAGCCGTTACCGTAACTCTCCGGCCATTTGGGCGTGGGAATTTATGAACGAGTGGGATAGCTACTGCGATATGCCCAATGCACTGACTTATTTACCAAGCGTGCATTACCCCGCCACCCGCACCCAAATGGGGCAACCCGCCGTGCGCACGCCGCAGGATTATCCTAAAACCACAAACTTCATCGTCGCCACCCGCGAATTCGCCTTGGCGGTGCGGCGGGACGACCCGGGCCGGCTGATTGAGAATGGCTGTAGCATTGGGGGAGACAATTCATGGCATAAATATACAGAGAACAGTTGGACCCAAGACACGCCGGAGGAACTGGGGTTGATGATCAAGGCGAGAAACCCAGATCCGATAAATCTCATCGATGTTCATTGCTATGACGAATTGAAAGGCAAGGCCAAGCTGCGTAATAATGAAATGGAACGCCTCGATTGGGCGGTCGCGGCAGCCCAGAAACTTAGCAAGCCGGTTTTTGTTGGGGAATTCCAATCGCCGAATGATTTCCCTCCGGGCTCTCCCGAATATCGCAAGTATTTCACCGATTTTCTGGCCAAGTTGGACCTCCTTAAAGTTCCTTTGGCTTCGGCTTGGGTGTTTGATTTGCCTTCGCAGGATGATAGCTCAAAAGAACCACGAAACATCACTGCCACCAGCAAGCGAGCTTGGGAACTCCCGCTTCTCCGCGACCACAATGACCGGCTTGCGAGCGAACATTAATCGGATCCCGGTGGATTATCGGGCGGATAAACAACATAAGTGCAATTTTACTCACATGAAACAGGCTATTCTTTTCACATTTGTATTCTCGCTGTCCGCGTTCGCCCAGCAAATCATCTCACCCGAGGTCCAGGCGGATCGGCGCGTTGTATTCCGATTGTCAGCACCCAACGCCAAGGAGGTTAAATTACATTGCGATGGCGTCAACAATGCCGTCATGCAAAAGGACGAACATGGCGTTTGGGCATTCACCTCTGACCCCTTGGAGCCGGATATTTATACGTATTCTTTCAGGGTGGACGGCGTGCGCATGATCGACCCGGCCAATTCATCTCTGAAATACAATCTGTTGAATTTCGACAGCCAAGTGTATGTGCCCGGCCCGCAGTCGCTGCCATGGGAGGTCAACGACGTGCCCCGCGGATTACTGCATCACCATTTTTACAAATCCGCAGTGGCGGAGGACAATCGGGATTTTATCGTTTATACGCCGCCGGGTTATGATCCATCGGCCCGCAAACGTTACCCAGTTTTGTATTTGCTGCATGGGTATAGTGATGATGCCTCTGCATGGTCTGAAGCCGGTCGGGCCAACGTCATTCTTGACAACCTGATTGCTAGCGGTCAGGCGAAACCGATGATCGTCGTTATGCCGTTGGGTTACGGCACCATGGACATGGTCAAAGGTGGACCATCTCGCACACGGATGAGTGACTTATGGCCGCGCAGTCTGGCAAAATTCAGCGACACGCTGCTTGATGAGGTGATGCCACAGGTGGAAAAGACTTACCGGGTTAACCAGGATCGCCAAGCTCGCGCGATCGCCGGCCTTTCCATGGGCGGGGCAGAATCGTTAGTTGTCGGATTGAAACACCTTGAGCGGTTCGCGTGGATTGGGGCCTTCAGTGCGGGCGGCGTGGGCACAAATTATGCGGGTCAATTTCCGGCGCTGAACGCCAAGGCCAATGACCAATTGCGTTTGCTTTGGCTCGGCTGCGGTCAGGAGGACAAACTCATCAAGGGCAACCAACAATTCTGCGACTGGCTGAAGTCTCAAGGCATTCATTATACCTGGGTGGAATCGACCGGCGCTCACAATTTCCGGGTCTGGCGTCGTTATCTGGCCGAGTTTGTCCCCCGGCTATTTCAAGATAGGCGATAGCACCGACCGGAGTCCGGATGGTTGGCAACCTATCAGCAAGGTGCACGATGTTCCGGATGCCATCCGATCGCTTGAAGCAGATATAAATTAAAACTAAATCATGAAGCAGAGCATCAGCCGAATCGGCGTGCGTGTGTTAGCACTCGCGATTATTGGGGCGGACGTTTGCCTCGGCGCTGTTCTGGCCGCGGGTGGTGAATCCGGCCGGAGTTTGGTGGCAACCGCATGGCCAGCACCGGAGGCGTCTGGCTTCGCTGCGTCCAATAGTTGGTCGGCGTTGAACAATGAGGTTCTTCATTTGGGCAAGCCGCAGTGGCGGCCTCTGTTGGCCTATGTCGCCAGCCTGCATGAAAAGAGCACGCATCCGGCAACCTATCCGTTTGCTTATGAATGGGAGGAAATCGGCCCAGGATATATGGCCGGACCAGCGTTTGGACACTGGGATATTGTCCACCAGATACTCGATGTCTTGCCAGCTTATCCCACCCATGCATATAGACAATTGCTGAACGATATTCAGAATCAGGAGCCGGACGGTCTGATCCCGGGCAGTATCTGGATGAAAGGGGGTCCCTCAAAACGGGAAAAGGTGAAATGGGATCACGATAACGGTCATCCTCCCATGTGGGTCGTTGCCGTGGATGATTATGTGAACCTAAAATCCGCAGTTGAGGATCAACCGGTGGGGTTTGGCGCGGGTTGGGCGAGCCATTCCAAGGGGTCATCCGTGGTTTGGCGGGCG
>Ga0214172_1000111_pt1 | contig 45300 bp, 43 predicted proteins | sample TroBogEpilimnion_29_FD_153010 | JGI IMG/M metagenome (GOLD analysis project Ga0214172, IMG submission 153010) | Freshwater microbial communities from Trout Bog Lake, WI - 12JUL2007 epilimnion | ecosystem: Environmental > Aquatic > Freshwater > Lake > Epilimnion/Euphotic zone | place: Trout Bog...
CCTACGCTGGGGATGGACAAAGAAACAACAAAAACATAAACTCAACCATGTCCCAGGACTAACTCATGGGCTGGACCAGAAAAGTGAACCCGGTCAGGAGGATTGGACAGGATGACCTTGTAACGGCGCTTGAGGTCTTCATCGGTAAGACCGCCCAGTTCCGACAGGGCGTTCGCCCGCTTGATGTTGGCGTTGCGAATGCCATGCAGCACCAGATTCATCATGGAGATGCGCATCATCTGCCGGGACACTTCGATGCCGTAGATGCCATTCTCCAACAGTTTCCAGTCCGGGATTTTTTCGCCCGCGCCTTTGGGGTAGGTCTGGAGATTGGGAATCTGCTTTTTGGCTTCGGCCAAAGTCTGGCCGCGCTTTTCCAACCATTCCTCGCCGTAGATGGGCACTTCGCGCGGCTTCTCGGAATATTTGGCGAGAATGTGTTCCACGGCGTCTATCAGGAAGCCGCCCGTGCCGGCGGCAGGATCGAACATGCTGTCGCCCACGTCGGGATCGAGCATTTCAACCATCATCAGACGAATCTGGCGCGGGGTGCGGAACTGGCCGAGCAACGCGCCTTCCTGGGTGGCGAGATATTGCAGCAGGTATTCGTAAATGTCGCCTTTGACATCGGTGCCGAGCTTCATAAACGAGATGCTGTCAATCTCGTCCACGACTTCCTTGAGCACATTGGCGTCCTCGACTTCGAGGCGGGCGTCCTGAAAGTAAATGGCAACCTGCGGTTCTTCGCGCACCAGTGAGGCCATGTAGGGAAACACTTCGTCGCGGATGAAATCGCGGAGATCCAGACCGCTCTTGAAACGCCATTCGCTCCAGCGGTAGCGGGCGGACTGACCGGGGAAAAGCGCACGCGTGTTGCCGGCAGCCAAGCGACCATGCAATTCACGGCGGGATTCCTCTTCGTCGAGGAGTTTCAAGAAAATCAGGAAAGAGAGCTGCTCGATGTAGGTGACCGGATTGTTCACGCCACCCGCGAAAAGGACGTTCGTGATGCGGTCGAGTTTGGATCGGAGTTCGGGATTCATTGCGGGTAATTATGCGGCGAGGGCAAAAATGGATTCGTTCATGTCGGCGATGACGCTTTGCAGCCCCGATTCGCCGAAGAGCTCAACGCCGCGCGTGGCGGCATCGTGGATGGACAGTGGCGGCTCAAAGAGGTCGCCGATTTCAACGCGGCCACGGATGACGCCGCGATGTTTGAGCAGGACGAGGTATTCGGCCTGTTCCGGCCGGAAATTCTTGCTGACGAGCCACGCCTGGAAATTCTCGGTGATCTGTTCCTCGCGCGTCTTGATCTTGAGTGTGCCGAGAGCGGCGCGGATGAAATCCACGAGGTTGCCGCCGGGCTGCCGGTAGGCGCGACGGAGGTTATCCTCGTTGAAATAATTTTCAGGAGTGTTCAGGTGGCGGGCGAGTTGATCTTCTTCCTCGCTGGTGAGCGGTTTTTCCTCGCGCACTTTTTTCACGAGCGGGTCGTCGGCAAGCTGCTGCCGAATGACCTGTTCCCAACGGGTCTGGTATTCGCGCTTGTCCACGCGCTCGCCGTCCGGGCCGACTTCGACGTAGGTGACGGCCTCCAGCCATTCGTCCTTAAGCCCCAGTTCGATGAGTTCGCGGGGCGGGCCGGGCGGTTTGCGCCCGCCACCACCACCGCCGCCGGTGACGGTGATGTCTTCGCCATCGTCGTTGAAATACTGGTGATTGCGGAAAAAATCGTAGATGACGAACTGTTTTTTGCCGATTTGTGGCGCTGTGCGTGTGCCGCGACCGCGAATCTGCTGGTAGAGAATGGGACTGAAAATTTTCCGACACATGACGATGTGCAGCACCTCGGGACAATCGAAGCCCGTGGTGAGCATGTCCACACTGACGGCAACCATCGGATAAATTTCCTTCTTAAAATTCTGGATGACCTGATCGGCATCGGGGATGTCGGAGGTAATCACCTCAGCGTAACGGCCCTTGTGCTCTGGGTGCAGTTCGTTGAGATACTGGCAGAGGCGAGAGGCGTGGCGCTTGGTGATGGCAAACACGATGGCCTTGCCCGGTCCCTTTTTCTGGAACGGCGCGGATTCCTGATAGTTCGACCAGGCGAGCCGGTCGAATTCCTGCATCATCTTTCGGTTGGTGTCCTCGTTGGTCCACTTGCGCTCGAATGCCTCGGGGTCGTAAATTTCGCCGTCCACTTCCGCGCCCTCGGCGATCATTTCCGTGATACCCTCGGCAAATTTGTAAGGCGCGAGGTGGCCGGCCTTGAAGGCATCGCGGATGGGATAGGAAAAGTCCGGCTTGCCCTCAGAGCATTGATAAAACTGGTAGGTGTTTCGCTCGATGTAGGCGGCCGGCGTGGCGGTGAGGCCGATCTGCAAGGCATCAAAATGATTCAGCACAGCCTGCCACGCGCCGTAGATGGAGCGGTGACATTCGTCGGCGATGACAACATCGAAGTAGCCGCTGGTGTATTCCTGGTAGCGACCCATCATCGTCTGCAACAGCGCGACGGTGATTTCCTTTTCCTGCCGAATGACGCCCGGCTTCAGCCAGTAGCTGCTGTGGTGGTTCAGGATGTCCTGCACCGCGCCGATGGCCTGCTTGGCGAGTTGCTCGCGATCCACCAAAAAGAGAATGCGCTCCGCGCGAATGGATTTCAGCAGACGCTTGAGCTGAAGACAAATCAGGTCGGTTTTTCCGGTGCCGGTGGGCAACTCGATGAGAAACCGGCGTTTGCCCAATTCGAGGGCATGATCCATGGCCCGCATACAATCGGCCTGATAATTCCGCACGATGCGGACTTCGCCATATCGCAAATACGTTTCCGGGACAGGGATGGTGGCGAGGGCTTTCTGGTCGCGATGGCGCTGGGCAAGCCGCTCCAGGTCGCGCTGGGAAAAGAAGGAATGGACGAGGCGGGCATCCTCGTTGCGGTAATCCCAAAAATAAATCAGCTCACCGTTGGACAGGAAAATGAAATCGGCATCCAGCGCCTCGGCGGCGGGCCGCGCCTGATTTTTGGCGGTGTAGGGGTCGATGGCCTTGCGCTTGGCTTCGACGACGGAGAGGTTGCGACCACGACTGGAGAGCAAGGCGTAATCCGTGCGAAGGATTTCCTCACCGGCGGAATCAACGGCACTATCCTGAAGTTGACTGGGAAGACGCTTGACCGAAACTTCCGTCCGAACCTGCGACTTGTCAGCCGGATCCCATCCAGCCTTTCTCAGCAGATCATCAATGATGATCCGTGCGTCGGCTTCTGATTCGTTATTAGCCATTTGAGCGGTTTTAATCATTCTCTGAAAAAATCAATTAATTCCAAGTTCTTTCAGAGCGTTTTCGCTCCGGGACCGTGTTCGGCATGCCGTTTTTCACGCATTGCTTGCCAGACCGCGTTCAATGCGTCATCAACATACTTTTCCCGGGTGATTTGTGTCTGGCCGGGATGATACACGTGAACAAAAAGCGTTTCCTTTTGCCAAACGTAATCCGCCGACCCCATCGACCGAGCCCGATTTCTCCAATCGCAATCCAAGTCATCGAGAATGGCCGGAAAGTGGGGCGCACATCCAAACACAATATCGGGGCAATATGCCTTGATCTGCGCCAAGATTATTTGCTTACCCCGGGAATACCAATCCAATATCAATGGGGCATACGCACCCCTCGTCACCCCGGGAAGTTTCTTCGCGTTTATAAAAGCCAGCCGACGGATGACATCTTCCGGGTTTTCCATGTCCCTGATCCAAGGCATATCGGCGAATGACATCGGGCCATGGAACAAACCATACGCTATGTAAATAATGGGATGAAAGGTTGCCTGACTCAGCGCAGCCACAGGTTTCACCGCTAACACATCCGAGCAAAGCGACCACCCACCTCCGGTTGAATTCTCCTCATCCCATGGCTCCTTGAGAATCCACAAGACACGCAGCTGCGACGAGCAATACAGGTCGATGTTGATCACCCCGTCAAAGATGGGTTCCGACCGGCCGGTGGAATCAACGTAAATTGACTCGACCAAGGCACGAAAAGCGGTCTCCTGACCCAGCAGCGATCCGGGGTTCAACATGCTGGCCGGGGAAACGTCCCGGTGCTGCTCCCCACTTTCATTTTCGCCCCTATGGACTTCGGTTGGATTTATATTATTCATCTGACGGCCACCTTCAATGCTTGGCCTGAGACCAATCTGCCATAATCGCTGATTTCAACTAGACTGATTTCTGAATGTATCATAACTTTATAGTCATGATTGCAGGATTGCTATCCGAGGGCGGTATCTCGTTGGATCGGCTACAGAATTTTTGCCGAGTGGCGGAGGCTGGCGGCGTGACGCGGGCGGCGAAAGGTGACGCCACCAAGCAAAGCCTTTACAGCCGGCAGGTGAAAGAACTTGAAGAGTTTTTTGGCGCGGAACTGATGCGCCGCAAAGGGCGCGGTATCGTGCTCACGCCCGCAGGGCAACGGCTCCACAACATCGCCCGCGAACAGTTCGCTGCGCTTAGTGACTTCAAGACCGAATGTCTTGGCCAGCCACTGGAAATCGTGTTTGGAGCCGGCGAAAGCATTATTCAATGGCTGCTTTTGCCCGGCTTGGCCGCGATCGAAAAAAAACTGCCGAACGCACAGCACAAGTTTCTCAATTTGCCGAATGCTGAAATTATTCAGCGGCTCAACGACGGGCTGATCGATTTCGGGATTGTTCGCAAAGGCGAGGTGGCCAAAACATTGAGCAGTGCTCCGCTGGGCCGGATGGGATTCTCGCTCTTTGCTTCCAGAGGCATGGAGGCGAAAACCAGAGGAATTCCCTTCAACCAATTTATCGGATTGCTGCCGCTGGCAATTCTTGAAGGTGAAGGCACTTTTCGTCAGGAGCTTAATGCGATTTCACGCATGAGTAAATCTCGCTTGAATATTAAAGTCGAGTGTTCGTCTTTTACTTTAGTGGCGCGGGCTCTCATGGCTGGAACTCTGGCTGGAATTTTGCCCAGCATAGCCGCTAAGGAACTGAAAAAACTTGGACTTGTGGAAATCCAAGCAAAAGCGCTCCAATCATTTGAGCGCGAAATCTGCCTCGCATGGAGTCCGCGCCAGTTACGAATTCGCGTGGCATTGGAAAAGGCACGAAACGTTTTCACGGATTCGTTCCGAATTTATTAACCGATGGTCAGCTAGTCACAGCACGCAGTGATTCGACAATGATCAAGTTGATCAAGGTTCGGAACCACCAATCATTTCGACCCTCTTTTCGCTGCGTCGGCGAGCCAGTCGCCCCCTTTTGCGGCGAGCCGGTATTTCTGAAGGCGACTGGTGGGTTTATCCGGGATGGTGCGTTCCAACCACCCCGCCGTGACCAGCGGTTCAATATAGGCTTTCCGAAAATGCTCGCGGTCAATCATACCCGTCGCCGCTTGGAGTTCCTCCCGCGATCTGGCTTCATGGGCGGTGGCGGTCAACACCTTTTCAACCTGCGTGGTGACTTGCGGGGTGACTTGCGCAACGGACAGGCCAAGTGCGATGGCGAGCTCTTGTAATGATTGCTCTTTGAGCGGGTTACGACCGGAATCCACTTGCGGGGCGACTTGCGGGGTGACTGCCGGGGTGGGTCTCCGCAGACGCTGGACGAACTGGCCGCCTTCCTGGCGAAACTCAGGTGTGGGCAGGCCAGCCTGTTTGCAACGGGCGATCATGTCGAGAATACCGCTGCCGGCTTTTTCGGCATAGCGGGCCAAAAACATCGGGTCGGCGATGAGCGGATTGCGAGGGATGGAAGCGTGCGGCGCACGCAAAGACTCCGGTGTGAGTGGCGGCGGAAGTTCTCCGGGATTCCAGACTTCGAGACGGTCGGCAAAAAGCATGACCTGCACGCTGGCGTTGCTGGTGTAGTCGCGATGGGCGACGGCGTTGACGATAGCCTCGGCAACGGCTTCGTGAGGGAGTTCATAATCGACCGGTGCCTGTGGACCAAGGGCGCGCGTGCCGACAGCGCGGGAAATTTTGGACATGACGAAGTCAACGGCCTGATCCACGAGTTCAAAGACGGTGCCTTTGTAAATCTGGTAAGAGGGAATCGGCTTGGCGACTTCCGTGCCGTGGAAGTGCATGCACTTGACCTCGGAAGTGAGCAGGAAGCGCTGGGGTTGACGGCCAAAAAGGAGGACGGCGGCGTGAGTCGGTTGACCGGCGTCGAGCAGATTGAGATGAACCAGCGCCTCGGCAGGCGGTGTGTCTTCGTGCAGCGGGTATTGCCGCTCACGACCGGCAATGCCGAGAAACCATTTTATTTTGTCTTCCGAGATGTCGGCTAGAGTGGCATCGGGACAGGCGGCGGCGTCAAAGGGCCGGGTGCGAAGATGTCCGGTGCGCTCCAGATGCTCAACGAGACTGGCGTATAATGCAGCGGTAAGATCGGCGATTCCGTTGAAACGGCGGCGGATCAATTGTTCGCCGGCTTTGCCGATGAGGGCGCGCATCTTCGGGTGACGACCATGGTCGTCGGCACCTTTCACATAGATGAAACGCGGTTTGCGCTGGGTGGTGGCCTGGTTGAATTCGCGTTCGGTCGGCGAAAGGCCGGTGGCGTCTTCGTAGCCGTATTCCTGGCCAAACAGCCCGACGTAAATGGGACAGCGCCCGACTTCGTCGAGATAAACCTCGTCGGCGCGGCGGTCGGAGGCGGGCAAATCCTCGAACAAGAAAACGTCAAAGAACCGCCGGAGCAGCGCGTCGCCGCGAACGAAATCACGAATTGCCCGGCGCTCGTCCGCCAGTTCTTTTTGCACGCTGCTGATGAAGATGCGTTCGCTCATGGCTGAAACGATTTTCGCTTAATGCCGGAAACCATCGCGGATGATGCCGAGTTCCAACCGCGATGAAAAGAATTTACCCACGAGCAATAAACTCAAGCACGGCTTGCCGACGTTGCAACTCAATGCGCTGTCCGCTGCGGATAAACTTAATTCTCAAAAACTCCGGCCAGCAATCCCGGCGCAAAAGCCTAACCAGCCACGTCTTTGGCTCGCCTGCGCCTGTCAACGGTGGAGCCGCAAACCGAACCACCGGCGCGCAGCGCCAGACACAATTTATCGGACAACCTTGACAGGCGCAGGCGAGCCATACAATGGACGAGGCGAGCGCGCCGGAATCCTCCCCGTGCGTATGCAAAATGAGCATCGCGTCTCTAGCGCAATGGCCGCGCGTCGGAACAAATTTGTTGCCCAGCATGTGGATGAGTCCATTGAGTCCATTGATTCTGTCACCGCCGATACGTCCAAAGAAAATAAATGCCGAAGCCGAAAAGCAATTCGCCGATGCTCCAGAGAATCTGTCCCCACCACGCCTGAAACGACATTCTGGCATTCAATGCTTTCTGTGCCTCAATCAGGCGAAACCGTTCGTCAATCAGTTCTTTCCTGACTTCATCCAACGCCTTTTTTAGCGAGGCGTTGCCGTGTTCCAACTCAAATTTAACCTGACGGGCGGCTTTCTCGGTTTCAACCAGATGGCCGTTGGATTTAGCCACAGCTTGTTTGATGGCTTCACTGTGATTGGCAACCGATTGGTCAAACGCCGCGATGGTCGAACTGGTCGTGTCATCGAAATTTGCGACCAGCGAGCCGGTCTGCCGCCGGTATTCGGCCAGATGTTGCTCAATCAGTTTGCTGGCATCATTCATCAAGCGCGGCAGATTGGCGGCGACGCGCCATTGCGCCTTGGTCAACAAGGCCAGTTGCACCGGAAAACTGTTGTCCGGCCCGACGCTCCATTCATATAACAGCCGGTGAATCCGATCCACTTCGTCGGCTGGTGCGCCGACGAGCAACGCCGCCAAATCATTTTTGTCCATAAAATCATTCGCCCAAATTGAGCATCGGTTGTTTAGAGCGGGCCGGTTTCGCCTCCGGTTCCGGCTGTGGTTCGACCTCCGGCACCTGTTCCGATGGCACAAGCAAATCGGCAATGGCGTCGTATTGCCGGAACATCTGCTGCATCGCCCATTGCATTTCACCGGCCAGCATCAACTCCAAATGCGCTGATCCGGGAGTCGCCACTTCGGCGAAACTCAACTTGCGGCCCGCCTTGGCCTCGGCGCGTTTGATGGCCAGCAACGTGATGGAAGTCACCACCGGCAACGTCAGCTCCTTCGCCCCAAACTTTTTCAACTCGGCTTCGATATTGGATTTCTTAAAGAGGTTTGTCCGCACCTTGGCCGGATTGTGGACCACGACATAATCAACGCGGTCACCGGCAAAATAAAACAAGTCGAGCAGATTATTCATGCTCTCCGTGTCTTCACTGGGGAACAGAAAAAATGTGAACCGGATGCCTTGCGTTGCGAGCGAGTCAAGCAGTTGCAATGATTCCAAAGCCTGCACAATGAGACCATCGGCCTGCGCCCGGCAATCAATGACGTGAACCGGCGCGTTACTGCGCGATACATTACGAAACAATCCCAGCAGGGTGGATTTGCTATCGTCGTCATTGCCCAGCGTGTAGGACTGCACCTGTTTGGGATGCCGGTCGAAAAAGGAATGGTGCCGGTCATCGAGGTCGGAGCCATTCCAGATGATTTGGTGATAATCCAGCCAGGCGGTGCGAAACTCAGCCTCGAAACTTTTGCCGAGGCTACCTTTTGACTGGGGATTGATGTGGATGCGTTTGATGGTATTCATGTGAACTCTTGGTCGGTGTTAATGTTTTTGATGTTTGGACGGTTGAAAGTGTTTTGTTTTGGCAACGGTGCCGGACGCGATGGCGGCTGGCTGGCTGGGTTGACTGGATTGGCGAGTTGGATTTCGCCGGCTGAATTTTCCCAATTTGGTTTCGCCGCCCTTTTTAATCTGCGGCGATAAAAGCGATACGGTGCATAGAACGTGACGCCGATGCCCTTTTCACTGAACAGAAGATCGGCGATTTCCTGCCACGTTTTGCGCCGCTGACGTTGCTGGTGGATGAAATCAAAGTGCGGTTCCAGGACGCTGTGATACGCCCTGCCGCCGCGTTTTCGATGTGCCATTTCGGTCATCAACGCACAGGATAATCCACCGGAGCCATTCAACGGTAAGGAGTAGGTGAAGGTTTAATTGCGATGAAACTGCACCGCGTCTGCGGCAAATGGCGACAAATTCCGGCAACTGCCGGTGACAAATGGCGGCAAGTGGCGGCAACATTACAGCCGTCATTGCGGCAAATAGCGGCAAGTTTATTGCCGCCTTTTGCCGCAACTTGCCGCGTGCTGTCAGGCCGTATTTTTGCCTTCCGAACTCGGAAGGGGATGGTGTCTAACAAAATTACCGGCTTTCCAATTCCAGAAAGCCGCCACAAATCAAGTTCGATTGAACGTATGAAATTTGATGATGATTGGTCGCACTGAACGGGCGTTCTGAAACCGGCAGCGAAACGGAGCGGGTCGGGAGTGGCATGAACGGACGACGGCGGAGTTGAGCGCGGTTTTAGAACGACCGATGAGTGCGCGACCGTCTAGGTTTCACTTGAGGCGATTTGTCTGGCCGGTTGCTGAATACCTGGAAGCAAGCCGACCAGTCAAAGCGCCGATTATTACAAGCAACTAGGCGGACAGATCAGTAATATTTTGGCAATTGCCCCCGTTTGGCGCGCTCGTAACAGGAATCACCAATTCCACTTGGTCTCTTGTTACCGCGCGGAGGAGTGGATTCTTTAGAAAGGTCAGGAAGATTTTTTGGATAACCAAATAAACGACGGTGTGACTCACTGCCTGCTGTCAAATCATCACGCAACCCAAGCAGTAATTGCCGTAATTCAATGTAATCTTCAGCATCCAATCCAAGCGTTTCAATTAGAGTGACGCCGTCATCACTGTTTTCTAAAGGATGAATTTCGCCTTTGTCATTCACAGCGACGCACCCACCATAGGATACTTTGCAAGGGTCTGGCGCGAGATAGGCAGCCTTCGAGCGATTACAAGTGTTGCACGCATAAACCAAGTTGTCGTAGTCCAGTGCTCCATCGGGATGAATGGACTTCGGGACGAAATGATCAATTTCCCAATCATGTTTTAGCGTCGCCCATGTTTCCCGTCGCAGGCAATAGACACAGGTGAAGGTGAATTCATCGCGCAGCCAGTTGCGGTAGAGTCCGTATTTCGGATAACCCATCGGGCCATGCTTGCGCATGTGCGGCTGGGATGGATAGACGAACGGGTAACAGCCACTCAAACTTGTGCCCATGCGCTTTCCTCCTTCAGTTGTTTCGCCAGCGCTTTGATTTCCGCCGTCGGCAGGGGCGAATAAAGCCGACGGTGCAGCATCAGCAGCCGTTGCAACTGCCGAAATTCCTTTTCCTCCTCACTGGTGCGTCTTCCGGTCTTGATGCGCTTTTCGATGAGCTTGCATCGGCGGGTTTCTGTGGCTTCCCACTCGTCCGTGATACGGAGAAATTCGTCCAGTGTCAGCACGTCTCGAAATTCGCGAGGGATGTAACGCGTCTGCTCAAACGGCACACCGACGCGCCGCACACCATCGAAGGCGTCGAGAAGTTCCCGCTCTAATTGCGGTGGCAACGCATAGAGACGCAACACCTCGGCATCCACGCGCCAATGCAACGCACGCAACCGTTCCTTCGCGGCGGCGATTTCCTCATCGCTGGGCTGTCCGGGAAGACCGAGGTGCATTTGGTCGCTGGCGGTATTTTTTGGCAGCGTTTTCTTGGCCAAGCCCGATTTGACTTTCGCCGGAGGCTGCTGGTAGGTGGCTGTGAATTCTTTTGCAGCATCAAGGTAAGCGCGCACAGCGGCTTCCAAGCGTGCTAGGTCGCATGAATTCAAGTCTGGCACGGGCATGGCACGCATTAGACCAGCCGTGTTGTCACGTTTGCTGCCGAGTGCAAATGTGTAGGCATTGGCGACGGGCGAATTACACAACGCCCAAAGACCAGATAGTGAAACCCGTTGATTCTTTGGACGGACAAGTAAGAGACGGCTAGTCGCAGGTCGGCCAATCGGATCAACGAATGCCTTCAGTCGCCAAGCATCTCGGTCAACAGGCGCATAGTTCAAAACAATTTGTGGAATTCCCTTTTTAGTGCCCGCCACGGGCCGACGAATTGTCCTCTTATCGAGATTTAGCCACCAAGTTGTTGGAAGAAGATGAGTGTTTGGTGAATCATCCACGCTCGCAAAACCTTCATCCAATCCAGGCAGCTTCTCCCGTGATTCAGTTACAGATCCTTTCGGGAAACGTGGGTCAGTTCGCGCACGATGGATAAGTCCTTGGCCGATTTCGGCGAACTGTTTGAAGTGCGGCAACGGTTCACAGGCGTTCCAAATCTGCCTGACATCCGGCACGACAAAACGAGCTTTGTTTGTGGTCGCCAACCACTCTGCATCTACCATGTCCCGCCACGAATCGTCATACCGCTCCCGGAAATCCACCATCTTCGATTCCCGCACTCGGCGAAAGCGGATACCAGCCGTGACTGTGGTTTTTTTCGTTTCGTGCTTACGACCAAGAACGATGCCAGTTTCGACGCTGGCAAACTTAAACATCCGATCCGGGAAAACGCTGATCTCCTTGATTTCACATTCGGCGAGCAGTTGCCGACGGACATCCGCGCAGGCTGCGCCGGTGAGTTCATTGACCGGCAGCACGAATCCGAACACCGCGCCCGGTTGGAGTGCAGGCACGGTGCGCTGGAGAAATTTTGCTGCCTGTTCACTTTCAAACGGCGGATTAGCGAGCACCACCGAGGCGGATTTTGTTTCATCGGCGAGTGTCGAACCCGCGAACATGTCACCGTCGTTGAGCACCCAGCCGTTTTCGTTAGGAATATCAGCGAGCGTGAGCGAAAGGCGGGCGATTTCTAGCGCGAAGGAATCACTATCGCAGCCGCGCAGATGGTCTTTGAGAAAATCGTGACGCTTATTGGGGTCTTCAGCAATGCTGGCGGGAAGCATGTCGCTCACGAGCCGAAGCGCGCCGGAAAGAAACGGCGCGTGGCCACAGGCTGGCTCAAAAATGTGGCAACGCTTGTGGCCCAACTCCTCAATCCAGCCTCCGAGCCTGGCCAGCATATAATCTACGAGATAAGTCGGAGTGCGATGCGTGCCGAGCAGCTTGCGCGTCGTGGGGCTGATGAGCGCCTCCTCGTAAAGCACGCCAAGCGTCTCGGCGCTGATGTTGCGAAAATGCGGCGGTGCGGCGACCAGTCGCGCGGCTTCCTGCAATGCGCGCAATCGGCCATTGATCTTGGGCGGATTCGGGTTATTGCGGTCGTAGTGATATGCGATGCGAGCAAAAACGGTTCGCACGTCACCGAAGTCAAGATTGATGAACCGGGGGACACGTTTGTCGTGAAGCAGCTTGGCGGCAAGCAGCCAGAAATTCGTCTTCGTCAGCCAATGCGCCTCTTCGTCGTTGTCGGGGACGGATTTCCAGTCGAGGAAATCCATCGTTGTGGCCACCATGCGCTCGAAAAGATTCCGCAAACGCAGGCCTGCGTCTCGTTCCAGCATCGGGAGCAAATCGGCATCCACGAAATCGAGTTGTTGGCCTTCGCCGGCGCGTTGCCAAGTTTTCGCGCGGAAGATTGCGCCGGGGGCAAATTGATCGCGGTGCTGGCGGAAATAGTTTTCAACTTCGCTCGTCTTGAGCAATTGCCGGTGAATTGGCTGCTCGCGTGTTTGTGACCAAACATCCCAACGGTCATCCCCAGCGACGAAAAACAGCGATGCGCCGATGTCGCGGCAGGCTGCAACGTCGTCAGGTTGAGATAACCCGGCGGGAAGAACGGCAACGCAGGCGGATCGAGTATCGAGCGGACGGTGAGCAAACCCAACTAAACCTTGTCGCCCGCCTGACAACGGAGCGTCATCGCGCACGAGATCGTCGCGATACTGGCAAATCCGCAGACACTTGCGGGCCAAGCTGTCGTTTGAGGTCGAAAGCGACACTCGTGGTAGCGAGGGGATAATCACAACCATCCTTTCACCTCGCCGTTAAAAGCGAGGTTGCGTTGGTTATGATTGGATTCACAGGCTGACACTGCGCGCATTATGAGTTCGTCAATCACCATTTGCGAGCAAGTTTCTCAAAGTCGCATGGACAAAGGCTGTCCAACCCAAAAATAAATTGCAAGCTTCACCGTTTATACGGGCCTCAGCATCATTTCGATGCGAAAACTACAACAAAATTACAGACTCTGTCGGATGAAAAGTGATAATCCACAATAGAATCAATGGAGATACGCGCTTTTACAGACAAAAAGTGAGGTTTCATTTTGTGTAAAGATTGCACAAAAGCGGGCTTCTTCTCCGCCAAACTGGTTGCCGGATAGAAAAAATATCGGCCGAGTGCATTTGGTGTATCACATACACCTCAACGGGGGAAAGTTTTGGCAATCTGCCAGACAAGAAACCGGAATCGGTCTTGGTTCCCCAGTTGAACCGCGCTTCGTGTGCCAGGCACACCTTGCGCACGATGGGTTCAGGCAAAATGACCAAACGGAAAATGAATGACAGAAAGAAAATAACGATTGTGCCAACGGGGCATAACGCCATTTGAAAAATCCCTAAAATCGCGCGTTATGTTCACAGCCGTCGCACAGAAAAATCTGGCGGATGCCGAAGACTACTTCGACGAGCATCTGGCGCAGAACGATTACTACGCCGCTGGTGAAATCCGGCCCGGCCAGTGGATCGGCGCGGGCGCGGAGCGGTTGAAGTTAAACCATGCGGTCACTCGCGACCAATTTCACGCGCTGTGCGAGAACAAGAATCCGAATGACGGTGAACGTCTGACGTTGCGGCAGGAAAAAACCAATCAGCGGCGCGTATTTTATGATTTCACCTGTTCCGCGCCAAAGTCGGTTTCGGTGCTGGCGGTGACGATGGACGACGACCGGTTGGTGTTGGCACATGAGGAAGCGACACGCATTGCGTTCCGCGAACTCGAAACCTTTGCCGCAACGCGAGTGCGAAAGCTGGGCAGCCAACGTGACCGCACCACCGGCAATCTGGTCGCCGCCGCGTTCACGCATACGAGCAGTCGGGCGCTCGACCCGCTGTTGCATACACACCTCACGGTGTTCAACGCCACCTTTGATGAAACGGAAAAGCGCTGGAAAGCATTGCAGGCGGGCGGCATGTATGACGCCATCCGTTACGGCACGGTAGTTTATCGCAACGAATTGGCGAAACGTGTCCAGCAGATCGGCTACCGCATTCGTCCGGCGAAACACGGCTTTGAAATCGAGGGTGTGAGCGATGCGGTGTTGAAACGATTTTCCAAGCGCTCCCAGCAACGTGACGCGGTGGTCCGGGAACTGGAACAAAAGCTGGGACACAAATTGTCGAATAATGCCATCGCCCTGGCGGTGCATCAGAGCCGGGCGAAAAAGATCAAGGGCATCTCGACCGCCGAGGTTCGCGAGCAGCAGTTGGCGCAATTGCAGCCCGATGAATTGCAGGCGTTGCAAAAACTCACCACGTCGGTTCAACCCCTCCGGCAAGTTCGCCGGTTTGAACCTGAAAACCAAGCCCTGAATTACGCCGTCGCCCATGTCTTCGAGCGCAAGTCGGTCGTGCCGGAGCATGAACTATTAGGCGTGGCGCTGGCGCAGCATCCGGGTGAACTGGATTTGCCGGCGCTGAAACAAGCTGCGAAGTATTCGGCTCATCTGGTCAAAACTGAGCGTGGATTATCCACGCAACAGATTCTGGCGACGGAACTGGATTTGATTCAGACGGTTAATGCGGCTTGCGATGCCGTTGCGCCGATACATCCCGGTTTCCGGCCTGCGGACTGGCTGGGCGAAGATCAACGCCGCGCGATTTACCATGTCCTGCGCACCAATGACCGCATCACCGGCCTGCGCGGTCTGGCCGGCAGTGGCAAAACCACGGCGTTGCGTGAGTTGGTCGCCGCCTGCAAAGAGGCGAAGATTGAACCGCTGTTCTGCGCGCCAACGGCGGCGGCAACGGATGTTTTGCGCAAAGAAGGGTTCGAGGCGAAGACACTGCAAAGCCTGTTGCTGTCCAAGCCGGTTCTGACCGAACGGCAATTGATTGTATTGGATGAAGCCGGGGCGGTCGGGACCGATGACATGAAACGGCTGTTCGATTGCGCGCGCGATGCGCGCATCATTTTGTCCGGCGACACAGGGCAGCACGCTTCGGTTGCGCGTGGCGATGCACTGCGGATTTTGGAACGGCATTCCAATTTCAAATCCGGCCAGTTGACGGCCATCCGGCGGCAACGCAAGGCAGCGTATCGCAAGGCCGTGGAACTGGCGGCGCAGAAACGCACTGTCGAAGCGTTCGCGCAGTTGGAACGCATTGGTGCGGTGACTGAGGTCCTTGCGGACGGACACCATGATCTTCACGACTCGGCGGCGAAATCGTATTTGAAAGCGTTGGCTGAAAATAAGTCCGCGCTGCTGGTCGCGCCGACATGGAATGAAATTGAGGCGGTGACGGAAAAAATCCGCACCGCCCTGAAAACATCCGGTCGGCTGGCCGGTGAAGAAAAAGAATTTCAAGTTTTTGATTCACTCTCATGGACGGAAGCGCAAAAACAAGATGCGCGGCAATATCATCCCGGCATGGCGATACGGTTTCACCGTCGGAACTCTGATTTTGCCAAAGACGAGACGGTTGCGGTGGTCGCGGTCGAAAACGGCGCGATCAAAGTCCAACGTGAGGATGGTTCTGAAAATCTTTTCCCATTGGGTGCAGGCTGCGCCTGCTTTGATGTGGGTGAGAAACGGAAATTAAAAATTGCTGCCGGCGACAAGCTGTTGCTGCAAGCGAACACGGTCGGCAAGCGGTTCATCAATGGCGAACTGGTCGAGGTGCGGGCGATTCAGGGCGATTCGGTGGTGTTGGCCGATGGCCGGGTGATTCCTCAAAATTACCGCACATTTACCCATGGCTACGCCGTCACGTCACACGCCGCCCAGGGCAAAACGGTGGACGAAGTGTTGGTCGTGGCGTCGTGGCGGTCGCTGGCCGCCGTCCATCAGCAACAATTTTACGTCAGCATCTCGCGCGGTCGTGAGCGCTGTCAGATTTTCACCGATGACACCGAGCGACTGCGTTCACACGTCACCCATTCCAGCGAGCGACTGGCCGCCGTGGAAGTGGTCCCGCATTTCAGTCGGCAGAAATTCATCCTGCGCGTGATGGAACGCGGCCATCGTTTCCTGAAACAATTCCGCCAGCGCATCGCCCGATCACTTACAATTGAAACCACCGAAAGGAGCAGCCATGAAATCAAGCCAACCGAACACCAGCGAACAACCGCCCGCCATATCAGTGTCTAGCCCGCGTAAAAATCCCTGCATCGGCAGTGATCCCAACATCGCCGCGCTCGAAGTAATTGCCGATGACGGCATCAGCTATCTGCTGCCCTACGCGCAGTTCTTGTATGCCGAAAGAACTGCCAACCCGGCCCTGGAAAAAGAACCGGAGGCACCGCCGGAGAAAATATCCATACATTTTGCATGTGCCGACGTGATCGTTCTGGGAAGCGGTCTCAACTGGCTGGAACGCCGGCTTCAGCAATACGAATTGAGTTTTGTAATGTCGGCAGATAGCCGTTTGGGAGCGGTGTATGACACCCTCATTGCCGCCGTCACCCTCACTTTAATCAAGGAACGTGTATGACTGCTGATTCACCATTAAAAATCCAGCCATTGGAAAAATACCGCGCCACCATGACCAAGGAGCAAGTCGCCGACGCGCTAGGGGTCGCCACGCACATCATCCCGCCACTGTCGCGGGCAGGCTTGATCAAGCCGCTGGGCCGTCCACAGCGTTATTGCGTGAAACATTATTCGCGTGATGTGCTCGCGCAACAGATTACCGATATAAGCTGGCTCGACAAGGTGGTGGCGGCCATTCACCGGCACTGGCGTATCAAGAACGCCAGGAAACTGGCGCGACTCGCGAAATCAGGGACGACGACGAAGTCCGATATGCAATAGTGAACATGGCCTCAATTTTCCTTTATGAACGCGACAATTTCAAATTCATCACCGATCACCAGCTCCGTAATCAGTCTTTCAAAGTGGTTGGAGCGGGTCGGTGTGACACCAATTACGGCGTGGCGCTGGCGGAAAAAGGGCTGGCTTAAGACAGTCAACATCGCCGGTCGGCAATACCTCACTCAGGAAGCCATAGACGAATTTCATCGCCGTGTGGTCGCCGGGGAATTTGCGCAGGAGCACAAGACACCGTCTCGAAAAGATCGTTCGGCATAAAACACCGTTAATTTTTGGGGGAAGTGGCACATCGAGAGATTTGTAAATTTCTTGACGAGCGAGCGTTACGCGGCGGACGAGAATATTAAAGTGGCACATTTCAATGCAAAGACTTCATAGATGCAAAGTCCTGAGCGTCTCACCTCCAAAAATAGAAACCCAGAAAACGAAGTCCTGTGCGTCCGTCCCCAAAAAACAGACTCAACTGGGACTGAGTCCTGTGAGTCTGTTGATTTTTCTGTGCCACTTTTTGTGCCACTTTCGGGGTCGGAAAGCCACCCATTTTAGGGGTGCGGCGAAATCAGACTAAAATTGAAAATATGTCTGTAAACATTAGCGGAAGCGCGTGTGAGAAGAAGTCGCGAGAAGTGGTCAGAAAGTGCGATTTTGAAAATTTTAAGTCCTGTGCGTCTGCCATTTCGCCACACCGGCAACCGATTGATACAAATCACTGACGCGTTTCTGTGAAGGCTGACTTGAGTACGTGACTCTGTTCGTGACGCGGTTTCAGTATGCAAGGCAATACAACTGTAAGCAGTCGGCCAAAACAGGTCCGCAAACGTCAAGCGCACCCTGCCGACAGTTTCGCAAAGGTTCTAGACGGACGCAAGCAACCGATTCGCGGTTTGTGTATCCGCGATGGTTGCTACTACGCCCGCATCAGAGTCGGGGGGGCATCGCCAACGGCTTAAAGCGCGTCCGCGGGTAAACTTCGAGGGGAATTTGTCCAGACCGCGTCCCACAGGCCGTGGCCGACGCCCCTGGGAACGGATCCATTGCGGGAAGTTGCCAAGGCTTGGCGATCGGTTTATAGTCGGGTTTCGCGATTAATGCCCGATCTGCCGGCCGGTTTTGTCCCCCCGGTCGGGGATTGGTGTTTACTGCCTAATAATGGCGGGAACTATTCTGACTATGTCGTTTTATCCTGTTGCTCTAAAACTCACCTGCGCTTTGGGACTGGCGGTCGGTTGCCTGGCCAATCCGGGGACGGTGCTGGCCGCACCGGCCGGGACCGAGTCCGCCCCCACGAATGAAATCCTGCTGGCCACGGAGCACTCCGCGGCGGCGCTCTGGCTGGAAGCCGATGGGGATCCGGCCGTGCGCCGGGCGGCGGGGGATCTGGCGGAGGATATCCAGCGGGTGACGGGCAGTCGGCCCGCCCTGGTGGATCATCCCGAGGGAACGGTGGCGCTGATCATCGGCACGCTGGGGGAAAGCCCGGTGGTGGACCGGCTGGTGGCGGCCGGAAAACTGGAGGTGGCGGGCGTGCGCGGGGAGTGGGAGAGCTACGCGGTGCAAGTGGTCGTCGCGCCGTGCCCCGGGGTGCCGGCGGCACTGGTCATTGCGGGCAGCGACCGGCGCGGGACGATTTACGGCATTTATCATCTGTCGGAATTGATCGGGGTTTCGCCGTGGTACTGGTGGGCGGATGTGCCGGTGACGCACCATCCCCGGCTGGCGCTGCGGGGGATCCACGTCAAACAGGGGCCGCCGGCGGTGAAGTTTCGCGGGATCTTTTTGAATGATGAGGACTGGGGTCTGCGCCCGTGGGCGGCGAAAACCCTGGAGCCGGAGACGGGGAACATCGGGCCAAAAACCTACGCCAAGGTGTTTGAACTGCTGCTGCGGTTGCACGCGAATTATCTCTGGCCGGCGATGCACCCCGGCACGACGGCTTTTAACATGCTGGCCACCAACCGGGAGCTGGCCCAGGCTTACGGGATCGTGATGGGGTCGTCGCACTGCGAGCAGATGCTGCGCGACAATGTGAGCGAATGGGACGAGGCGGTTTTCGGGAAGTATGATTTTGTGACGAATCCGGCGGGCGTTTTGAAGTACTGGGAGCAGCGGGTGCGGGAAAACGGGAAGTTTGAAAATGTGTACACGGTGGGGATGCGGGGCATCCACGACGGCGGCATTCCCGGCGGCGGCACGGAACGGGAGAAGGCGGCGCGGTTGCAAACGATCATTGCCGACCAGCGGGACCTGCTGGCACGGCTGGTGAATACGAATGTAGCCAAGGTGCCGCAGATTTTCTGTCCGTACAAGGAAGTGCTGCCGCTGTACCGGCTGATGAAGCAATTGCCGGAGGACATCACGCTGGTGTGGCCGGACGACAATTACGGGTATATCCGGCAGTTTTCCAACGAGCGCGAGCGGGCGCGCAGCGGCGGGGCGGGGGTGTATTATCATGTGTCGTATTGGGGGGCGCCGCGCGATTATCTGTGGCTCTGCACCACGCCGCCGGCCTTGATGGCCGAGGAGATGACCAAGGCTTACGCCTATGGGGCGGACCGGGTGTGGATGCTCAACGTGGGGGATTTGAAGCCGGCCGAGCTGGACTTGGAATTTTTTCTGAAGCTGGCGTGGCAGCCGGGCGCGTGGACGGGGACGAACACGTATGAGCTGCTGGGCCGGCAATTGGCGCGGGATTTCGGCCCGGGCGCCGCCGGGGAGTTGACCTCCATTCTGGCGGAGTATTATCGCTTGAATTTCCAGCGCAAGCCGGAGCATCTGATGTTTCCCACCAACGATCTTTTTACGGCCGACGAAGCGGCGCAACGGCTGGCCGACTGGCAGGCGCTGACCGTGCGGGTGGGCGCGGTGGAACCCACCCTGCCGGCGGCGGCGCGGGACGCGTTTTTTGAACTGGTGGGCTACCCCGTTCTGGCGGCGGCGGCGATGAATCAAAAGTGTCTGGCCGGTTCGCCCGCTGCGGCCGCGGATATCCTCCGGCTGACGGCGGATTATAATGAGCGCCTGGCCGGCGGCAAATGGCGGAACATGATGTCGGCCAACCCGCGCGGGCAGGTGGGGGCGGGCGTGCCGCCGCCGCGGGTGACGATTCACCGCGAGGTGTGTCCGGTGCCCGCGCGGGCCCGGATGGCCGGCGCCGATTTTGTGGAGGATCATCAGCGCGTGGTGCTGGCCGCGGCGCACGCGTCGGAGTTGATGCCGGGCAAGGACGCGCACTGGCAGCTCATCACGGGGCTGGGTTATGGCGGCACCGCGATGACGGTCTTTCCCGTGACGGCGGCCACGCGGTCCACACCTGAAACCATTCGGGCGGAGTCGCCCTGCCTGCATTACCGGATTTACCTGGAAACGCCCGGCGATTGGAAAATCACGGTGCGGTCGCTGCCGACGTTTTCGGTGGTGGCGGGCCAGCCGCAGCGGTATGCGATCGCGCTGGACGACGCGCCGCCGAAAATCGTGGCGCTGCCGGGGGCGGTGCGGGAGACGGATCGCACGTGGAGGGAAAATGTGCTACGCAATGCGGCGCTGACGGAGAGTGTGCATCCGGTGGCCCGAGCCGGCCTGCATACGCTGAAAATCTGGATGGTGGATCCGGGCCTGGTGCTGGATGGGATACTGGCGGAAACCGGTGGCGCGCAAGCGCCCGGCTATGTGTGGCCGGCGGAAACGAAGTGAAAAGCGGAAAGATTAAACCGCCAAGGCGCCAAGGACGCCAGAAGACAAAGCTGAAAACTGAACTGATTTTTTAGCCGCAAAAAGGCGCAAAAGGCACAGAGATTTTTAACCGCGAAATTGGCTACCCAAGCCCGCCATTAGATAGGTGCCCTCAATAACGTTTTTCGCTAAGGCGAACTTTGGTTGCGAAACACACGAACGATTTAGTACGGAAACGCGGAGGTACGGCTACCAGCGTGAGCGGGCTATCGAGTTATCGCGTGTCTTCTGGCCTGGCGCTGCGCTGCGAGTGGGGACCACTCGCGGTCCGGGGTAAAAGCGGAAACTGAAGAGAGAATTCAGGAGTCAGGAGCCAGAAGATAAGATAGAAAGGCCGGAAAGCAAATACCTGATGGCCACAAAAAGACGCAAAAGTCACAGAAAACAAACCTGAAATTTGAAGGCAGAAGTCAGGAGGAAGGAGCCAGAACCCAAACCTGAATTTTAAAAAAGCGGGTCAATCCGGGAGCGGCTCCGGTTCGTTCGCGGGGCGCTGGCTGTAGAATTGCTGATCCCCGATTTTGGCGGTGGGTTGCATGGACTTGGCCCAGTAGGGCGTGCCAAAAGCTTGGGTGTTTTCCCAGGCGGTGGCGCCGTGGGTGATGTCGTTGGTGAGGCTGGCCGACCACGCGGTGCGGGCGTTTTGCCACACCCAGGCCGGCTGCTGGTCCACGCAGGGATTGTGCAGGCCATAGACACCGTGCAGGGTCCCGCGATTCCGGATGGCCCCGGCCACGGCAAGCATGCCCTCCGGCCCCTGGTTGGCAGCCTCGCCGACAATGGCGCGAATGGCGTCCGTCTCGCAAATGTCAGCGCGGGTGGCCCCGGCGAGAGTCATCAGGAGCAGGGTGAGGAACGGAATTTTTTTCATGGCCAGGCCGGGTGGCGCTCGCCCCACGGTGGCGGGGGGGCGTCGTTTATTTCCAGGCAAAGGTGGTTTCCGCGGGAAAGATGTCCTCCTGGGAATCGGCCAGCAACTGGTGGACTTCCTTGTCGCGCCGAATCAGGTCGCTGATATAACAGTTGAAATCGTGGACGCCTTTCGCCTTCATCATATCCCCGGCCAGCTTGAACAACGCGGGATTGAGTCGCACCATGAGGCGCCGGTCGCAATGTTTAGTATTCATAAAATATTCTGGGGGCGAGCATGGCCAATAATCCCTCCGGCGACAATTGGCGGGACGCACTGACTGCAGGGTCGAATTGATTTATGAAGTCTGAAGCAATTACCTACGAGCCGGGGTGAGGAGTGGGCGATGTGATTGCGGCCATGGCGACAGCCTTGTTGGCCGAGCGCCTGCTGGACGCGCGGACTGCCATATGTTTGCCGACGGCCGACAAAATGGTGGTGATCTGGCCGGCGAGCTTTTGGTCCGCCACCGCCCGCAAACCGGCACGCGGGCCTATGATTGAAGAAACGTTACCTCCTGGAGAAATTTCGGTTTCAGCTCTCCAGCCTCGCCCATTTCAGATGGGGCAACCGTCGTCAATGCACCTTTACCAGGCACACTTGCGCTCCGGTGAAATTCGGCTTCGCGGCCTCAGTTTAAAAATCAGATTTCGGGTGTTCCCCGGGTTTCGTAGTGTGAAAATCCGGGTGCCAGTTTTGGTTTCCAGTGCCCCTGGCGTCCCGCCGGCGTTTTGCTCCTATTGCGCTTGAGGGAGGCTAGTGCATTGTAACATAAGAACTGGCTACGAATTGATTCTCCAATTGGGATTTGAGTAAGTCCATTTTATGGACGTGGCCATTTTATTGTATTGGCGGATGTAGCGCATCAGGTTGGACCGCAGGTCGGTGGCCGCGATGTTGCGGCGGACCTGTGCGCTTTAAAACGCCTTGGCCGCGATGTCCCGCCGGAATTGCGCGCCGTCAAAGTGAATTTTTTCCACCGCGGCGTAGGCGGCAGCTTGCGCGGCTTTCACATCTGTGCCGAGTGCGGTCACGCCCAGCACGCGCCCGCCGTTTGTGACGATGTGCCCATCCTTGAGCGCTGTGCCGGCATGGAAGACCTTGGTGTTCGGGAGCTTTGCGGCTTGTTCCAGGCCCAGGATCGGATGGCCTTTGGCATAACTGCCGGGATATCCGCCACTGGCCATCACCACGCAGACGCTGGCGAGCGGGCTCCATTTTAATTCAAGGGAACCAAGGGAGCCGCAAACGCTGGCCGCGAGGAGTTCGACTAAATCGTTTTCCAGCCGCGTCAGATACACCTGCGTTTCGGGATCGCCGAAGCGCGCGTTGAACTCCAGAATCTTGGGGCCGTTTTTTGTCAGCATCACACCGGGATACAGGAGTCCGCGATAATCAATGCCCTCTGCCACGCAGCCGCGCATGAAGGGATCGAGGACCTGTCGCGCGGTTTCGGCCAGTTGCGTGTCGCTCAAAAACGGCGTGGGGGAATAAGTGCCCATGCCGCCGGTGTTCAAACCCAGATCGCCGTCGAGCGCGCGCTTGTGGTCCTGCGACGTGGGGAAAATCTTCGCCGTCCGTCCGTCGCATAAGGCGTGGAGCGAGACTTCAATGCCTTCCAGAAATTCCTGGATCACCACGTTCGCCCCGGCGGAGCCGAACGCCTTGCTGACCATGATGTCGTCCACGGCCTGTTCTGCCTCCGCTTGGCTGGCGCAAATCAAAACGCCTTTGCCCAGCGCCAGACCATCCGCTTTCACCACGCATTTTCCGCCGAGCGTGGCGCAAAAAGCCTTTGCCGGTCCCGCCTCCGAAAACGTGTCCGCCGCCGCCGTGGGGATGCCATATTTCTCCATGAACCGCTGCGAAAAAACTTTCGAAGATTCGAACTGCGCGGCTTTGCGGTTCACGCCCCAGATTCTCAGGCCGTGCTGCTGGAACAAATCCACGATGCCCAGCGCGAGCGGGTTGTCCGGCCCGACGACCGTGAGATCGATTTTCTTCTCTTGCGCAAAGGCGAGCAGTTTGGGCAGTTCTTCGGCGCCCAAGTTGACACATTCAACGGGTGCGCCATGGTTTGCGAGCCGTTCCTGCGCGATGCCCGCATTCCCGGGCGCGCACCACAGTTGCGTCGCGTTCGGCGATTGCGCAAGTTTCCAAACGAGGGCGTGTTCGCGTCCACCCGAACCGATGACCAGAATTTTCATAAAAATGTCCCGCAGATTACGCGTCCGCTCGGGGCGATGCAATCCGAAGCCGTGGTGCACGTAAAACGGCCCGTGCCGGTCGAAAGGGCTTGCAGTGCATGCCTTATTTAAACCATTATATTTTCGCCTTCCGCCGACAGTCAGTTCAACCCGTTGGCTGTTAGAAAATTTTTATTACAAAAAAACTCACCGCCGGTTTCGTCGCGCAAAGCATTGCTGGACGATTGCTCCTCCCCCGACACTGGTCGTCCTTCTTTCGTTGCCTCTGCCCGCGTCAGCAGGGACCCAAATCTGCCGATGACGCCTCGCTCAAGCTTTATGGGCAGATTTTGCCCGGCGGTTTTTTGAATTACGGCTACAGCGAGGACCCCGACATCACGCCGGAAAAAACCACGATTGATTCCATCCAAAACGCCCAGATCCGCTACGGTGAACGCCTTGCTGACCTGGTGAAGGACAAAAATGGACGCGTTCTGGATGCCGGTTGCGGCCTCGGCGGCCTCGTCGGATTGCTGCTGCAACGCGGCTTGCACCCGACCGCGCTCACGCCCAACCGCACGCAGATCCGCCGCGTCCGCGAAGTGTTCCCCGCCGTGCCGCTCATCGAGGGTCGGCTGGAGAATATCCCCTTGCCCGAATTTCACCACGCCTTCGGCACCGTCATCACCTCTGAATCGTTTCAATACATGAAGCTCTCCGTGGCGCTCGATGTGATCAAACAGGTTTTGAAGCCGGGCGGCCGCTGGATTTTGTGTGACTATTTCCGCACCTCCGCCGCCGCGCGCGATTCCGGCCATCTGTGGACCGACTTCACCGCCGCCCTCGAGGAGCGCGGCTGGCACATCGTATCGCAGCAGGACATCACCCCGAATGTCCTGCCAAGCATCGCCTTCGCGCACATGTTCGGCAAACGTTTCGGACTGCCCACCGCGCAATTCGCCGCCGAGCGGCTGGAGCGCAAGCGCCCGGCGCTGCACTTTTTATTGCAGGATGTGATCGGCAAACTGCGCAGCAATTTGCAAAGTCATCTTGACGTCGTGGACCCCGTGATCTTCGCGCAGGATAAGAAGTACATGACGCTTGTGATCGAGCAGCGTTAACTCGCATCTGCAAAAAAAATCCCGCAGTTCCCGCTGACTGCCGCAGGTTGGATCTGCGAACAGCAACGGTCTCTGCGGGAAACGGGTTCTGGAATTCTTATTCCACCCGCGCCAGACCCTGGCCTTTGACGACCTCGCCGATGATCCATGCCTTGTGGTTCTGCGCCTTGATGAATTTCAGAACGGCGTCCGCCTGGTCCGCAGCCACAACGCTCACCATGCCGATGCCCATGTTGAACACCTGATACAATTCATCGTCCGGCACGCCGCTCTGTTCCGCGATGATCTTGAAGACCGGCAGCATTTCCCATGAACCCTTCTTGATGACCACGTCGAGCGACTTTGGCAGCACGCGCGGGATGTTGTCCACGAACCCGCCGCCCGTGATGTGCGCGAACGCTTTGACTTTTTCCACTTTCCGCTTGCCGCTGGCCACTTTGTTGAATTTCTTCAACAGCTTCTGCACCAGCGGACCGTAGCTCACATGGACTTTCAGCAGCTCCGCGCCGAGAGTGAGCTTGGAGCCGGGGATGCGGCTGGACGGTTTCAGTTTCAATTGTTCAAAGAAAATCTTACGGCCGAGCGAATATCCGTTGGTATGCAGACCGCTGGATTCGATGCCGATCACCACGTCGCCGCGCTGGATGCTTTTCTGGCCGTTGAGCATCTTGGATTTCTCCACCACGCCCACGATGGTGCCGCTCACGTCGTACTCCCCCTTCTGGTAAAAGCCCGGCATCTGCGCCGTCTCGCCGCCGATGAGCGCGCAATTGTTTTCCGCGCAGGCACGGGCGAAGCCCTTGATGATGTCCGTGAACACGTGCGGCTCCAGCTTGCCGGTGCCGAGATAATCGAGGAAGAACAGCGGTTCGGCGCCCAGCACGGCGATGTCGTTGACGCAATGGTTTACGAGATCCGCGCCGATGGTGTCGTGCTGATCCAGGTTGAAGGCGATCTTCAGCTTGGTGCCGACGCCGTCCACGGACGAGACGAGGATAGGCTCGCGATATTTTTTGACGTCCAGTGCGAACAGGCCGCCGAAGCCGCCGACCTTGCCGAGCACCTCGCGGCGATGCGTGCTAGCGAGCAGTTGGGGCAGGGTGGCTTTGACTTTATTGCCCAGATCAATGTCCACGCCGGCGGCGGCGTAAGCTTTTTGCTTTTTCATGTGGCGGAGATTAAACCGAGAAACGCGTTGGCGGGCGAGAAAAATTCATCTTTGCGGGGCCTTTGACATTGCCTTTTTTTCAACTGGTTTGACGGCCATTTGGCAATTTTGTAAATAAACTGTTTTAATAAACTATTGTGATTGGAAATACAGCATGTCCTTTGCGCGGCCACGAACATTCGGATCAGGATCTTTCTCCGCCAGTTCTTGAAGTTTCGGAACAGCTTCGGGAACAATGTGTGGGCGCATGATGGGAAATCGAAAGGCGTTAAAAACCTCCAAGGTTCCAAGTCGCACTTGCGCATCAGGGTTCTCAAGACCTTTCAACAAAGCTGTTGTATTTGTCTGCATAGTCATTCCTAATAAAAAAAATGCTGTGCTATTACCGTTTTTAGCCAGTGTGATAAAAGCCATCTCGGAATGGCCAGCCATTTTTGCTAAGGTTTTTTGAGCTTCTAGAACCATAAATTCATTCGAGCAAGTAATGTTGTTTCCTAAAGCGGAAATAAATTCATCGGAAGTTATCCCGATTATGTTGAGCGCTCGCGTGGCGTCAATTCGGGTTTGAGTGTCGGGATGAGAAAGGCATTTGAGTAATGCAGGAACTGCCTCGTAGGCGTTTGTGCCCAACCCGCCCAATGTGTTAATCGTTTGCTGGCGGACATACATTTCTGGGCTTTCCAAATCTTTAATTAAGGGAGCAAGTGCATTTGGAGTTTCGGGCATAATTACCTTAACAGCCATAGCCGCGTGCGTTCGCAATGGGAAATATTGACTTCGACTGGCGACTAAAAGAATCGGTATTGCAGGGCGTGCATCATTTCCAAAAGATGCCAGAGCATCGGCGATTCCGTCACGGTATTCAGTAGCTGTGTTCGTGAATGTAATCATTAATGTCGGAATTATCACTTCCGGCTGATGTTTTCCCTCAATTGCCAAAGCTCCAGCAATTGCCCTTCGGTTTGCATCGTCGGTAAGTTTGTCGTTGATGACATCAGTCAAAACCGGCAGGAAAACGTCTGCGTAGTCTGCCCCCAATAAAGTCACTGCCCCGGAAATTCCACCTCGATTGTGCACCGGCGATGAATTGGTGAGCACATGGATTAGAATTGGAATAATAATTTCCGATTTGTCGCGGCCAACATTCACTAAAGCTTCTGCCGCTGCGCCTTGACCTCCAATTTCACCATATCGCAAATACTCTGTCAAAATTGGCACTGCTTTTGCCGCATTCGTTCCCAGGCTGCCTAAAGTTTGCATTGCAAATTGAAGAACGCGGACATTCCGATATGAAATCTGAAGCCTGTTCGTCGCATACTCTTGAGGATGAAATTTGTTGGTTGTTAGAAAATCAATCAAAACAGGAACTGCGCTTTTTTTGCAATTTTCAATTTTTGGAAGAATTAAAGTTGGCTGGCGTGAATGACCCGATAAAGCAGGAAGCAGCATTGCCGCCAAAACAGCGATCACCGCGATCACTACCAGCACTTCAATCAGCGTGAGTCCGCTGGTGTTCCCTTTGGCCGAAAGTGTTTTCATGGCAGGTTTCACTGTAACGCCGCCCCTTTAGCGGGCAAGCCAGTTCTTTGCCCGCCCAGATTCGGGAAATTCGATTACCCGTCATTGTCCCCCAGTCGCCGTCGCCACGACCGATCTGTCGGCCCCGTCCGAAATAACTACGCCACCGGCAGCCAAGTCAGCTTGGTTTTCCGGCAACGCCGGACCGCGCCACGAAAAACACCCCGGCCATGATCAGGATAATTCCCAGCCAACGGGTGGCGTTGACGGGTTCATCCAATATCCATTTGCCCAAAATTGCCGTGCCAACGTAACACAGACCCATCACCGGCAGGACCACGCTGACGTCCCAGCCCCACTTGAACAACGTCATCGTGCAGCCAAACTGGGTCAACATCAGCAGGGCGCCGGCGGTGAGTTGCGGCACGTTCCAAACTGCCTGCGCAGCGGGCATGCCGGCGGCGGTTAGGGTATCGTAACGGGTCATTCCGAGTTTGAGCAGGATATTGCCAACGGAAAGGCTGGCGATGGCAATCGCAAAGACAAACACGGCGGTTATGGGGTTTTTCATGGCGCTGCTGATCGCCTCGGCGGCGAAAGGTTCAAATGATTGCAACGGAGGCTCACGCCCGCTGCGGCGTAAGCATTGGTTTCACGCACGGAGATTAAACAGAGAAATGAATTGGCGGGCGAGAAAATTTCGCGGACACCATCGACGAATGCGAATTTTTACGGCACTTCCAAACGGTCACTCGCCAAGCCCTGCCGCCGAAAAACAGTGTTGAGATGGGACCGGCTCACCACTTCCACATGGCAGTCGGCAAACCCCAGCACGCCGCCGGAAAATTTGTCTTTGGCGTGTAGGCCCTGCGCCCAGCTCATGTCCGTGGTGTCCTTGTAATAGAACAAACCCGGATCCACCGGAATGCCATTGGCGACGAGTTGGCGGTCCCCGGTGAGAATGAGAAATTGAGTATTGTTCGTCAGCTCCACATTGACGAAAAAGCTCGTGTTGGTGTCGGCGAAGTGGTCGTAATCGGTTGCCGCAACTTTGACCTTGTCTGCCGGGCAGAGGTAAACGGGGAACGACTTGATATAAGCCGATAGCGCTTGGATCTGGGAGGCGGCGTGGCCGTTGGCAATGAATTCATGGGTGCCGTTGGTGGCGGTGGAACGCTGCCAGGGAAATTGGTTGTCATTGTCTCCCTGCCACAGGATGAAGCCGATACAGATTTCTTTCTGATTGTTAAAGCAGGTGGCACGCTGGTTCCCACTGTGAACTTGGCTCAAGCCGGGAAGGAGAAAAGCCGCCAGGACCGCCAGCACGGCTATCACTACCAGCACTTCAATCAGGGTGAGTCCGCTGGTGTTGCCGTTGACCGAAAGTGTTTTCATGGCACGTTTTACTGTAACTCCGCCCGCCCCGGTAACAAGTCAGTTTTTGAGTCCTGCGAAATTTATCGTGAATCAACCCGTTTGATTTCCTCGGCCGTCAATTCGCGCCACTGTCCTGCCGGCAAATCGCCGAGCCAGAAATGGCCAATTCGCACCCGGAGCAGTCGCAGGGTCGGGTGCCCGATGGCGGCCGTCATGCGCCGGACCTGACGGTTCTTGCCCTCGACGAGTTCCAGACCAACCCAGCAGTCCGGCACGCTCTTGCGAAAACGGATCGGTGGTACCCGTGGGGGAATCTTTAACGTGGCGGCGTCTCGGCAGAGCGCCGCTGACGATTCATCCGGTAGCATGCCGGCGCTGGTTGAAGGCGCCGTGACGATGACTTCCGGCTGCGGGCTGAGGAGCCACGCGCGGCAGGGCAGGGTTTTATGGCCTTGGATCACCAGTCCGCGCTGCAAGCGGTCGAGTGCATCGTGTGTGGGGATGTTTTCCACCTGCGCCCAATATTCGCGTTCATGGGCGTGGCGCGGATGCAGCAGCCGTTCGTTCCAGCGCGCCTCGTCACTCAGGAGCAGGAGTCCTTCGGAATCCGCATCCAGCCGGCCGATGGCATAAACCGCCTTGGGGAAATTGAATTCCGCCAGGGCGCGGTTGGGCGAGCCGTCGCTGGTGAACTGCGAGAGCACACCGTAGGGCTTGTGGAAGGCGATGAGCACGGCGCAGTTTCTAGGGTCGGGTTTCAAGTTTCAAGTTTTGAAAACGGCCGACCGGCTGATTAAAAACTTTTCGTGTGTTTCTCGGGTTTCATGGTTAAGTTGCAGCCGTGATCCGCAACATCATTTTCGACTGGTCGGGAACCTTGGTGGATGATTTGCCCGCTGTGTTGAAGGCGTCCAACTACGTTCTCACGCAGTCCGGCAGAATGGAGATGTCGCTGGAGCAGTTCCGCGCGGAGTTCAGCCTGCCGTTCAAGAAGTTTTACGACCGCCACACGCCCGAGGTGCCGATGAAGCAACTGGAATTATGGTTTCATCAGGAATTCGTCCAGGCGCAGAATTCCGTGGTGGAACTGCCGCACGCCCGGCAATTCTTGGAATTCTGCCGGGAGCAGAAGCTCCGGACGTTCCTCCTGAGCACGGTGCACGGGGATTATTTCAAGAAGCAGTGCGATGCGACCGGCTTCGACGCGTTTCTCGACAAGTCCTACACCGATGTCTGGGACAAGCGCGAGAAGATCCATGAGATTCTCCGCGAGAATAATCTGCGGCCGGACGAGACGCTTTTTATCGGCGACATGGAGCACGACATCGAGACCGCGCGCCACGGGGGGATTCATTCCTGCGCGGTGCTGACGGGTTACAATACGCTGGACCAGTTGCGCGCGGCCAAGCCGGACTTGATCGTGGAGCATCTCGGCGAATTGAAGTTCGTGTTGTTGAAAAACAATTTCCACCTTCGCCCCCATCAAATGCAGGCCAACCTGGAGCCGCCGCTTGCTACGGTGGGCGCGTTGATTTTCAACGCCAAAGAGGAAGCGCTGATGATCCGCACGGACAAATGGTCGGGCTTGTGGGGCATTCCCGGCGGCAAGATCAAGCGCGGTGAATCATCCGTCGCCGCCTTGCGCCGCGAACTCAAGGAGGAAACCGGCCTGAATATCGCGGACATCAAGTTTGTAATTGTGCAGGATTGCATCAGTTCGAAAGAGTTTTACCGCGAGGCGCATTTTGTTCTGCTGAACTACACCTGCCGTGCAGTCGCCAAAAATCCGCAGGTGGTGTTGAACGAAGAGGCCCGCGAATTCAAGTGGCTCAAGCTGGCTGAGGCGAAAAAGCTGAAACTGAACAAGCCGACCAAGGTTTTGCTCGAAGCCGTGGTGAAACAACTCAAGTCGGCAAGCCGCAAGCGGAAGGTAAAAACCCCCAAAGGTCATGGCAAAAATCTCCATCGTTGATCTCGAGGTGTTTTATCGTGTTGGTGTGCCGGATGCGGAGCGCGCGCAGCCGCAGCGGCTATTGCTCACAGTGGAGCTGGAATCTGATTTTTCCGCCGCTGCGCAGAGCGACGGCATCGCGGATACGATTGATTATTTCACGGTCACGAGCCGGCTCCTGAAGTTTGGTGAAGACCGCGAGTGGCGGCTGATTGAAAAACTCGCCGCCGACATTGCTGACTGGATTCTGGATGGGTTCAATCCGCAGGCTGTCACCGTGGAGGTGAAAAAATTCATCATCCCCCAGGCGCGGCACGTCGCCGTCACCCTGACGAAGGTGCGGAACTGATTGACTGTCCGTCCATCGTTGTCATTTTCCAGCCGCAGGGCGTTGCCACAATCTTCACCGCGCCGGCGCTGCGCGTGTACATCACGGGGATGTGTTTTTGTTCCAGTCGTTTCCGCAAGGCGCCGTTCGCTCGGCGCGTGGCGGGGAAATTTGAATCGGCAATGACCATTGCGCCCGGACGGATCGCATGGATCAGCGCGTCGCACAGCGGCTCGCCTTCGGTCGGGAGGCCGGCGACTACGATGTCGGCGTGCAAATCATTGGTGCCGGCCAGCAAGCGGCTTTGTCCGGCCCGACTCAGGTCGGAGAGCAACAGCACCTTTGTCCCGTGAAAGCTGCCCAGCAGAACCACCGGCTGGTCGTCGGCCGCGGCTGCAGGGGTGGTAGTATCAGGAAATAAAACGCGCCAGCTGCCAATCGGGTCGCCGCAGTTAAGCACTTTATGGCGTGAGGGCGGCGCTTCAAAAGCGGCGATGGTGTCGCGGTAGCGGAGCGAGCGGAATTTTACACCGCTCGTGCACAGTTCGCCGATGTCAAATAGTTCATCGAGCTTTGAGGCGCCGCCGATGTTTTTCGTGTCGCCTTCGGTCAGGATGAGGCGTGGCAGGGCGTTCACGCCCTGCGCCCGGAGGTAATTCTTGAGCGTAAAATCAACGGCCCTCTCATTGCCGCAATTGATGAGCCAGTCGTTGGCGCGTCCGTCAGCATCCACCCAAACCGCATGGCCGCCATTCAGCGGGAGCACGGTGATATCCGTTTCTGCGCGGGACGATTGCCATTGCCAGAAATAGGTGCCGCCGATGACAAGTAAAACGATCCCGCCCCCGAGCCTTCTTTTCCCCGTCGAAAACCAGCCGCTGAAGATGGCGATGAGGGCGGCGTAGTAAATCACGATCGCGGCCAGCGACGGTTCGGGAACGTAAAAATACGCGCCGGGTATCTTGGCGGTTTCCACGCTTACCCAGGTCATCGCCACCATAAAAAACCAGGCGGCGTGATTGAACAATGCCGTAAGCCATGGCAGCCAGTGGCCGCACACGAGCGCACCGAGATTGGCCATGAGCGCAAACGTGCCGAGTGGCACCGCCAGCATGTTCGCGGGCGTTGAGATGGGGCTGAGGAGATGAAAATATTTGGCGGCGAGAGGAATGGAGCCGGCCCAGGCGGTGAATGAAAGTGCACCGTAACGTGCCAGTATTCTTAAAAATGAAAACGTGACGAGCCTTCGGCGCGGAATTAATTCCTTCGGCAGCAACGCATCATGGAGAAGCAGTCGATCAGTGATTTGATTCAGCTTCGGCAGCATGAGCCCGATGATGAGCATGACAAAAAATGAAAGTTGAAAGCTGGCCTCGAACAGCTGGCGCGGATCCCACACCAGAATGACGAGCGCTGCGGCCGCCAGTGAATTGATCAGTTCAGTGGGCCGTTGCAGTGCCCAGCCGGCGAGAACAAGGGTCATCATCACAGACGCGCGGACGGCGGAGGGTTCCCAGCCAGTTGCACCGGTGTAAAACCAAAGGGTTGGCACGGCTAGCACGCCGCACCACGCCCGCGACAACCGCAGCGCGCGGAGGAGGGCGACAATCATGCCGGAAAGTAATGCTATCCTCAGGCCATCAATCGCAAACATATGCATCGTTCCCGCGCGTAAAAAAGGTTCGCTGAGGTCGCCGGTGAAGGCGGTGCGCCAGCCGAGGGTCATCGCCCAGAGCAGCCGCAAAGGCTCGTCCTCCTCGGGCAGCCCGAGGGCGAGGCTGTTTTTGGACCAGTCCAGAAACCGGTCGGTGAGGGGAGGGTGACTAAGAATCGGTGAGCGCAGTTGCCAGTCGTTGGTGGATACGGTTTTGAGCTGGTAATAAATGCCGCGCGTGGCGAGATAATTTTGAAAATCAAAAAGTCCGTCGGCCAGCGGCAGCGGCGGGCGCGCGATGACCCCGGAAATTTCCACTGCTTGTCCGGTAAAATACTCCGGGCTGGGCTGGCCGGGCGTGGTGACGAGCAGCTCGCCGGTGGCTGGAACAAAGTTCTCCGCAAAGCGGATTTCAGAGACCCGAACGCGGGCGACGTGGCGCCAGGTTTCCTGTTCGTCATGGACGCTGATTTTCAGGCGCGGGGTCTCGGCCAGTTCCCCGCGCACAGCGACGAGCGCGGAGTCGTTGCCGGTCAGCGTCCGCAAATCATGGGGTGAGACGACGGCGGTGTGGCAGAGGAAATTGGTCCAGCCGGCCAGCACGACCAACGGCCAGAAGCCAAGTGGCCGGAGTCTGGCGGAAGCCAGCGTTGCGAGGGCAACGAGCGCCGTGACCCCCAGCAGCGCCACGGGCGGTGGTTGCAAAAACGACCCAAGCAGCAGGCCGGCGGCGTAAACTAAGACGACGCTGACGAGCGGACGGTTCATTGTTACCAGCGTTTTAAAAATTTACCGAGGCTCCAGAGCAGCAGCAGCCCGATGAGTCCGCCGCTGGTGTCTATGAACACATCCGAAACCAGCGCGGTTCTCATCGGGACAAAAATCTGATGAAACTCGTCGCTGGCGGCACTGAGAAAAACCAGTGCCAGCGTCAGACCCGCTTCATCCCAGCGCCATGGCCGCGCCTCGTTTTTTTGCGGCTGCCGGATGGCGCGCCAGAAGAGCAGTCCAAGCAGGGCATATTCAGTCAGGTGGCCGGTTTTCCGGAAGAGGTGGTGGATGAGTTCGACGTGCGCCGGCGACACCTGCGGAAATAGCCAGCGCACCAGCGGCTCAAACAGTGCGGCGGTATGCTGGTTGGACTTGGAATCCGCCGATGCGGAAAAAATCAGCCCCATCCACGCCAGCGGCGGCAGCCAGTATTGAATTAGTTTTCGAAAATTCGTCACGCCCGATGAAAGCTTGATTCGGGCGGTGCGGCAATCTGAAATTGAGGTTTCACCTCCGGCTGGCGTGTCTTTACGGTTGCCAAAATGCTCCGGATTTGGCACAGAAATGCACCCGATGAAGAAGATCATTTCATTTTTTGCACTGGTGATGGCGATGACTGGCGTTCACGCAGCGCTGCCGCAGCCGGACCTGATCGCGCAAATCCACTTTGCGGGCGCGTCAGAGATTTCCGTTGCGCCCACGGTGGCCGCTTTCACGAATGAATTTTGTTCCGTTGAGGCGCTGGCGTTGCGCGCGCAGACGGCCCAAAAATTGTCGGGGTGGTTGTCGGGTTGGCTGCAGTCGAATACCGGCGTGGCGGTCGCAGGTGGCGCGGCAACGCTGCGGCCGCTATTCGACGATTTGCAGCAGGCTGAATGGTTTCTGGAGGCGCGGGCGGCGGCGAACGGTAAGCCAGAAGTAGCCATGGCTCTCAAGCTCGACTTCGCTCGCACGCAGGTCTGGCAGGCCGGTTTGAAGCCCTTTTTGCCGGCGGCCAGTTTCAAGTCTTCCGGCGGCTGGCTGTTTTTTTATTCCAGCCCCGGGGCGCAGTCGCTGGGCGATTCGCTCGCCCGTAAAATTTCCCAGCCCGGCGGCGCGTGGCTCACGCTGGATGTCAACTGGCCGCGGCTCGCGCAGTGGTATCCGACCTTGAAAACACTGGGATTGCCAGAGACGCAGCTCGCTGTGACCGCCCCGGATGACGCGCTGCATATCACGGGAAAATGCTTTTTCCCTGAAAATCTGTCGCTGAATCTCGAACCGTGGCGAATGCCCACAAACACGCTGCATCAGCCGTTTGTGAGCTTCACCGCCGTGCGTGGTTTCGCCGGATGGTTCGCGTCGCAGCCGTGGGCGCAGGCGTACCAGATTTCACCCGTGCCGAACCAGCTGTTCGTCTGGGCCTTGCCCCAGATACCTTATCAAACCTTTGCCGCCCTGCCGGTTCCGGACTCGTCGGTGGCATTGTCACAGGCTTACGCGCGGCTGGAGTCCGTGCTGGCTGCCCAAAAGACGGCGGGGACGTTTATGACCTCGTTCCAGTTGGAGGAAACGAACAATGAAGTGTCCCTGATCGGGGTGCCGTTCATCGCCCCGTTCCTGCGCGCCGTGCGCGAACCGGCCGGTCAGTTCCTGCTGGCCGGCGCATTTCCCAACACCCCGCGTTCCAAGCCGCTGCCGGCGGATTTATTCCAGCGGCTCGCTGAAAAAAACCTCCTGCTTTACCATTGGGAAATCACGGCCGAACGCCTGCCGCAGGCGCTGAACTTGAGCCAACTGGGGCTTTTGCTCTCGTCGCGTCAGCAACTGGTTGGCGAATCGGCGTCGCTCAAATGGATTCTGCAGATTGCGCCCAAGCTCGGCAACACGGTCACGGAAATCACCCAGACCGGCCCGGCGGAAATGACGTTCACGCGCAAGGCGCCCGGCGGCCTCACCGCCGTGGAATTGCTCGCGCTGGGTAACTGGCTGGAAGCGCCGAATTTTCCCGGCTGTGATTTGAAATTGCCGCCGCGCAAGTTCATTAAAAGAAACCACCCGCATCCGCCCGCCACCTTGCCTGCGCCCGTGCCGGCCAAATAAATTCATGCTCAAGCTTGGCGTCAACATTGATCACATCGCCACGGTGCGCGAGGCCCGCTATCGCGGCCGCGGATTCGGCGAGCCCGACCCCGTCGCAGCGGCGCGCATTTGCGAGGCCGCCGGCGCCCATGGCATCACCGCACACCTGCGCGAGGACCGCCGCCACATTCAGGATCGGGATGTCTGGCAGCTGCGCGAAATTGTCCGGACGCGGCTGAACCTCGAAATGGCCAATACGCCGGAGATTGTTGAAATAGCGCTGAAGCTGAAGCCGGAAATTGTGTGTCTCGTGCCCGAGCGGCGGCTGGAAGTGACGACCGAAGGTGGATTGGATGTGATCGCTGCGGAACAATCCCTGACTGCAACGCGGCAAAAACTGAATGACGCGGGCATTGAAGTCAGTTTATTCATCGCGCCAGACCCGCAACAGATTGCCGCCGCCGCCCGCACCGGCAGCCAGTTCATCGAGCTGCACACCGGGACCTTTGCTGAACATTTTGACGACGACACCCAGCGCGCCCATGAGCTGCAACGCCTCATCACCGGCGCGCAACAGGCGCATGCGCTGGGCCTGAAGGTGAACGCCGGTCACGGACTGAACTACGCAAACCTCGCGGTGTTGTTTCAGGTGCCGCATCTGGTGGAATTGAACATCGGCCACAGCCTGGTCAGCCGCGCGGTGTATGTCGGCATGGAAACGGCCGTCAAAGAAATGCTGGCGGCGATGGCGCCTTACTGCGGCTGATCAGCTTTTCACGGCCTGCATTTCGCCGTGAACTTTGGCAACGCCTTTGACCAGCGCTTCCCAATCCGCCTCGGTGGTTTCCCAGCCGGCGCTGAATCGGACCACGCGCACGGCCTGTGCCGCTTTGACGCCCATTGCGGCGAGCACGTGTGACGGTTCTTCTTTCCCCGTGGTGCAGGCTGAGCCGGTGCTGACCGCAAAGCCCGCCTTGTCGAGGCGCACCACCCATTGATGTTTGCGGTCGCCCTCGGGCATGAGCGCGGAAACAGTGTTCCACAGCCGCGGTACAGTGGCGCCGATGATACTCGCGCCGGGCAGCGTGCGGAGCAGTTCGCGCTCAAAATGATCGCGCCACACGCCGCGCAGCAAATGCTGGTTGTGGGAAATCTGTTTCTCGCGCACTTCCAGCGCCGCCATCATCGCGGCGATGATCGCGACGTTTTCCGTGCCGGCGCGCCGGCCGCCTTCCTGTTTGCCCCCGTGGAGCAGCGGGGTGATGGCTTTGCGATGCGGGATTTTTAGAAAACCCACGCCGCGCGGTCCGCCAAATTTGTGTGCCGCGCCGCTGACGTAATCGCATTCGCCCAGTCCCTTTAGCGGCATCTTGCCGATGAACTGCACCGCATCCGTGAAGAACGGCACGCCGTAAGCCTTGCAGATCGCGTGGATTTCGCGCCACGGCTGGATGACGCCGGTCTCGTTGTTCGCGGCCATCACGCTGACCAGGCCGGGCCGGTTGTCGGCCATCTCTGTCGTGATCCAATCCATGTCCACCACGCCGTCGCGGGTGATGGGAATCAGCTTGGCGCGCTTTCCGAAATAATGTTTCGCCGAATCATGGACGCACGGATGTTCGATTGCGGAAACCCAGATCTCGCTTTTGTTATCCAGCGTTTGGGCGAAATGGTGGGTCACCATGTTGTTCGCCTCCGTTGCGCCGCTCGTCCAGATGAGGTCCAGCGGGTGGCAGCCGAGATATCCCGCCAGCTTCTCGCGCGCATCCGCCAGCGCGATGCTCGCGCGCGTGCCGGCCTGGTGCATGGACGACGGATTGCCGCCGAACTTTTCGGTGATAGTGAGCCAGGCTTCGCGCGCCTCGCGCATCACGGGCGCTGTGGCGTTGTAATCGAAGTAAATCATCGGTCGGACAGAATACTTTGGGCGGCGGCGCTGGCGAGTTTTTTATGGGCGGCTGTGAAGGCGAGCAGCCGGATTTGCGCCGGGGTTTTCCATATCCCGTCTGCTTTTGCCGGGGATTGCTTCAGGGAGACTTTAAATGCTGCCAGTGTGATGCGATAGCGCGTGATGGAGTGTTTCACGGTGCACAGGGGCTCCAGCGTGAGGGAACGCGGATCTGTGATGCGCACCGCATCGGATTCGGCCAATAGTTCCAGCGGTTCACCGCCCCGTGTCCCCACTTCCACATTCGGAAATTCCCACAGATGTGCGTTCACCACCCCGGCGGGACGCTGCCGCACCAGGAGCTTGCCGTTGTGTTCAACGACGAAGGCCAGGAACCGCCGGGCCGTGGCGGCCTCGCGCTTGCCGAGGTTTGGCAGTTCTTCCGTGCGATTTTCTTTGCACGCCACACAGAGGCGTTTGACCGGGCACAGCAGACATTGCGGACTGCGCGGCGTGCAGACCAGCGCGCCGAGTTCCATGAGCGACTGGTTTAGTGCGGAGCAAGCACCCGTAAATGGTGCCGCCGACGTGCGCAGGCTATGACTCATTTCCGCTTTCCGTTTTGCGCTTTCCACTTTCGAAGTGGGACCTTCCGCCCGCGGGCTGGGACGAGCGGGATTGAGGCGGGCCGCGTGCGTCACGAGTTCCTCCGCCATAGCCCACAGCCGTGCGTTTGTGGCTTTCTCCTTCGGGTTTTCGGCGATGCCAAAGAGGCGCGTCAGCACGCGGATGACATTCCCGTCCAATATCGGTGTCGGCTGGTTGAAGGCGATGCTGCTGATGGCTCCCGCCGTGTACCGTCCGATGCCCGGCAAAGCCAGAATGTCTTCATACTTCTCGGGAAACTGGTAACCCGCGTTTCCGCTTCCCGATTGCCGCTTTCCGCTTTTCACAATCTGTTGTGCGGCTTTCTGTAAATTGCGGACGCGGGTGTAGTACCCGAGCCCTTCCCAGAGCTTGTGGATTTTGGCCGATGGCGCTTGGGCGGCGGCTTCAATTGTCGGCAACTCGGCCAGCCATCGGTTCCAGAAGGGAATGACCGTTTTGACCTGCGTCTGTTGCAACATGATTTCAGCTACGGCTATCAGGTAAGGGTCTTTCGTGTGTCGCCAAGGCAAATCTCTAGCGTTTTTGGCATACCACGGCAGCAAGGCGGCGACGATGGACGCTATTTTCTTTTTGTGTTCCAATTTTAATTTAGAGATTTCCGGCCTTAACTTCTTCTTCAAGCATACGATTCAGCCATACAAGGCCGCGCTCGCCCGTATAAAATTGAACATCGCTATCCTTTTCAAAGGACAGATGAACATTCTCACAGAGTTTCCTGCCATTTTGGAAAACAGCGGCTTGGTATCCATTTTCAAAAGGCGCACTTCGTATTTCGTATTCTTTTTCGTTGTGAATGAATTTTTTAATCATAAATTCTGGTTTCCAGTTTACGGCAATTCCGCCGCGCTTTTCACGACGCGGTAACTGACGCCAAGAGCCTTTTCAAAATGCGCCTTGCCACAGTCAATTTTCCGCGTCTCGTTCGGGCGCATACTTTCGGGACGGCTAACGTCTTTCGTCTCGCGCACAAGGTAGAGTAAATCTTTTCCCTGACGCTTGCCGTGCGCGTCTAGGTTGTCCATCACGATAGCCCAATCAGGATTGTATTCGCCAACTGGCGTCGGCACGGTGAACCACGCTGGCAGCTTCAAATAAACCTTCACCCGCTTGTCATTTTCCAAGCCCTCGACAAAGCTCCGCTCAATTTCCGACTGAAAAGCAATGTGGTCATAAACTGACGTAGGCGACGCAATTAAATAATCCTGCCACGACGGAATTTCATCCTCTAGCTGTGTCATCTCATACCACTCATTTATTTTCTCGTAACGAACGCCCTTCACAAGTTGGTCTGCCAACACGAATTTGATAAACCGCACGGCAACCGTTGCGAATTCATGCGGATTGGCGAGCGCGGCCTTTTGATTTTTCGTGCGCTTGAAGATTTCCAGCAAAGTCTGTCGCGTCAATCGCACGGGCGGCGTTGTGTTTTCCATCAGGCTCGCCATGACTTCAACCAGATTCGGCAATCCGTCGCGCTTCACCGTGAACGCCTTTTCCGTCTTGCCAGCCAACACCGCCGAAAGTTTGTCCTCTGTCTCACCCGCTACCACCCTGCCTTTTTTCACCGTCAATTTTGGCGGGGCAATCGTCACTGAATCCAACTTCGCCACAACGTCAGCAATCAAAATTTCAGAATCAATTTCAACGCTGTATCGCGTCTTGTGTTTGATGCGTTCCCAAAGTTGTTTGAATTCCGGTTTCAACGCCACGGCCTTTTGCAGTTTCGCCGCGCTGCGCTTGCGGGCGTTGGCAGGTTTCGGCGGCAAGCCGCTTGTGCCATAGGCTTCTTCAAGTTCGCCCTGATACCGCGCAACGTAGGCTTCGTAATTCTCGTTTGCTACCACCGTCAGCACATTCACTTTTTCATCACGCACTCTGTCGCCGGATTGATTCACGGCCAAGCGGATGCCACGTCCAATTTCCTGCCGTTTCTTCATTTCCGAAACGGTCTGATTCATCGTGCAAATCTGGAAAACATTCGGATTGTCCCAGCCTTCGCGCAAAGCGGAGTGCGAAAAAATAAAACAAGTCGGCTCATCAAATGAAAGCAACCGCTCTTTGTCGCGCATAATCAGGTCATACGCTTCACGGTCTTTTTCTGTCTCGCCGGATTTGCTGTCCTCAAAAATCACTTCGCCTGCTTTTGTTTTCCGCGATGCGAAATAAGCCGCTTGCACCTTGTCGGCGGCAACTTCTTTCCAGTCGGCAAACTTGGTTTTCAGTTCGTTGAAAATCTTGTTGAACGTCAAACACAAGAGCCAAAAGAGCCAAAGGAATTGACGCCGCACCGCTCATTGCTGACCACCACCCTCCGCAAACTTCGACTAAAAGTTTCAGCCAATCGGGTGTTCTAAACATACGGATTTGAGGGGATTTTTTTCAAATCGTTTTGAGTCGGCATTGCAGCGCGAGATTTGCCGCCGTCTTGTCATCAATCGCAACGTCACGGCATATAAACAAATCATCCTTCTTCAGATTCAATTCCTTGACCGTTGCTGTCTTCAAATCATCGTCCAAACAAATGCGGAAAGACTGGCCTTTGTCCGCGTCAGTGACGTTGAAAACTTTGTTGGCTTTGACTGTCGAATCTTTTTCAATTCGCGCTGTGAGGCTGAATCCCTCTTTCACAGCGACTTCGTAAATCACATTTTCCACTTTCCATTTGTCGGCAAGCGGGTCGTTGAAAAGCTCCATCGCCTTCACACGCCCGAAATAAGATTTGTAAAGCAACTTCAATGCTTCAAGGTTTTCGCCCTCAATAAAAATGTTCTGCGTCGTGTCGAAATTGATTGATTCAGTTTTCGCGGGAACGAGCGTCGCCCATGTCGGCTTTTGCAATTCCTGAATCGCCGCACGTTTGCCAGTCCATGTGAAGGAATACCGTTCCGGCCTTTCGTCGGCTGTGTCGCCCAAAGCCGCACGGAGTTTTTCAAGGTCAATTTTGCCGTCCGTGAAAACTTGCGGCAAAATCTGGCGGATTTGTGCAGCTTGCTCCGCAAGAAAATCAGGTGTTTTCAAGGCGACTGGCTCGCCTTTCCGTTTCGGGGCTTTCGCGGGCGTTTTGTTCGTAGTGGCCTTGCTCATTGCGTTTGCCAGACGCTATCAGCCCAGAGCGGGCGAGAAAATCAAAATCAGGCCACGAATTTTATTTTTCCTGCCGCAAAAGTTTTTCCACCGAAACGCCAAGCGCATCGGCGAGTTTGAAAATCGTTTCCCGCCCTGTGAGTTTTCCCGTTTTTTCCCAATATGCGAGAGTGCTTTGCGGAACGCCCGTCAGTTCGGAAAGCGCGTCCTGCGACAGTCCCTTTTGCTTTCGCAAATGGTTCAGCCATGCTCCGTATTTGTTTCGGCGTTCTGTGGGTTTTCTGCCCATGAAAGCCAGTATAATTACCAATCCATTGTTCTTGCGTGGTTTACCAATGGGTTGGTAATGTGTTTATTGCTTTATGAATCCGAAAGCCCTTACGCCCTTTGATTCCGGCTCATTTTCAGTGAAAAGCTTCTGGCTGCTTTGCGTGGTTTGCCTGTTGTTTTTTGCTGGCAATGTCCGCGCCGATGGCGATTTGAGTCCGGCTGATACCGTCCAAGCGGAGCGTTTGCAGAAGCAAATTGACGCAGACAACAAGGCAGCGCATGACAAAGCTGAAAAGGAATGGCAACAAGGTCATTCCAGCGGCGGCAATGTCGCTGGCCTGATTGTCCCCGCAATTCTGATTTCTGTCGTGGTCGGCTTTGCGCTCTACGCCAAAAACAAGACGGCTGGAAAAGCGTTTGCCGGAATGAGCGTAATCGTGATAGGTGGCATGGTTGTTGTTTCGGTAGTGGACAGCTACCAATGGACACACCCCGAAAAACCTTCCGCAGATACAGCGCAGACCGCAAAGATGGAAGCGGCGTCAAGCGGAGCGAACACCAATCTTGAAGCCAAGATAAAAAACTACATAGAAGCAAACGCAGCGGTCACGCAAGACCGGACGACAGGAAATTATTCTTTCAAAATCGCGCAAAGTCCAACAGCGCAGAATCATAATCTAGCGCGAGTTTCATCCGTCAAACTTGTTCAACTTAATGACACGGACTACAACGGAACGGCGATGATTCAGTTTGGTCAAACACCAGTGGAATTAAAATTTTCGGCGAAGATGGAAGATAATAATTTCAAAATGAATTTCGCGCAGTCTGAAATAGTAGCAGTGCAACAGTGAATCACCTGAATATGAATGTTGTCAGCACCAGCAGCGAAAAGATTCATGTCCGCTTAATTGCCGATGTTTTGAACCACTTTGACGGCATCGGCGACGGCATACGCAGCGCGGCCAAAGCCAATTTTTCCGCCCTGCCGGAGAATCCGAACTGGAAGGAAGTGCTTTGCCTTGGCGTGATGATTGACGGCTATGAGGTCGCCAGCGCGATAACGGACGAGCATATTCAAAATTTTCACGCTGCGAAGGAACGGGAATTTCAGAAAACTGGCAAATGGTCAGGAAGTGCGTTGGAATTGTGGGTTGTGTTGTTTTACTATAATCGTTTGAATCATGGCAACGGCGGCTTAGGATTCGATGAGGGCGACAGGCTCCGCAGTTTGGCAATCGCGGCCTACCACGCCTTGCGGACGCGCCTGATGAGTCCTGGCGAAACGGCGGGCATCATCTTTAAGACGACATGAAAACGACAGACAAAGATTTTTCGCAGATAATCCAGCGAATTCTGCCAGATACCACGCTGGCGGACATTCAGGCATTGAACGCGAACGCGGCAGCGCAGGAACGCTTGAAAGCGGAGCAAGGAACATTGTTTTTCAAAGTCGCTGCGGCGATGTATCGCTTAGACCCCGAAGGCGTGGCACACGACTTGAACGACGAGCATGAATACAACGGAGAGATTGCAGACTTGCTTCCAAGACTGCCGGAATGTGACAACGCCGAAGATTGCAGCCGCTTGATTCACGAAGTTTGTGCAAAATGGTTTAGTGGTCGCGTTCGTTCGGTGGAACACTATCAGGAAATCGGCGTGGCTGTATGGCAGGTATGGCTGAATCATTCTGGCGCGGAACTGACATAGCTTAAATGGCGGAAATTATTCAAGAAAGTCTCTACCGCCGAATTGAGGCAGGAATTTCTTCTTTGAATGTCCCTTTACGTCCGAAGGCCAAGCTGCCGTCCGAAGGCTAGGCAGGTTGGAACGGCGGCGGTATCGTTTCGCAAGGATGATACACAAAGGAAATTCTTCTGAAAAAATCTTTTCAGCCCGAAGGGCAATTTGTCCCGCCCGGAGGGAAGGGACAATCTTAAAAAGGGGAAGGGATAACGCAACATCGGCGGTTGTCGTTTCGTTACGAGAATACCTTTAAGGCTGAAGGTATTCTCTACCGTTTCGCTTTCAGTCTTACAACCAACCTTTCAGGCTGAAGGTTGGTTGAAAGATTCGGTTTGTGTTTGCTGCTTGCTACCGCCGCCGCAACCAAAACCTACGGATTTAAGAAGTATGGTTTAGAGCCGATTGGGGGTTACGTCTCGTGATATGTGCGCAATGCGTCCCGCGAATAAGAAGGATGGGCGGGACATGGCATCTAAAGGTTCCCATTCTAATGACTTTATCTCTGGTTTCACGCGCCCATACCATTACTTGCTTGCGTTCACGTTGGGGGACTCGTTCGGTGACGGCATCACCATTCAAGGCGATGACTTAAAATGTTCTGTCTAATCTATTATACAACTTCAATCCTAAATTGTGCAGTTTATCTTTGAACTTTCTTATAGTTGACTGTTTTACCTTGAAATTGCTTGTCCTGCTAATTCGGTAAGGCGGCAAGGCGCGGATTATTTCATGCGCTCTCGGCGGGGCTGTCCTAGACCCCCGAAATTAAACGGATAATTCCCGAATACCAGACTTCAAAAAGGAAAATCCTTGAACATAAAAATAAATGAGTCCAGCAACCATAAATGAGTGTAATTACTTTCATAATGAATACGTCACATATCAAACCTTTAGTTTGCGGCTCGCGCTTGACCATGTTGCTTTTGGGAATCGGACGCAGCACTTTTGACAAATGGGTGCGTTCTGGCCGCTTAACAGATTTGAAGCTCCATACCACCAAGAAAACTTTCGCTTACGCCCAAATTGAGGCGTTGGCAACACTACCGCCAAAGAAGTAGCCACAACAAAAACACCACAAAATGAAAACCAGAAAACAATCCTCAGATAAGACAAGCCCCGCGCTTGAACTCGCGTCTTTTAGACCTGTCCAGCCGCTAGAAGACGTGACGGCGGCGTTTATCGCAAAACAGAAACAGAGTAAAAAGACCAATGGCAGCAATGATTGCTTGAATGACTTTATGAAAGCGGCAGCTTTGTTGTCATCTCAATAAGGCCATTCTCCTCGCAAAACTTCTCTGTGGCCTCAATCTGGCGGCGGTAGGAGTCGTTTGATGCTTGTTTTGGCGAACTGAAACGGAGATATGAAATTGCGTTCTTCACCCCCGCATTTTAAGAAAAAACACGTCACCTGTCAACCATACGCTAGGAGATGATTTCGCTCACCCACACCGCGTAAGGATCGTGCGTGCGCCGCCAGGGCAAATCGCGGGCGTTCGCGCCAAACCAAGCCAGCAGCCGCGGCACTAGCTTTTGCGGCTTTGTGCTCTGAGTTTTAAGGGTTGAGTCGTCGGTCACAGTATTTTGTGGGGCGAGGCTACTGATGAGCCGGCCGCGGGGCAAAGTTTTTCCCCTCGGCTCGCACGACTGCGCCCTCGCGGGGCAGGGATGTGGCCCGAAATCTTTTGTGTCCTTTGCGTTCCTTTGCGGTTAATTTTTTCCGCGTGAAGCCGCCCTCCATCCACACTTGCAAGCTCACCGACGAACAGGCGTCGGCGCTGCTCGCCGCCCTGACGGCGCGCCATTGGAAGCCGCGCACCGTGCCCTATGCGCGCTTCGCGTTTGAGTCGGACAAGGCGAACATCGTGTTTTATGAGAGCGGCAAGCTG
>Ga0214172_1000113_pt1 | contig 44366 bp, 28 predicted proteins | sample TroBogEpilimnion_29_FD_153010 | JGI IMG/M metagenome (GOLD analysis project Ga0214172, IMG submission 153010) | Freshwater microbial communities from Trout Bog Lake, WI - 12JUL2007 epilimnion | ecosystem: Environmental > Aquatic > Freshwater > Lake > Epilimnion/Euphotic zone | place: Trout Bog...
CGGCTTGGCTCGGGCCATTGGTAGCCATACATCACCCAACTGCCGCTCGGCACGTTCAGCTCAATCGCGCCGCCACCCGAAGCCAGCGTCTGGTTGCCAACATAAATCAAACGGTCGGCGGCATTGGCCGCATTCACGCTCGCTTGCGCGGCGGACAAACTGGTCGTCGCCCCGTGGACGAGCAATTTTGAATACGACCGCACATTGCCGCCGGTGGCGCTGCCGCACAATTGCACCAGCATCGAGCCGGGGGGGAATCCGACCACCAGACCCTGGTTTTTGGAGTTGGAAATGGCAACGCCGCCATAATAACCGTCCCAAGACTGCCCCACACCATCATCGAAGGTGGCGTCGCCGGGATACGTGTAGTTGTCATTCATCACGAACAGCACCACCGCCTGGCTTTGCGGCGCGGTGGCCTCGCGGTAATCATAGCGCTCAAACGCCACCAGGTTGTAATCACTCCAGCGCGGTGTGGTGCCGCCGCGCGCCAGTTGGTTGTGGAGATAACAGATATCGGGCATCTGGTTGTCGCCGGATTCGCCGAGGTAATTCGCATACGGCGCGGTGGGAAAATAATTCGGCGCGGCAGAATGGTTCCAGCCGTCGGAATAAATTTCGGGGATGCCTTCGTGCATGAAATAATAAGCATTTTGCAGATCGCGATGCGTGGCGCAGCAGCCGCTCGCGTCGTGGCTCTGCGCGAACATCACGCTGTTCGGTGCGGAGAAGGCGCCGTAGTAAGAGGTGTAGTCGCGCTGCTCCATCCCCGCCAGCGATGCGCTGCCGCCGAGCGCGGAATTCAGTTGGTCGCGTAACGGCGAATTCAACAGGCGCATTCCGTGCTGGATGTATTCGCTGTAACTCGGCGGCTGACCGAGATGTTCGCCAAAAATCAGCGCGTCATTGCGCGGCGCTTCGGTGTCAAACGCGCTGTTGCGGCTGTCGTCGTTCGTCTCGTAATAGCCGTTCCCCAGCACATTCGTGCCGTAGCCATGGACGCAGTCATACATCGCTTGGATCGCGCCACAATAGCCGTTGAAGGTCGCGGTTGTATCGCCAAAAAAGCCCGACGGCACGTGCTTCACGGCGTCAAGCCGGAAGCCGTCGCACTTGGTCTCGCTCAATTCCCACAGCACCGCACGAATCAAATAGGAACTGACATCCTCAGCCACCGGGACCCCGTTCGTGCCGTTGAACGGATGCCACGGACTGCCCTCAATGGCCGGCTGGGTCGTGTCCATGTAGTATTCCGGATTATTCGTCTGGCGGACGAAAGACGGTTTGGGAATTGAACTGCCTAGGGACGCGCCGAAATTGTCATTCAACGAACCCGGCTCATTCGCAAGGTCAATCAAACCCACCAAGGGCTGGTTCTGGATCTGCCATTGGTTGTTCCAGTCAGAAATACTCGGCCAGTTCGCGTAGGTGTTTGCGCCGGTCTGCTGCAGGTGAAAATCCTGGGGAATGAGGCCGGGATAATAATTTGTCGGCGTGCCGGAATTACCGGGCACAGAAAAGGCGCGGTGATTCATGATGTTGTCGAAATACACGCGGATACCGAACCGGTGCGCCGTCTGCACCATCTGGAGCAACTGAGCCTTCGTACCGTACAGCGTCGCCGTTGTGCCCTTCTGGTTTTTGTCACCGAGGTCAAACGGGTCGAACAAATCATACCCGACGGAATAGCCGCCCGCCTCGCCCTTCGCCGGATTGGGCACCCACAAGCTGTCGTAGCCTGCCTCCGCGAGTTCCGGCATTTTGGCCGTCATGTCCGCCCACTTCACATTAAACAACTGCAGCATCGCCTCGCCCTGCACCGGCTGGAGCGACACGAACCCCACGGCGGAAACAAAAAAGACGGTGAGGAGGCGACGATGCACAGGAGCAAAGATGCGGGACAAGCGTAGTTTCACAAAATGGTTTTAAGTTCGATGATCGATCTAAACTTCCACCACAATCAAGCTGCCGAATATCTGGAACGGCGCAAATGCGGAAATGGAATTATTAAGATAATACGCCCTAAAGGCAATTTCCGCCATCGCATCTTTGTGCGGTAGGCAAAGGGCCAAATCGGCGTATGTTAAAAACATCCCCTTTTTCAACCCATGAATTTGCCCGCCCGCCCCCTCCGGCTCGCACTCGGTTTAGTTATGTGCACGCCCACCTCCCCTTTCGCCGCAAATACCAATGTGCATACCACCTGGCTGTGGCATCTGCACCAGCCGGTCTACTGGCCGGACCGCGCGCCGGCCAACCACACCGCTGATCATTATCAAAACGCCTGGGACACCATCCAGCTCGGCAACGTTCATCCCAACGACACCTCATTGAGCACCGTGTTTGGTGCGGGCGACCGGGTTGCGGCCTATCAAGGCGGGCCGAGCGCCACAGTCAACGGCCTGCGCGGCTACGCCAACGCCGGCGCGCAGGTCAACATGTCCGGAGCGCTCATGGAAAATGTCCAGAGCCTCGCCGCCGCGGGTCAACTCGGTTACGGCAGCGGCTGGAACAATGGCAATGCCACCGCTCGCACCTGGACCACCAGCAGCGGCAAGCCACGCATGGATCTGGTCAATTTCACCTATCATCACGCGCTGGCGCCGCTCGTCAGCGATGCGACGCTGGAAATGGAACTGCGCATCCACCAGCGGCAGATGCAGATTTTCTGGGGTACGGGCGTGCCGCTCTCGCGCGGCTATTTCCCTGCCGAGACATGCTTTTCCGAACACATGATTCCAGTGCTCAACAAAGTGGGGATCGCGTGGACGGTCATTGCCAACAACCATCTGGCGCGCACCTGCCCCGACATGCCGATCGTCACCGGGAGCGGCGGCGAGATGTGCGATCTCCCCAACGCGGCGGACCAGATTAATCCGGCGCAAGGCGCGGGCAACTACCGCACCCTCTCCATTGACCGCGGCTGCTCGCCGACTCAGGTGATGCCGTTCGGCTTTCAATTGCATTACGGTCGCTATGTGGACCCGGCCACGGGCGAGGAAAGCAAAATCATTCTCGCGCCCAGCGACCAGGCGTTCGGCTGGAAGGACAGTTACAGCACCTGGGATCTCGGACTCATTGCGCCGGTCGCCGCCCGCAACAATCCCGCCAAACCATCGCTGGTTTTCTGCGCGCACGACGGCGACAACGCGTGGAGCGGAGGTTCTTCCTACTACAATGAATGGGTTGGCCAGATGGCCAGCACCGCCGCCGGCGACGGCTATGAGCCGACGACCATCGAGCAGTTCATCAACGATTTTCCGCCGGACGCCAACGACGTGGTGCACGTGGAGGACGGCGGCTGGGTCTTTGCCGATGGTGACATGGGCTCGCCCAGTTTCATCAACTGGAACTGGCCGCCCAGCTATACCAGCGCGGGCGCGAACGTCGTGGATCCCAGCCTCGGCGTGACCGATAAGGGCGACAACTGGCGGGTCATCATCGCCACGGAAAACCGCGTGAAGACGGCGCAGCAGATTTCCGGAATCACGCCGAACGTCGATCAGGTGCGGGATCCGGGGAGTTTTTCTACGACCCCGAACGGCGTGGAACTGGGCTGGCATTATTATCTGGGCAGCCTCGACAGCGGTTTTGTTTATTACGGCTGCCACGATGACGAATGTCTCCGCGCCATCGTGGCGCAATCTAATGCCGTACGGAATGTGAATGCTTATTTATCGAACCTCACGAATGACACCACGCCGCCGACGGTGTTCATTCCGCAGCGGTCGCCCTGGAATCCCGGCGGCACCAATTTCGGCGTACAATACGGCTACAAGACGGTCGTCGCTGCGAATTCCGATTTTTGGATCTGGACGTACGCCTACGATGTTTCCGGCATCACCAATGTCAGTTTGCAGATCCGCGTGAATGGCACCAACCCGCCCACGAGCGACCAGTTTAAGACCTATGCGGGGGGCGCGCTCGCCGGCGCGTGGCAGACCACCAATATGACGCAGCGTATTACTACCGATTCCAGCGGTTTCACGCCGCAGTTCATTGCGGATTATTATTATTCCAGGGTCACCGGAATCTCAAATGGGTTCGTGGATTACTACGTCAGCGCGACAGATGCGCACGGCAACCTTTACAAATCGCCCATCCAGCACGTATATGTGGGCGCTGGGTCCGGTGGCAGTTCCAGCAGCAGCGGCAACAGCGGGCCGGTCAGCGTGTCGCCCACGGATCCGGTCGCCGGCAATGCGGTGACGGTTCGTTACACGGCCACCGGCCGCGGGCTGGCCGCGGCCAGTCAGGTTTACCTGCATCTCGGCTGGAACAATTACACCACGATTGTCACGCCCGACACCGCGATGGCTTTCAACGCTGCCTCCAATTGGTGGGAATGCACCGTGACCGTCAGCAATATCGCGACGACGATGAACTGCACGTTCAATAACGGCGCCGGCATCTGGGACAACAACGGCGGCGCGAACTGGAATTTCACCCTGACCACGAATAGCACACCGCTGCCGCCGCCAGCACCCGCAAGCATGAGCGCCGCCGTGGCCGGCCCCGGGCAGATTAGTTTAACCTGGAGCGCAGCGGCAACGGCCACCGGCTACATCGTCAGTCGTGACGGCACGGCCCTCGCCACGAACAGCACTACCACCTACACCGACAGTGGTTTAACGCTCAATACGACCTACTGCTACAGCGTCATGGCCACCAATAGCCTTGGCAATTCCTCGGCCACGGCAGCGCCCTGCGTGACCCTTCAGGCACCGGCCGCGCCGACTTATTTAACGGCCACCGCCGTGGCTACGAATCAAATCAATCTGGCGTGGAACGCCGTGGCGAATGCGGGCGGTTACATCCTCAGCCGTAACAGCACGGCCATCACGACAACGCTCACCCCCAGTTTTGCGGACACCAGCCTTACGGCAAACACAAGTTATTGCTACACCCTCATTGCGACGAACGCGGCGGGCCATTCCGCTGCCAGTGTCGCGCAATGCGCCACCACCCTGTCGAACAATCCGAGTTTCTGCCTCGGGCGCACCTGCGTGACACCCGCGCCGCTGGTTCAGGGCCAGTCGGTGACCATCACCTACTCGTCGGCTGGCGGACCGATGGCGATCGCCACCAACATTTACCTGCATCTCGGCTGGAACCAATGGGCCACGGTTCCCTCGCCTGATCCGGCAATGACCTTCAACGCGCCGCTCGGCGTCTGGCAGTTTTCGACCACCATTCCCGCCGGGGTCAGCGAACTGGAGGCGGATTTCAACAATGGAGCCAGCACCTGGGACAACAACGGCGGTACGGGCGCGGACTATCGGTTCGCCGTGGTGACCAACCCCGCGCTGGCGGTCACAAATTACCTGCCGTTCACCCTCGACGGCGCATTCGACTCAGCCGGCTATCTGGTGGCGAGCAGTGGCATGGTGATTTACGGCGCCTTACGCAGCACGAATCTGTACGTGGCAACCTGGTCCCCCGGCACGAACGGGCCCAACGACCATTTCATTTTTGTTAGTGATCAGTTGTTGCCCGTCGCCAGCGTCGCTGCGCCGTGGGCCAAGCCAGGCACGGTGGCCGTGGCGACTAACAAGCCGTTTCTCGCCGGGGAGAGCACCGGCACGTACGTCAGTTGGTTTATCAACGGCGCCGCCACCAATTGGCCGTGCACGAAATCTTTTACCAACTCCGGCGCGCTGGAAGGCACGCTGGATCTGGTTGCCGCGTTTGGTTATATGCCGACGAATGTTTACCTTTGCGCCGCCGCCTACATCACGACCAACGGCGGACCTTTGGTGGCACAATGTCCAGCAGGGACGGGCGCGAACTTGGACCCCAATGAATTTCTCGTGCTGCCCGTAACGGCCCTGCGCGATTCATGGAGCAGCGGCACGCTTGATTTGTGCGACCCCTTGCGCGGCTTCAAAATCCTTTCGGCGGGAGCGCAGCAAAACACCAACCGGGCGCTGAGCTTTGCGGTCATGCCGGGGCGGGCGTATCAGGTTCAATGCGCCAACACGCTTGGCGGCACCTGGAGCAACCTCCCCGCCGGCTCCAATTACGCCGCACCGCCCCAGATGATTTTGAATTATACAGACGCCCCGCCGGCAGGCACGCCGCAGCGCTTTTACCGGGTGAAATTGCTGCCGTAGCGCGGGGTGCGTTGCGTCCTGCCAGCGCCGGCACCGCACGAATATGCGGGTCAATTTTTTCCTGACCGCTTGTGTGGACGGGCACGAGGGGCTACCATTTCCCCATGAACTCCCGCTTGAACCGTGTGGCTACCTTTTTCGTCTTGCTGCTTTCCGTGACTGCCCCCCCAGCGCGAGCGACGGTGCTCTGGAGCATGCCAGGGCCGGTCACCGTGCATGAAAATGGCCAGGGCACGGATATCCTCGGTGGTGCGGTGAAGCGCACCAAGAAGGACGGAGATGCGCTCTATTTCAAATTCCACGTCAACCCGCTTTCAGATGTAAGTCAGGAGGAATACTTCGCCGGGTTCCAGCTTTTTGAAGGCGACACGGAGCGGCTGGGGATGGGTAACTCCTTTCAAGCGTGGGCCTACAGCGCCTTCAATACGGAGGAGACGGGCGAGAACAACAAGGTGTTTGGTGATCTCGACCTGCACTCGGCCAACCCGGAATCCTACGAGACCGGTAAATTTTTAGCCTACGAGCTGCCGCGCCGGGGCATCGAGCGAACGATCGTTTTCAAAGTGCAGTTTGTCCCCGGCAGCGATGATTTGGTTACAGCGTGGATTGATCCGGACCTGACGCCGGGGATGACGGAGGACAATCAGCTGACGTTACTCACGACCCAATTCCGGGCCAAGGCGTCTTTCAACCAAATCCGCCTGCGCCACCACGGCCTCGGTGCCGGCTGGACGTTCAGTGACATGGCAATTACCACTTCGTTTGAAGATTTCATTGTACGACCGTTCTGGCAGCAGATGTGGTTCCTGCTGTTGACCGCCACAACGCTGCTGATGGGTGTGGGCACGACCGTACGCGTGGTGGAAAAAAGAAAGTTTCAGCGCCAGCTTGAGCGCGCGGAGCAGGCACACGCTTTGGAACGCGAACGCGGCCGTATCGCCATGGATTTGCACGACGAACTGGGGTCGTCGCTGACGCAGATTTCACTACTGGGCGGCCTACTGCGAGCAGAAAAAGAGAATCCCGCCCTGGTGGAGGTGCACGCCGGCAAGCTGGCGGAAGCCGCAGACCACTCCGTCCGCGCGTTGGAAGAAATTGTCTGGGCCGTGCGCCCGGGCAGCGACACCCTGCAAAGCCTAGTCGATTACATCGCCCATTTTGCGAATGAACTTTTCGTGGGCCACACCATCCGCTGTCGGCAGGACCTGCCCCCGAATGTGCCGGAACGCGCGTTGCCGCCGGACATGCGGCACAACATATTCCTAATTGTGAAGGAAGCGCTGACCAATGTGGTGAAACACGCGGGCGGGAGTGTGGTTCAATTGCAAGTTCAGGTGGATGACGGGAAATTAAAAATTGTCATTGCCGATGACGGGAAAGGCGTGTCCGCCAGCGCGACGGCGGCGACCGGGGAACATAACGGACTGGGAAATATGCAGCGGCGGGCGGCGGCGGTGGGCGGGAAACTGGAAGTGACCGGCACCCCGGGCCACGGCACACGTGTGGAATTCCTGCTGAATTTCCCCAGTTGAACAGCCACGCCTGAAGGCAATTTTAAAAATTATCCCGCCCCACTATGCAAATCCAAGTCGCCATCGTAGATGATGATGAAGGCATCCGCAGCAGCTTATCGGCACTGATCAAACGCGCCCCGGGGTTCATCCTCGTCGGCGAGTTCGCTAATGGCGAAGAGGCGGTGAAGGGAATTCCCAAGCTGCTGCCGGACGTGGTGCTCATGGACATCAATCTCCCCGGCCTGAAAGGGTACGAATGCGTGCGGCAACTCAAAAGCGCGCATCCGGCAGTGCAGTTTCTGATGCTGACCGTGTATGAGGACAGCGACTCCCTGTTTAATTCCCTGCGCGCCGGTGCGAGCGGGTACCTGCTTAAGCGCACGGCGTCGGCGCGATTGCTCGAAGCCATACGCGACGTCAATGCCGGCGGCGCACCGATGACGCCGCAACTGGCCCGCCGCGTGGTGCAATTTTTCTCCAAGCCAGCCGGCGAATCCGCGCCACTGGCCAAGTTGACGCCAGCGGAACGGCAATTTCTGGAGCAACTTGCCAACGGTTACGCGTACAAGGAAATTGCCGACCGCATGACGATCAGCATTGACACCGTGCGCAGTTACGTCCGAACGGTCTATGAAAAACTTCATGTGCATTCGCGCACGGAGGCGGTGGTGAAGTACCTGCGCGGCTGACCGCACAAAGATGCGATGGCAGAAGCGCCTGACCGTGTTATATTAAATTTAATTCCGCAACCCGTTACCGACAAACATTCAATTTCCACATGAAAACCATTCTCCATAAACTCCTCCACCGCGCCTCTAGCCTGGCGGTCGGTTGCCTGCTCGGAGTCACGTCCGCCCTGGCCGATAATTATGTCGGTAACGGCGATAGCACCTTCAGCGGTGCGGTGGGCAACGGGGTGTTGAAGCTGACCGACAACGGCACCAACTTCAGCGGCAAACTCACTGCCGGCGGAGCCATGAACGACACTCTGGTTATCTACATTGACACGGGCGCCACCGGCGGCTTCGCCGATACCACCGGTTTTAATGATCAACAGGACGGTGGGCGCATGGCCATTTCGGGCGTATCTAGTTACGGGCGCAGTTCCCTGAGCTTCACCAACGGGTTCCGACCCAAGTACGCGATCGCCCTGGGGCCAAATAACAATCAATTCGGCGGGCTTTACCAACTGGTTGCCGGGAATAACAACAGCTTAAATTTCAGCAACAGCGTCAATCTTGCTCCCTACACCAATGTTGGACCGTTTACCTTCTCATTTCCCGCATCCGCCATCGGCTTGACGAACAACTCCAAAGCGACCCTGCGTGTTTTTGGCACTTATATAAACAATCTGGGCTATCGCTCCGCTGAAGCCATTGCCGGCAACATATCCGCTCCTTTTGGCGTTGGCTATAAGGCCTTCAATCAGACTGGCTATGCCACCTACACCTTTGCCAACCCCGCAGCGACGGTTTACCCGCTAATCGTGCAGGTGGATATGAAGGCGCAAATAGTTAGCGGCAACTTCAAACCCGGCAGCGGCGACACGGTTTATGCGGCAGGAAGCTTTCTGGCGGACCCCTGGTCCAGCTTTCAACTGACCCCGCTGACCAGCAACACCAATATTTACATCGGCACCAATTTGGACTACAATGCAGCGGGCGTTTTGGAATTGTATAAATTCTGGTACCACAGCGGCAGCAATAATGTATGGGAATTCGGCGGACCGAATGAAAACCGTCTTAACACCTCCAAAGGCATCTCACAGACCTTGCCGCCGGTTTACTTCAACGATTATGCAGCTAGGCCCAGTGCCACCACCAATTCGGTGACATTCCAGATTGACCTGACCCGGCAGATCGCGCTGGGCTATTTCCGTCCTGGAACAGATGCCATCAGTGCCTTCGGAACCTTTCAAACCAATCAGTGGAGTGGCGGCTTTAACCTAACCAACAATCCATCCGGGGGCAATACCAACCTCTATATCGGCACCTATCGCGATGGAAATTATGCCGGCACCTGGGAGGAATATAAATTTGTTATTGTCTCCAACGGCATCAGCAATTACGAATCCATCAATAACCGCACGTTCTACACCCCCACCAATGCGGGCACGCTTTCGGTTACGTATTTAAACAATATCAGCCCCTACACCAACCGCGTTACATTCCAGGTGGACATGTCCCTGCAGCTACTCTCGCAAGACTTTAGTCCCACCAATGGGGACACCGTCGGGGCGGCAGGCACCTTTCAAACCAATCAGTGGACCGAAGGTGCTGTCGGTTTTCAACTCACCAACAATCCCGCGGCGGCCAACTCCAATCTCTACAGCAGCACGTACACGGTTTCCGACCAGCCAGGGACCGGAGAATACTATAAATTTGTAATCAACAAGGCCGATGGCACCACCGTCTTTGAAATTCCTGCAAGCACCGCTGGGGGTGACCGACCGTTTGTGTTGGGCAGCACTTCCCAGACCGTGTCCAACGTCTGGTCGGATGCCAGCCTGGTCAACTACCTGACCAAGGCCACGTATATCAGCTTCACCGTGGATATGGCCAACGCGGTGGACGTGTTTGGGGTACCCTTCGACCCAAACAATGATGCCCTCTTTGTGGATGGAGATTATATCAATCCGCAATGGGATTTGATCAGCCATGCGACGGTACTTTTTCCCTATGATTCCTATTCCGCCTATTTCACCTTCCAGAACAATCCGCCGGGTAGTTCCCTTTACACGGCCACGTTTCTGGTGGCAGCCGGTCATCCGCGGCTAATCAACTATAAATACGGCATCTATCACAACGCCGGTGGCATTAATAGCCCCACAGTGGATAACGAGGCCGGGTATGGGTTGAATCATTCCCGCTACATCCGCAGTGCCAGCACCAATAGTCTTCCCGTGGACATCTTCGGCATTCAAGTCACCAATGCCGCTGCCGCCACTGAGCCGGTCTTTGGCAATTTGGCCATCGGCAGTCCCGCCGCCGGCAAACTCCCGGTGACCTGGTTGGGCTATCCCAACGTCCATCTCCAGACCAGCACCAATTTGGTCTCCGCAACCAACTGGGTGGACTTGACCACCACCACCGGCTTAAGCTCAACCAACTGGCCGATGGCCGGCAAAAATCAATTTTTCAGGTTAATTCAACTGCCTTAACCTCCATTGCAAAGGATCGACCAAATGAATTACAAGGCACATAACCAAGCTTGTCGCCGGCGCAGTAGCGGGTTCACCCTGATTGAACTCCTCGTCGTCATCGCGATCATAGCCATTCTTGCGGCGATGCTGCTGCCAGCCTTGGCGTCGGCCAAGAAAAAGGCACAAGGCATCAGCTGTATGAGCAACTACCGCCAGCTCGGCCTGGCCTGGCATATGTATGCCAATGACAACAATGATTCACTGGTTATTAATTCGGATCGCACCACCAGCGGCGCCAAACCAAGCTGGGTATATAACTCATCAAACCCGCTATATGTCATGGACTGGTCCACCAGCGCCTACAATACCAATGAGATGTATTTGACGGATGACCGCGTGGCATTGCTCGGCTCCTATGTTGCAAAGTCGGTAAAAATATTCCACTGCCCCACAGATAATTATTTGAGCAGTCCTCAACACAGTGCTGGCTGGAACTATCGCTTGCGCAGTTGCGCCATGGACGGAGCCATCGGCGGCGGCGACAAGTCTGCCAGCCTGGGCTGGACGCCGTATATCGTCAAAAAAAACTCTGATTTCCACACGCCTTCGCCTACAGACGCGTGGCTGATGACGGATGAAAATCCTGACTACGTGGATGATGGCGCCTTGTTTGTAAATCCTGCTTATAATGGCGGCACCGGCAGTTTCAGCGAACTGCCCGGCAGCGACCACGGCGGAGCCTGCGGCATCGCCTTTGCCGATGGCCACACGGAGGTTCACAAATGGCAGGATCCCAACACGGTCAAGAAGGTCACTTACGTATTTAGCACTACCGTCGTCAGCGTAACCGGGAGCCGGGACTTGGCTTGGCTGGCACAACACACGCCACTTAACTGACATAATCACAAGGATATTTCCGGCTGGCAATCTCCGCGCAGCGGAGCCCAGAGTGGGTTTAATTATTTTTTAACAGGGCATTTAACCATTATGAATTTCTATTATTTAACCAGATCTCTATTTTTTGGCGTCACGGCTGGTATTTTATTCTCGGCCAGCGCACCGGCGAACGCCGATGTTTCCTCCGCTGCCGCCCGCCCCTCGCCCGAATGGCTCCGCAGCGGGACTATCTACGAAATCTTCCCGCGCGACTTCTCACCTGGCGGCAACCTCGCGGGCGTCACTGCCAAACTCGATGAACTGCAAAGCCTTGGCGTCACGATTCTGTGGACGATGCCCATTCATCCCATCGGCACCAAATTCCGCAAAGGCGATTTCGGCAGTCCTTACGCCATCCGCGATTACTACGCCATTGACCCGAACTACGGCACGCTTCAGGACTTTAAAGCCCTTGTCACCGGCGCCCACCAGCGTGGCATGAAAGTCATTATGGACCTCGTCGCCAATCATACCGCGTGGGACAGCGTAATGATGACCAATACCGGCTTTTACAAACAGGACGGGGCCGGCCGCGTCATCCCGCCCGTGCCTTCCTGGACAGATGTTGCCGGCTTGAACTATAAAAATGCGGCGCTCCGCGCCTACATGATCGCGATGCTGAAATACTGGATCCAGACCTGTGACGTGGACGGCTTCCGCTGCGACGTTGCCGGCATGGTTCCGACGGATTTCTGGGAACAGGTCCGCGATGCGCTCACCCAAGTGAAGCCGGACATCATGATGCTGGCCGAGGAAGGCGGGAAACCCGAATTTCTCGCGAAGGCCTTCGACTTGGATTACTCCTGGCCGCTGCTGGCCACAATGAACAGTGTCATGCTCCGCAGCGCGCCAGCTTCCGGCGTGCGCACGTCCTGGGAAGAAACCCGGCGCCAGTTCCCCAAAAACGCCCTGCACATGAGAATTACAGACGACCACGACGAAGCCCGCGCCGTTGCCCGCTACGGTCTCAACGGTGCGCTGGCCGCCTCCGCGCTCATGTTCACGCTCGACGGCGTCCCCCTGCTCTATAACGGCATGGAAGTGGGCGACGCCACTGAATCCGGCGACCCCGCGCTGTTCAACAAGTTGAACATTTTCTGGAATCCCAAGGAACGCCCGCAATTGCGCGGCATTTATCACGACCTCATCCAGCTCCGCAAACAATACGCCGCCCTGCGCACCAGCAATGTGGAATGGCTCCACAACTCCGACGAAGCCAAACTGGTCACCTACTTGCGCGTTGACAGCCATGATGAATTTCTGGTCCTCATCAACCTTTCCAACCGGCCCCTGCTCGGCAAAGTGGATTTGAAAAACCCAGCCGGCTTTAACGCCGTGCAAATCTCCGGCACCGACGATTCCGGAGGGGGACCTCTGCCGACCTTTCATTTGAACGGGTTTGAATGGCGCATCTACCATCGCGCCACGGAGCTTTCGGCAAAATAATTTCCCATACCCGCTCATTCTAATCACCCTCACCGCATGCAAAAAACCCGTTTAAGTTTCTGGCAGATCTGGAACATGAGTTTCGGTTTTCTCGGCATCCAGTTCGGCTGGGGCTTGCAGATGGCCAACATGAGCGCCATTTACAGCTACCTCGGAGCGAATGCCGATTCCCTGGCCATTCTGTGGCTGGCCGCGCCCGTCACCGGCGTGATCATCCAGCCCCTGATCGGACAATCCAGTGACCGCTGTTGGACGCGCCTGGGCCGCCGCCGCCCGTTCATTCTAGCCGGTGCGGTTCTGGCGTCACTCGCCCTGGTCTTGATGCCCAATTGCCCCTCAGTCTGGATGGCCGCCGGACTTCTCTGGGTCCTGGACGGCACCATCAATGCTTCCATGCAACCTTTCCGGGCGCTGGTTGCCGACAATCTGCCGGCCGAACAAAACGCATCTGGGTTCGCCATTCAATCCCTGTTCATCGGCCTGGGCGGCACCATCGCCTCCGCCCTGCCGTGGATGATGACCAACTGGTTTGGCGTTACGGCCGATGGCAGCGGTCACATCCCGCATTCCGTCCGGCTATCGTTTTACATCGGTGCGGCGGCGTTCATGGGCGCGGTGTTGTGGACGGTTTTCAGCACCAAGGAATATCCGCCCACCGCAGCGGAACTGGCCGTCATCCGGGCCCGAAAGTTTGATTGGACGCTGGGTTTGGGCGACATCTTTGCACTGATTTTCCATCTGCCACGCCGCATGTGGGAGTTGGGGCTTGTGCAGTTTTTTACCTGGATCGGAATGTTCTCCATGTGGGTATATTTCTCACCTGCGGTCGCGAAGAATATATTTCATGCAGTTCCCGGCTCGCCGGAAATGGAAGCCTCCGGTTCCTGGTCAGGATTTTGTTTTGCCGCCTACAATGCCGTCTGCTTTATCTTTTCCTTTGTGCTGTTGTGGGGCACCAAATACACCGGCCCCAAACTCATGCACGTCCTGTGCCTGGCGGTCGGCGCGCTGGGGCTGGCATCGGTGCCGCTGATGGCGAACCAACACCAGCTGTTATTTTCCATGGTCGCCGTGGGGATCGCGTGGGCGAGCATCCTCTCGATGCCTTATGCCATGCTGGCACCTTCCCTGCCCAAGGAAAAAGTTGGCGTAATGATGGGCATGTTCAACCTGTTCATTGTCCTACCGCAGATTGCCGCCTCCAGCCTGCTCGGTTACATTCTGAAACATTTCCTGCACGGCGACCCCATGAATGCGCTCGTGCTCGGTGGAGCGAGCATGGGCCTCGCCGCGCTGCTGACGCTCCTCGTGGTATCCTTCAAATCCACCGGCACCGAATCGGAGCCCGTTATGAGCGCCGGTCACTAACCTGACACCCACTGTTGAAAATGGTGGCGTGGCCGCCAATTCTTTCGAGACGACACCCGGACCATTTCGGCCGCGATTGAAGCCGGTCTGAAAACCAACCGTTGACGGCAGGATGCTGACCTAACGTTGCAACGTCCCCAAGCAATGGATCATGAATTTTTCCTGTGCCACAGTTACTCTGTCCGACGCTCAGGCAGCCACTGGCACATTTGAGGAGGAGGACGGCGCGGCTTGATGAAACTTGTTGACTGCTTCGGTGCGCGTGCGCACATGAAGTTTTTCGTAAATCCGGCGGATGTGCGAATGCACGGTATCGAAGCTGATCCCCATGGCCTCGGCGATTTCCTTGTACAGAAAGCCCTTGGCGAGATGATCCAACACTTGCTGCTCGCGCGGCGTCAGCTGATCGAGTTCCCGTGAAGCCGCGCCGCTCTGCCGGAAGGAAGCCACCACCTTGCGGGCGATGTGGCTGGTCATGGGCGAACCACCGTGGCAGACGTCGCGCAAGGCTGTTAACAATTCTTCCGGGGGCGTCTGCTTGAGCAGATATCCGCTGGCGCCGACGGCGAGCGCTTTAAAAATCAAGTCGGTGTCCTCATACACGGTGAACATGACGATCTGGGTGTCGGGTAGCAACGGCTTCAGTTCACGGACACATTCCACCCCATTCTTGCCCGGGAGATTGATGTCCATGAGAATCACATCCGGCCGGGTGGCGGGCAACTCGACGAGGGCCAGCTCGGCCGAGGCATGGGCGCCGACACATTCAAAGCCCTCGGACAGATTGATCAACTTCGTCAGGCTGCCGCGCAAATGCTGGTTGTCTTCCACAATGGAGACCCGAATTTTCATTTTCAATTTCTTCATAATATTAATCAACTACCGTTCGCGTGCTATCGCCATTTCGGGTGAGGGCCGTCCGACAACGTGACGGTCATTGCAATCTGGGTCCCCTGCTCCGGCTGGCTGGTCACTAAGCACCGGCCACCAATGGCAGAGAGGCGTTTTTCCAAATTGCCCAGTCCGTGGCCGGAGGAAATCCGCCCCGTTTTCGGCGGGTCATTTTTCTTACCGGACTTCAAGCCGCGACCATTGTCGGTCAGGGTCAAGGTAAACTCATTTGCGCCCAAAACCAAATTCAGGGAAACCTCGGTGGCCCCAGCGTGCTTGATGATGTTGTTCAACACTTCTTTAAAGGCCAGAAACAAATTGTGCCGCACCTCGGCGCGCAACGTCCACGGCGGCATTTGCGCCGGCAAATCCAGTCGGCAGCGGATGCCGGCCAGGGAAAGATAATCCTGCGCGAACTTGCAGAAGTAATCCACCAGACTGTCCAGCGTGTCGTTTTTGGGGTCCACCGCCCAGACGATTTCATCCATGCCGCGCGTCAATTCGCGCGCCATGCCGGAAATCTGCCCGAGGTGAGAACTGACTTCCTCCGGCGGGGTGCGGCGCGCCAGTTCGGAGAGTAGACTGATGTGCGTGAGCCCCGCGCCCAGATCGTCGTGAATGTCCCGGGCGATGCGAGTACGGTCCCGCTCCACCGCGCGCTGACGCTCCAGAACCTCCAACTGACGCTGCATTTTGCGAACGACGGTCTGTCGCACTGTGAGTATCACCACTCCCATGGCCACCATGACCATCAACACCGAAAACCATGCGGTCTCGTAAAAATGCGGCTGCACCGTCAGCAACAGCTCCGCGCTCCGGTCATCCCAAACGCCGTCATTGTTACAGGCTAGGACGCGAAACTTGTACTGACCCGGACGCAGGAAGCTGTATTGCGCGGTTCGCCGCGTCCCCGCCTCAACCCAAGATTTATCCAAGCCCTCCAGTTTGTAACGGAAGCGCACCCGGTCCGGAGACACAAAGCTCAAGCCGGTGTAGCGCAGTTCGATTTGTCGTTTGCCCGGCGGCAAAACCAGCGTGGTTCGCTCCGTTTCCGGGGACTGTCCTGGCGGGCGGGCTTTCCTGCCTAAATTTTGCAGCTCACCATCCACCAGAGCCTCCTCAATAAAGACCGGTGGCGGCAGCCGGTTTGCAGAGATATCGTTGGGCTGCACGGACACCACGCCTTTCAAGGTGGTAAACAACAGCCGGCCATCTTTCGTCCGCCAGCAGGCAGGTTGATAATTTCCGGAGCACTCCAGGGAAGGCAACCCGTCAAAGCGCCCGTAGGTTGTGCAGTTGATGGCCTTGGCGTGGCCGGCGGCAAACGCGTTCAGCTCCGTCTTGGCCACCCGGAAAATTCCTTTTTGCGAGCCGCCCCAAAGCCAGCCCGCGTCGTCCGCCAGCAACTGGCAAATCGCATCGTCAGGCAAGCCGTCCTTGCTGGTGTAACGTACAAAATGGCCGTCCCGAAAACGGAGTAATCCGCCGCGGAAGGTCCCCACCCACAAACTGCCATCCGGGTCCGGCAACAGAGACCAGATGGGCTGCGACATGAAGGCGCCTTCGGTGCGAAAGCGAGACGGACCGTTGGTTTGCAAGCAATACAAGGTGCCATTGCCGCCACCCGCCCAGATCCGGCCCTGGGCATCTTCCGCCAGCGCGCGGATGTCCACGCGATCCACGCCGTCTTCAGGCAGAAGCTGATGCCAGGACCCGTCCTGCCAGTAAACCAGGCCGCTCTTGGTACCGATCCACAAGCGGCCGTCCCGGCCCAGCAACAGGGACTTGATGCCGTGAACGGGCGGGCTGATCAGTTGAAATTTTCCCTGGTTGAAAAAATACAAATCCTCTTCGCCCGCGCTCAACCACAATTGATCCGCGCCGGTCGGAAAAACACTGAACACAAATCCGCGCTGCAGCACATCCGGCTGCGCAAAACTATTCCAGACGCCCTGATTCCAGCGATAAAGCCCCCCGCCAAAGGTTCCCACCCAGATGGCCCCGCCGGCATCCTCCGCCACCGAGACTGCCGCCTTGGTCATCACCTCATTACCCGGCAGCATGACCGTGAAACGCCGCTCGCGCAGCCGCACCAGCCCGCCGCGATCAACGCCGGCCCAGAGATTGCCCTCGCGATCCACAAAAAAACAATCCACGCGCTCGCCCGGAAAATTTTCTTCGGTGGCCAACTGCCGCGTCCGCCCATCGGCGCGCACATGGAACAGCCCTTTGCCATAGTGATAGATCCAGCTGCCACCCGCGCGATCCTCCTGCACCCCCAACCGTTCCAGGCGCCCGACAAAAATGCCCCGGGTCGCCTCCGGTTCCAAAATCCACTGCCGCCCGTGCGCCTTGCGCACCCGATTTTCCGCGAACACCCACGCATCGCCGTTGCTGGCAAAACTCAAATTTGCCACGTTCAGCACCGGCTCGCCATTGGTGGGCGTCTCGTTTACAAAGCGGCCGGATTCCCAGCACGCCAATTCCTTGTCGGTGCCCACCCAGACGCGACCGCGCATGTCGGTTGTTAAATAGTTGATGACCTGACCTTGTAACCCAGAGTCTGGCGGCAGGGTCTGAAAAGACTTGCCGTCGAACCGCCATAGTTTCTGATCGCGACCGCGCCCCCAGACCATGCCGGCACCATCTTCAACGACCGTGGCGCCCGAACTGAAGCCCGGCGAACGCAGGGTCTGCCAGGCCGGCGCCCCGTTCGCCGTCATCCCACCCCGCTCAATCAGTTCACCCGTGTGTAATAAAAACATCAACCGATTCGTCCGTAGCGACACCGCCGTCACCCAGGCATCCGGCGAACCGTCCCCCTTCCATTCCAGTTTAAATTTCCCGGAGCGATACGAGGTGAGAGATCCGTCAAACGTATTCACCCACAAGGTCCCCGCCGCATCCACGAACAATCGCCGCACGCGGGCGTTGGCTAATTCCGGCACGGTGAACGGATCGAAGGTCACAAACCGCACCCCGTCAAACCGCGCCAGACCGTTGTAAGTGCCGACCCACAGATACCCATCCGGGGTTTGTGCGATCGCCGTTACCGAACTATTGGGCAGACCGCTTTCGCCAGACCAGACATCGATGAGATAATCCCCCGCCGTTGCCGCCCAGCCATTTCCAGCCAGCCTCAGAAGCAGGAAGAACCCCGCACAGAGGACAAAGCTCCGCCACTGCGAGGCGGACGGAATTGTCACTGCATTCAACCGAGACATGGCGTTAAGTTGCACCGACCCGCCGCTAAACACAAGCGTCACCGTGCGACTATCACCAATAATGGCGAGGAGAAATTCTTGCAGCCCGGAACAAAGCGATTAATTTAAAAACGCATCCATTTGAATCTTAGAAACAGCTGATCAAACCGAATCGATTTTCATGCCAAAACAAACCACGATATTCTTCGCCACGTTTTCCCTGTTCGCCCAACTAGCCCTGGCCGACGCCCCGGCAAACCCGGCGCTGCCGAAGTTATTCCTCATCGGCGATTCCACCGTCAATAATTCCGGTCACGGGCTGCAAGGCTGGGGGACGCCCCTCGCAGGATTTTTTGACACGAATCAAATCCACGTGGAGAACCACGCCATCGGCGGCCGCAGCAGCCGGTCGTTTCTCAATGAAGGCCGCTGGGCCAAAGTTCTGGCAGAGTTGAAGCCCGGTGATTTTGTGTTAATGCAATTGGGCCATAACGACAATGGGTCGGTCACCGACGGCCGCGCGCGGGCGTCGCTCAAGGGGATTGGCGATGAAACCCGCAGCGTGACCAATGCCGACGGCGCTGTGGAGATCGTCCACACGTACGGCTGGTACATGCGCAAGTATGTGACTGACTCCAAAGCCAAAGGGGCGACGCCCATCATGGTGACGCTCATCCCGCGCAACGACTGGCAGAATGGCCGGATCCCCCGCTCCGACGCTAGCTATGCCGGCTGGGCGAAACAGATCGCCGCGCAGGAAAAGATCCAAGTTGTGGACCTGAACGACATTGCCGCGCGGCACTATGAACAACTCGGCGCGGACAAGCTGCGCGCCGACATCTTCATTAACGAACACACCCACACCTCCGTGGAAGGGGCGCAGCTCAACGCAGCGTGTGTGGTTGAAGGACTGCGCTGGTTGCCAGACGACTCGCTGGCAAAATTCCTCCTGCCGGCAGCGCAGGTGACACTGGCGCCGCTGCCCCAACCGTTTTTCAAACCAAAATTCTGGCAGCGGGCCTCCACCCCGCCGATGGGCTGGAACAGTTGGGACTGCTTTGCCACGACCATCACCGAGGCGCAGACCAAAGCCGAAGCTGATGTGATGGCCGACAAACTCAAAGCCCATGGCTGGCAATACATTGTCGTGGATGCGCAATGGTTCGAGCCGGGCGCCAGCGGTTTTAATTATCGCAAGAATGCGGCCTTTTCGATGGACGAGTTCGGTCGATTGCTGCCCGCAACGAACCGTTTTCCGAGCGCGGCCAATGGCGTCGGTTTCAAGGCGCTCGCGGATTATGTCCACAGCAAGGGTTTGAAGTTCGGCATTCACCTGATGCGCGGAATCCCCCGGCAGGCCGTCGCGGAAAACTGCAAAATCAAAGATTCACGTTTCCACGCCTCTGAGATCGCAGATACCAACACGGTTTGCCAATGGAATGGCGACAACTACGGTGTGGACATGAAGAAGCCCGGCGCGCAGGCGTATTTCAATTCCGTCTTTGAACTCATCGCCTGCTGGGGGGTGGATTTCGTGAAGGTGGACGATTTGAGCCGACCGTATCACACCGCCGAGATCGAGGCCATCCGCGCGGCACTCGACCGCACCGGCAAGGCCATCGTCTTGAGCACGTCTCCCGGAGCCACGCCCGTCGAGCAGGGTTACCACATCAGCGCCAACGCCAATCAATGGCGCATCAGCGATGACTTTTGGGACAAGTGGAGTGCGCCCAAAGAATCCATGCACGGCTTGAAGGAACAATTCGCACCACTGGCCGCATGGGCGGCGTTCACGGGGCCGGGCCATTTTGCCGATGCCGACATGCTGCCGCTCGGCACGATTGCGCTCGGCAAACGCAAAACCCATTTGACGCCCGATGAACAACGCACGCTCGTCTCGCTCTGGAGTATCGCCCGCTCGCCCCTGATCATGGGTGGCGATTTGACTCAACTCGACGAGTTCACCCTGTCGCTGATGACCAACGACGAGGTTCTGGCCGTCGACCAGACCGGACGCAATGCGCACCAGATTTTCAACCGTGACGGAATTATTGCCTGGGAATCCGACGTGCCGGACTCGCCGGATAAATTTGTGGCGCTATTCAACACCACCGAAAACACCGCGCCGATTTCCGTGACGCGCGATGAACTTAGAATATCCGGTGCCGCCCATGTGCGCGACTTGTGGTCACAAAAGAATCTGGAAGATATGGATGACCATTACGGCGCCGAACTACCGCCGCACGCCGCAGGATTATACCGGATTTCGCCGAAATAAATCCCTACCGCAACAAGGCCGCCGCGGTCCACAGCAGCGGGGCCTGGCCGTGAAGATTGCCCGCCTCGCGCGGACGCTGGAGGTAAAACTCGCGGCTCTGCCCCTTATCCGTACCGACACATACCTCGCGAAGATGGGCGTTCGCATCGAGATGCTGGATCAAACCGAGCCACGCCTGACGCGCCGCGGGGCCGTAAGTCTTTTCGTCGAGCCATCCCTCCTTGACGCCGGTGACCATCGCGAAATCAAACATGGCCGTGCCGGAGGTTTCCGGCCACGCGTCGGGTTGGTCAAGCAATTGCCGCCACAGACCATCAGTACCCTGGCATTTCAGCAAGGCTGCCATCATGGTCCGATAGCCCGTCAGAATGCGAGCGTGGCGGGGATGATTTTCCGGCAGCGCGCGCAAGAGTTCGGCCATGCCCACCGCCACCCACCCGTTGCCGCGCCCCCAGAAAAACGGCGCATTCGTGCCGTGGAAGAATAGTCCGTTGGACTGCTGCAACCGGTCCAAATAAGCAGCCATCGTCAACGCCGCTCGATCCAGATACTTCGCCTGACCCGTCGCACGGAAGGCCTGCACCTGCAACGCCGTGATCATGAACATGTCATCAATCCAATACCGCGCCTCGGTGGTAATGCCATCGGGCGTGGTCTGGGCCCATTGCTCATCCGCAAAATGCATTCCGAAGGTTTGAAACGTTTCAGCCTTCGTCTCGATGAAGATTTCTAGCGGTACAATGCCAAAAACCCGGTAATCCACATGCGCCTTGGGCGAAACCCGCTGCCCGCCATCCGGAGTCAGAAACCGGGCAAACTTTGCGACCAGCCGCGATTGCAAATTGGTGTCGCCGGTCAGCCGGGTCACCGTCAACGCACCATATCCGGCGATGACTTCCGGATAAATGACCACCGCGCGCTTGGGATTAGTTTCAAATTCGAACGGACGGGCGGCGAAGCTTTCCGCGACGCGTTTACCGACTTCTGCCGGGGAAGCCCCTGCCGGCCAGTGACTGAACCACTCACCGCCTCGGGTTTGCGCGGAGGCCGTGGCACCGAAAAGCATGAACGCAAAAACGCACACTAAAAGGGAATGGGCCGCTTTGATCATAGGTGATTTTAACATTAGCCCCCCCGCTTTGCCACTCACCCTAATTGGTGATGGTCGCGCCGGTGATAATGGTTGACAGGATGACGCACAGATGGAGTCATATTCCAGTGAATTTTTCCCCCAGCTTGCTGACAACAGGAATCCGCTTTGGGGCGGTCCTCCTGTTGCTCCTTGGCGTCCCAGCCGCCCTGGCGTTGGAACGCACCAATACCATTTTTAAGGTATTCCAGTTTCCTGCGGATCAAATCCCGAGGATCGACGGGGACACGAACGACTGGAACTGCGTGCCGGAAAGCTACGTCATCGGCAGCGATCAGCTAGTAGATGACAGCGGAAAACACAAAGCATCGGAGGCCTGCGCGCCCAAAGTCCGCGTGAAAGTCGGCTGGGTGAAGGGGCTGAACCGCCTGTATTTTTTATACGAGGCGGATGATGATTACTGGGACTTTGCACGGCCGGATTTGCACAATGACACGTTCGAGTTGATCGTGGACGGCGACTTGTCCGGCGGGCCGCTGATCGGAAAATTCCATCCCGCCCGCGCCATTCTGGGCGAATGGGAAACCTTTTTTTCACTACAAGGAACACACGCCCAGAATTACCATATCTTCACACCCGCCGAGGGCAAGGACTGGTGTATGGTCTGGAGCGCGGCGTCCTGGCTCAAAGAATTGCCCTACGCCAATGCCGCCAGCCGTTATAATTTCAAGCCCGGCCAGGCCGGCCACTACGTGTTGGAATTTTGGATCACCCCCTTCGATTACGCGGGCGCCGAGGGACCGCAACGCGCGGTCGAATCCGTGCTGCGCGACAACAAGTATATCGGCATGGCCTGGGCCGTGATTGACTACGACAATGTGAACTCCGGCGGCACGAACAACGGCTTCTGGAATCTTTCACCCAAACATACGATGTATGGCCAGGCCGATGAACTCTGCCTGTTTCAGCTCATGCCGCTCGAGCCACAATTCCATCAGGCGATTGAGGCCCAATGGTCGTTTCAAGTGGTGGATATGACGCGCCGGCTGGTGGCGTTCAAGGATTTGTCGGCGGGCACCATCACGGCGTGGCATTGGGATTTTGGCGACGGTGACACTTCGACCCAGCCAAACCCGATTCACAATTACAAAACTCCCGACCACTACGTCGTGGTACTGAACGTCGAAGGCCCGGCCGGGCAATCGCGCCGCGCCAAAGTCTGGGACGTCGTCGTCAAATGATACCCATGATCTCCAAAGCCATCCTCCTATTCGGTCTGGCACTCGCGCTTACCCTTTCACTGGGGGCAAAGGATTACAACGTGCTCGACTTCGGCGCCAAGGGCGACGGCGCAACGCTCGACACCGCCGCCATCCAACGGACGATTGATGCCGCCGCCAGCGGCGGGCGCGTCGTTATTCCCCAGGGACACACCTTTCTGGTCGCCACCCTGGCACTAAAAAGCGACCTGGATTTCCACCTCGCCGGCCATTTGCTCATCAGCACCAACCAGTCTGACTACACTGGCGACGCCGTCATTACCGCCTCCAACGCCCTCAACCTAAAAATCACCGGACGCGGCAATATTTGTGGTCGGTCGCTGGCGTTCATGACGAACTACGACGCGCCCAACGAGTGGTGGCTGTTCCAGGAATGGCGGCCAAAAATGTTCGTTCTCACCGGCTGCACGAACCTGACCGTGCGCGACATTTCATTTGGCGACGCGCCGTTCTGGGGCTTGCACCTGCTCGGCTGCGAAACGGTACTGGTCGAGAACGTCACGGTCGATAACCGCCTCGACGTGCCCAACTGCGACGGCATTGATCCCGACCATTGCCGTCACGTGGAAATCCGCAACTGCCACGTCACCTGCGGCGACGACGCCATCGTCATCAAATCCACCCGGCAGACGAATGATTTTGGCGATTGCGCCCACATCCACGTCCACGACTGCATCATCCGGACTCAGGACGCCGGGTTGAAAATCGGCACAGAAACCACCGGCGATATTCATGATATTTTGTTTGAGCGCTGCAAAATCCTTTCCAGCAGCCGCGGCTTATGCATCCAACTGCGTGACGAGGGCAATGTGTTCAACGTCACGTTCCGTGATATTCAGTTCACCGCCAGCCATCATTCCGCACCGTGGTGGGGGCAAGGGGAGGCGTTCTCGTTCACGGCCATCCCGCGCACCGCCGCAACCCGGCTGGGCAAACTGCATGATCTTCGCTTGCAAAATATTTCCGGGCGGGCAGAAAACAGTGCGCGGCTGGACGGCTCACTCGCCAGCCACCTTGAAAACATCCGGCTGGAAAAGGTTGCGATAAAGCTCGACCGCTGGACGAAATATCCCGGAGGCAAGTTTGACAACCGCCCGACCCAGGTGGCGACGAAGTTGGAAACGCATGACACGCCGGGTTTCAACGTGAGATATGCCGACCATGTAACGCTTAAAAACTGTTCGGCGACCTGGGGTCAACACTGCCCCGACTCGTTTGGCAGCGCGCTCGAAGCTGAAATGACGCAGGACCTGCACCTCACCGATTTCGCGGGCACAGCGGCGCATCCGCAAGGGTCTGCGGCCATTTGGATCCGCTAATCCATGTTTAAGCTTTTCATCAAAAACCCCGTCACTCTCCCCTTTATATTTTGACCCTATGAGACTCTCCCACCTGCTCCTGGTCCTCACCGCCGCCGGAGCCCTGTCGTCTGGCGCCGCCGCCGACCCTTTAGCCTGGCCCCCCATCACCGCGCAAACTAAGCCGTGGGCGTTCAATTGGTGGATGGGCAGCGCCGTGGACAAAACCAACCTCACGCACGAACTGGAACGCTATGCCGACGCGGGCCTGGGGGGGATCCATATTATCCCGATCTACGGCGCGAAAGGTTTCGAGGCTAAATATATCAGCTATCTCACCCCGCAGTGGATGGAGATGATGGGTTGGGCCGTGAGCGAGGCGCAGCGCCTCGGCATGGGCGTGGACATGACCACCGGCACGGGCTGGTGTTTTGGCGGACCGCAGGTCACGGATAACGACGCCAACGCCAGCGTGGTGATGAAAACTTACGCGGTGGCTGCCGGCGAAACGCTGCCTCAAAAATTCAACCGCGCCACCACCCAGGCGCTGGTCGCCTATTCGTCCGACGGAAAAGTGCAGGAACTCACGTCGCAGATTTCGACCGATGGCACCGTGGGCTGGATGGCGCCGAAAGGTTCCTGGACAGTTTATGCCATTTCACAAAAACCCTCCGGCCAAAAAGTGAAACGTCCCGCGCCCGGCGGCGAAGGCTGGATGCTCAACCTGATTTATCCGCCCGCAATGGACGATTTTCTGAAACCCTACACCGCGGCGTTCGCCCAGTACCACGGCCCGAAACCGCGCGCCCAGTATCACGATTCCTACGAATATCGCTCCGACTGGTCGCCCAACTTCTTCACCGAGTTTGAGCAGCGGCGCGGCTACCGATTGCAGACCGAACTCCCCGCCTTGTTCAACAAACACCCCGATGATCATGCGGCGCGGGTCTTGTGCGACTATCGCCAGACGGTTTCTGAAATCATGGCCGAAGAATCCCTACCCGCATGGACGGCGTGGGCCCACTCCCAAGGCTTCATCACGCGCGACCAGGCCCACGGCTCGCCGGGCAACTGGCTGGATCTTTACGCGGCCGCCGACATTCCCGAGACGGAATTCTTCAGCAAGCACCGCAATATTCTCGTTTCCAAATTTGCCTCCTCTGCTGCCCACGTGAAAGGCGGCAACCTCGTCTCCTCCGAAAGCGGCACCTGGCTGGAGGAGCATTTCACCGAAAAACTGTCCGACGTGAAATATCTTATGGACGATCTTTTCCTTTCGGGCATCAACCACACGTTTTATCACGGCTGCTGCTACTCGCCCGACGAAGCCGGCTGGCCGGGCTGGCATTTTTACGCCGCGACCGAAATGAATCCGCGCAATTCCATCTGGCACGACGCGCCCGCGGTCAACGCCTACATCGCGCGGGTCCAGTCCGTCCTGCAATCCGGCAACTCTGACAACGACGTCCTGCTCTACTGGCCGATCGAAGATTTTTGGATGCAGCCCGGCGACCAGATGCTGCCGCAACTGCGCGTCGAGGCCCAGGGTTGGTTCGAAGACCAGTCCGTCGGCAAAACCGCGCACCAATTGTGGAATCGCGGCTACGCCTTCGACTACGTTTCCGACGCGCAGCTGAAGACCGCGACCGTAACCGACGGAAAAATCCAGATGCCGGGAGGCAAATACCAAGTCATTTTCGTGCCGGAATGCCGCTACATTCCCCTGGAAACTTTCAAACAACTGCTGGCGCTGGCACAAGGCGGCGCGACGGTCATTTTTGAAAAACAACTGCCGACTGACCTGTCCGGCGAGAAAGATTTGGATCAGCAACGCGCGGAATTGAAGAAATTTTCCCGACTCATTTTAGAAGGAGCCACGGAATCGGGCATTGGCGGTAGCGTCAAAGCAATCGGTGCCGGACTGGTTTTGTTTAATGGCGGCACCGAGCACCAATTGGTCCATGCCCATGTCCCGGCGGAATCCCTCACCGCAAACGGACTGTCCTTTGTCCGGCGCTCCTTTGCCGGCGGCTGGAATTATTTCATCGCCAATCGCACCCAAACCCCTTTTGACGGCTGGGTTACGCTCGCGCGCCCGGCTCAATCTATCGGTTTACTGAACCCGATGACCGGCGCTGCCGGCGGTGCGGCGACCCGGCAGAACGCCGGCGGGGCAACGGAAGTTCACCTGCAGCTTGCTGCCGGCGAGTCCGTGATTGTCCGCGCCTTGGCCGATGAAACCGTCACCGGTCCGCGCTGGAACTATTGGCTGACCCACGGTCAGCCGGTAGAAATCACCAGCCCGTGGAAGGTGAAGTTCCTCCTCGGGGGGCCCATTTTGCCGGACGATTTTCAAATCCCCACGCTGGCCTCATGGACGACGTTCCCTGACACCAACGCACAAGCCTTTGCCGGCACCGCGAAGTATACTACCACATTTGACGCGCCGCAGACGCCGGGCACCTGCTTTGAAATTAATCTGGGCGACGTGCGCCAGAGCGCACGGGTGCGCGTGAACGGCAAGGATTACGGCACGCTCATCACCCCCCCGTTCCGCGTGATTGCAGACAATCTGAAACCGACCGGCAACCTGCTGGAAGTGGAAGTGACCAGCGTCACCGCCAACCGCATCCGCGACATCGATCGGCGTGGTGTGAAGTGGAAAACCTTCCTCGACATCAACATTGTGGACATCAATTACAAACCTTTCGACGCCTCCCAGTGGCCATTGACCGAGGATGGTTTACTGGGCCCAGTGACCGTCACCCCGGTCACTTTGGTTCCTTGACGATTTCCGGCCAGCCATTCGTCTCCCAATGCAGTGGTAATAGGGCCAGAGTGGATCGACCACCCCGCGTGCCGTCATAAAAATGGCAGCTAAACCAGTCTTTTCCAGATTCGGAAAAAATACCGGCATGGCCCGGGCCAATGAACGGACCGGTCGTCCCGAGAAAAAGACTGCCGCCGCCCGTCAACAAATCACTGCCGCGGCGGTCAAGATAGGGCCCGGTGATTTTATCGCTGCGCCCCACGTGAATGTTGTAGGTGCTTTTGAGCCCCAGACAGCAGCGTCCCCAATTCACAAACAAATAGTAATAGTCGCCATGGTGATAAATATAAGGAGCTTCGATGGAATCGGCATGCGCGAGCGAATACAGCGGCGACTCCCCGGCCAGGCGCTTGCCGGATTGAGGATCCAGTTGGATCAGTTTGATCCCACTCCAGAACGAACCAAAGGACAACCAGAGTTTTCCGTCCCCGCCCTGGAACACCGCCGGATCAATCGCATTGAAATCATTGGTCCGCGTGGACAGGACCACCATACCCTGATCCGTCCACTGATAGGCTGGATCCGCCGGATTGAGGGTGGGGCTCGTCGCCAAACCGATGGCTGAAGTGTTCTTTTCAAAAACCGAGGCCGCGTAGTAAAGCAGATAGCGGCCACCTACCCGGATGATATCCGGCGCCCAAAAATAGATACCAGCATGCTGCGGGACAGCCTTTTTTATCCACGCCGGGGGGCGCTCGAAAACACGCGGGCCGGCCTGCCAGCGGAGGGTGTCTCGGGAATGAAACGACGGAATGCCGAAGCCAGTGCTGAAGACCCAGAACTCATCCCCGCCATTGATCACCGTCGAAGGATCGTGGACATGCACCCACCGGCTGCCAATGGGAATTGATTGATTCGTCGGCGACAACTCCACTGATGGCACGTCGGACGCTCCCGTCAGTTGTGCTGGGGCCATCAGGGCGAGCGTCACGACGACGGCGAGCCAGGCGATTTGGTTTTTAAACATGTTTTTTACGTTAGCGCAGGACAGCCCGAGACTTCGATGCACGGAAGCCCTTGTTTTTAAACTAAATCAGCGCCCCCGAATACTGACCAAAACGGGTGAGTCGCCAAAAAAATGATTGTTAACGTTTTCAACTCGCCTATTAACGCCACCTTCAAAGCCGAGGTGTGTCAGACCTGGAAAACCCATTCGACAGCCGCATTAATTTATCCGGCCTGCATAGAAAACGACAGGGCTTGCTCCTCCAACCGAACAGAAGATGCCAATTCCTTATGCAAACAGAGGGTTTCATGGTTGGCATTCGATTTGCTAAAGGAATCTCGGTTGTGGTTTTAGGTGAGCGGTGGTGATGCCGGCAGCGAGTTGGTTGGGGAGCCAATCCATTTGCCAGTGTCGCCACGAGTGGAGTAACACAACGCACGCGCCCGTCGGATTTGGCTGTTGTTTGAACCGCGCATGACCCAGGAGGTGGCGGTTGGCTGCAGTTGGATGGATGTGGCGCGTGCGCGCACCCAAAAAAATATGTCCGCATTGCCCTACATTACTTTTCTCGTCGTGACAGCGCGCACTGCCTGGTTTAATTTTCGCGGATGGAACAACCGACCCTGACACTTGGCCACTCGCCCGACCCCGATGACGCGTTCATGTTTTACGCGCTGGCGAAGGGACTCATCCCGACCCACGGCTATCAATTTCAACATATTCTCCAGGATATTCAGACGCTGAATGAACGCGCCACCCGGGGCGAGTTGGACATCTCGGCGGTGAGCATTCACGCCTACGCCTACGTTTCCGACAAATACGCTTTGCTGCCCAGCGGGGCGAGCATGGGCGACGGCTACGGGCCGATGCTCGTGGCGAAAACCAAATTCACGCGCGACGAGATCCTGCACAAGAAAATCGCCGTGCCCGGCACCATGACCAGCGCGTTTCTGGCGCTGCAACTCTGGCTGGGCAAACCGGCCAAGGATTTCAATTATATCGTCGTTCCCTTCGACCAGATTTTTGCGGCGGTGAACAGTGGCGCGGCCGAGGTCGGCCTAATCATCCACGAAGGCCAGTTGACGTATCAAAACGAAGGGCTCGTCGTGTGCGAAGACCTGGGGGTCTGGTGGGGACGTGAAAACGACGGCCTGCCCCTGCCCCTCGGCGGCAATGTGATCAACAAAAAATTCGATCTGGCGACGCGCAAACAGATTTCCGACACGCTCACAGAGAGCATTCAGTACAGCCTGGACCATCGTCCGGAAGCCGTGCAGCACGCGCTGCAATACGCCCGCGACATGGGTCGCGACCTCGCCGACAAATTCGTGGGAATGTATGTGAACCACTGGACGCTGGACTACGGCGACAAGGGTCGCGAATCCATCCGGAGGTTCCTGGGCCAGGCATTCGAGCGCGGCCTGATTCCGCACCGGCAGGAATTGGAATTCGTCGTCTGAACCGTCGGTACCTGCTGCCATGAAGCTGTCCACCGGCGCACTTTTGCTTTGCGCAGGTGCGCTGTGGCTGCACGCAGCGACGGCGTCAGCGGAAAGTATTTTCACCTACTTCGGCACCTACACGAATGCGCTGAGCCGGGGCATTTACGTGGCGCGACTGGATCCGGCCACGGGCAGGCTTTCCACCTTGGAACTGGCGGCGGCCACGCCCAGCCCGTGCTTTCTGGCGGTGTCACCGGATGGGACCCGGCTGTATGCGGCCAACAGCGTTCCCGTATTCGGCGGGGTGAAGACCGGCGCGGCGAGCGCATTCCGGATTGATCACACCACCGGCCATTTGACGCTGCTCAACCAAGCAGCCACCGGCGGCGCGGGCCCCTGCCATGTGAGCGTGGACCAGACGGGGAAAACCCTGCTCGTAGCGAACTATGCCGGCGGGAGTGTGATGTCCCTGGCGCTCAACCAGGACGGCCGCCTGGGATCCGGCAACAGTTTTTATCAGTATTCCGGCCACAGCGTGAACCCCACCCGCCAGACCAGCCCGCACGCGCATTTCATTTGTCCGGACCCCGCCAATCATTACGCGCTCGCCTGCGACTTGGGCACGGATAAGGTGATGATTTACAAACTGACGAATGGCGTCCTGACGGCGAATGAGCCCCCGTTTGCCAGCGTGCCGCCGGGGGCTGGGGCGCGCCATCTAGCATTCAGCGGCGATGGCAAGTTCGCCTATGTGGCCAACGAAATGGGCGGCACAATTACGACCTTTGCATGGGATGGTGCCAAAGGGACTCTGGATTTGATCGAAACGGTTTCAGCATTGCCGGCGGGCGTGGCGATGCGACCGGATTATACGGCGGCGGAATTTCTCACATCCGGCCACTTTGTTTATGTCACCGTGCGCGGCCATGACAGCGTGAGCGTGTTGGCCGCCGATGCCCACAACGGCCGGCTGACGCTCGTGCAGAATCTCTCCGCCGGCGGCCAGATTCCACGCGGTCTGGGCATTGATCCGACCGGCCGGTGGCTCATCGTGGCCAATCAGAAATCCAACAATGTCGTGGTCTTTGGCATTGCGGCGGCGACGGGGAAACTGTCCCCGACCGGACAGGAATTAAAAATTGGCGCCCCGGTGGATGTTAAATTTGTACCGCAGCGTCCCAACTGAACAAATTCAAAGCGGAAATGTTTTAGCCGCCAAAAAGCGCAAAGGGCACAAAGGGGCCAAGGATAAAAAGCATCCGGATTTGTTAACCGTGAAAGGCACAAACTGGCAAATGAACGACGGTTAAAAAGGAGTTGCGGCGGGTAACTTGTGGGTGGCTGCGCCCTGGGACGGGCGCGCTCCGCCCCCCTGCCCTTCAAACCCGGCCCGTTGGAGCGTTCACCCCATGGCCAGACATTTCTGTTGCTGGTTAATCCGAAATTAAAATTCCTGAATCAAGCGGGGTATTTCCCCAGCGAAATGATGACCAAGCTCGCTTTCAGACTTCCAGCCGGTCGCCCGGACGGGCGACGAGCGTATAGAGCGCCGGCATCAGGAAGATGCTGATCAAAAGGCGTGTGAATAGACCGCTGACTATGACCAACGCAAACGGGCGTTGGGTATCTGTGCCCACGCCGGTGGCAAGGGCCGCCGGCAGCAAGCCCAACGCCGCCACAAGGGCGGTCATCATGATGGGGCGGAGCCGCAGGATCGCGCCTTCGCGAATGGCTTCGGTAAGGTTAATACCCTTGTGCCGCAGTTCGTTGACATGGGAAATATAGACGACGGCCGTTTGCACCGAGACACCAAACAAGGCAAGGAAACCGATGCCGGAGGAAACCGAAAACGGAGTACCAGTGAGCCAGAGTGCGATGAGTCCGCCTACCGGCGCAGACAGGACCACACCCAGCACGGTAATAAACGGGAATTTTAAATTGCTATAGAGCGCGAACAGTAAAAGGAAAATCAGGCACAAGGTGAGTGGGAGAATGACGTTCAGCTGCGCGCGCGATTGCGTGTATTCCGTGTATTCGCCGCCCCAATCCAAATGGTAGCCTTCCGGTAAAGTGACCCGGGAATTGATCTGCTGCATGCCATCTTCCACCGCGCCGGCCAGATCGCGTCCGGCCACGGAAAACTGCACGCCGATGTAACGCGAATTGTCCTGCCGATAAATAAAAGACGCTCCATTCATTACGCGAATATCCGCGAATTCCTTAAGCGGAATCTGCTGACCGCCGGGCGTGGGCACGAGGATGTTGCCAATTTCCTCCGGGTTGTCCCGGTATTGGCGTTCGAGGCGGACGACGAGGTCGAACTGTTTTTCGCCCTGCTGCACCTGCGTGGCCACGTCGCCGCCGATGGCGGTCGTGATGAGGGCATTGACGTCGGCAACGTTCACGCCATAACGGGCAATCTTGGCGCGGTTGATTTTAATGTCCAGGCTGGGCTGACCGAGTTCCTTCACCAGGGTCACATCTTTGATGCCACGCACTAGCTCCAGAATTTTTTTGATGGCTTTGCCCTTTTCCTCCAGCACTTCCAGATTTGAACCGAAAACTTTGACGGCCAGTGCGCTTTTCAAACCGGATTCAGCTTCGTCCACCGCGTCCTCCGCCGGTTGGGTGTAATTGAAAATAATTCCGGGAAAGGAATGAAGTTTCTGATTGATGGCCTCGATCAGCTTGGCCTTGGTACGGTACGCGCCGGTCCAAGCCGAGTAAGGCTTTAGTCCGACGTAAAACTCCACGTTGAAAAAACCGGTGGAATCTGTGCCGTCATCAGGCCGGCCCAGTTCGGAGGCGACGGTCGTAACTTCGGGAAAGGATTTCAACACGGACCGGATCCGGGGTGTGATTTTAGCCGATTCATCATAGGAAATGGTGTAAGGCATGGTGGCGCGGACCCAGAGGGCGCCTTCATCCAGTTGCGGCATGAACTCCGCGCCGATGCGCGGAATGAGCAGCAACGAACCGGCCAGCAGCAGAGCCGAGCCGAAGGTTGTGCCCCAAGGATGCGCGAGGCAAAAATCCAGCCCCCGGGTATAAACAGACTTAATGAGTTCAAACACGGCGGAGCGACGTTCGCGCACCCCCGACCGCATGAACCATGAACACAACACCGGTAGCAACGTCAGCGTAACGATCAAGGAACCGATCAGAGCGAAGACCATCGTGTCCGCCATGGGTTTGAAGAGCGTGCCGGAGGGGCCGGCTAACACATAGATTGGCAGGAAACTGGCGACAATCACGGCGACCGCGTAGAACAAAGGACGATCCACCTCGGCGGCGGCGTCCCTCACAATGTCCAGGACGTTGTGGCGGGTGCCTTTACGCAAGGCGATTTGGCGGAAAATATTTTCCACCATCACCACCGCCCCATCCACCAGGATGCCGAAATCCACCGCGCCGATGGAGAGCAGGTTGGCGGAAGCCTTTTGGAGGTCGAGGCAGATAAATGCAAAGAGCAGCGCCAGCGGAATGGTGAGCGCGACGATCAGGCCAGCGCGAAAATCGTAGAGGAAAAAAATGAGAATCACGATGACCAGCAACATGCCACGCAAGAGATTTTGCTCCACGACTTTGGTCGTAAGCTGGATCAAATCCGTGCGGTCGTAGAACGGAACCACTTTCACATCCTTAGGCAAAACCTGCTCGTTGAGTTGACGGGTTTTCGCCTCGACGCGCTTCAGGACGTCCTGAGTTTTATCGCCGGTGCGCAAGAGGATGACGCCTTCCACGCAATCGTCTTGCTGCTCAAAGCCGAATTCGCCGAGACGCGGCGCGATGCCGATGACCACGCGACCGACATTCTTGAGCAAGACCGGCGTGCCGTTGTTCACCGCCAGCACCACATTGCCGATGTCTTCCACCGTTTCCAGTCGGCCCAGGCCGCGCACGTAATAGAACTGCCCGCCTTGCGAATAGAACCCGCCTCCCGCATTGCCGTTATTGGCCGCGAGCGCGGCCTCCACCTGTAAGACCGACAGGCCAACGCCGGCAATCTTGGCTGGATCGAGCAGCACCTGATATTGCATGGTGCCGCCGCCGAAACCCGAATCATCCGCCACACCAGCCAGCGATTTGTAAGCCGGTTCGATAATCCAGTCCTCGAAGGTTTTGAGTTCCATCGGCGACCGGTCGGAGCTTTGCAGGACGTAGCGATAAATCAGACCGGAAGGCGAGGACATCGGCGACACCGCAGGCGCCACGCCGGTTGGCAGACTGAGGCTAGACAGCCGGTTGAAAACTTCCTGGCGAGCGAAGTTATGGTCTGTGCCATCGCGATAGGTAAGGATGACGTCCGACAAGCCATAAAGTGTAATGGAGCGCTGCGTCGTCATCTTGGGAATGCCATTCATTCCTACTTCGACCGGCACGGTGATGAGCCGTTCCACTTCCTCGGCCGCGTGGCCCGGCCATTGCGTTATGATCTCCACCATCGGCGGCGAGAGATCAGGATACGCATCCACTGGCAGTCGCTCAAGTGACCGCGAACCCGCGCCGATTAATACAAGCGTCAGGAGGATGACGAGAAAGCGTTGCTGCAAGGCCGAGGCGATGATCCGGTTCATTATCGAAGCCGGTCGCGCCGTGGCTGAAATGGGGGGCAAAGGCTCGCTCATTGGTTTTGCAGGAATTGAACAAAAATTGCACCATCCACGACAATCTGGTCGCCGACTTGGAGGCCGGTGGGGATGTCGTGCTGGTCGCCGATGCGATAGCCCAATGTCACATGCCGGCGCGCGAAGCTGCCGTCGGGCTGGACGACATAGACAAACGGCAGGTTCACATCATCGCGTAAAATTGCGGAAACGGGAACGAGCAGGCCGGCGGTTTCCTGGCGCGCCTGAATCCGTACGCGGACATACATTTGTTTTTTGAGAAAGTCGCCGGGATTATCGACGACCACGCGAACCATCACCGAACGCGTGTTTGGGTCCACCAAGGCGGAAATATTATCTACAGCACCAGAAAACCTATTCGTCGCGATGCCCGTCTCAATTTCGGCAGAATCGCCGACGCTGATCGAAGCCAGATCGGAACCGAAAACTTGGGTCATAACCCAGACGCGGGACAAATCAGCCACGGTGAAACAGGGCGTGGCGCCCGCCGTCAGCAGCTGTCCAGGTGTGATAAGTTTTTCCACCACAGTGCCCGCAATGGGAGAATTGATCCTGCCACCAGGCCGCGACACCGGCCGACCCGCTTGCAGATCCTTGAGCACTAGCGGATCCAGATTTAGCGAGACGAGGGTTTGCAGCGCGGCGTCGCGATCCGACTCGGCATTGGCGGCATCGGTCTGAGCCTGCTCTGCTTCGCGTTGAGCCACGCCGTTGTGTTGAATCAAATCCTTGTCCATGTCGGCCACGCGCCGGAGCGTCTGCGCGGTGGCGAGCGCCTTGCGATAAACGCTGATGGCCGCCGCAAAGTCGGGGGAATCCACTTCCGCCAACGGGTCGCCGGCCTTGACCTTGTCGCCGGGCGAAACGAGCAGTTTCGCCACCGGCCCACCGAAGGGCGCCAGCACGCTGGTGGCCTGGTCATTATCGAAATCCACCGTTCCGGTTGTTTCCGTCACCTTTTGAAATTTGGAAGGTGCGACCGTGTAAAACCGGATTTTCTGCCGTTGCTCCACCGTCAGCGTCACATTGCTGACCGTGACGGAGGAGGCTGAAGCGCCGGGGTCAACGTGGGAGGAACAGCCGCAAAAGGCCCAGGGCATTGCCACCGCCAGGGCGGCCAGGGCAACTGCGCACCGGAATTTGCGAGGGGTCCCCAACGGGTCCGCATTAAATAGATTATTTGTCATTTTTTCTCCTTGGTTAAATCTGCCCGATGCCACCAGCCGCCGCCCAGCGCCTGAAACAACGCCGCCGTGTCGGCATAACGATTGGCCTGCGCCTGCACGAGATTGATGCGGGATTGTTGATAGGCTTGCCCGGCGCTCAACAACACCAGATAGCTGATGTAGCCGTCCTGCCATTGTCGCTGCGACAAATCCAAGGTTTCCCGAGCATCCCCGGCAGCGGCGGCGGCGGACTTTAAGCCCTCGGCGTCCTGTTGCAAGGCCGTCAAGGTATCCGCCACGTTTTGAAAAGCCGTCAGCACCGTGCTGCGATATTGTTCGGCCGCTTGAAGGTAAGCCGCCTTCGCGGCACGCTCCAAGTGCCGCAGCGTGCCGCCCTGAAACAGCGGCGCCGTTGCCGCCGCACCCAAGCCCCAAAAGCCCGTGCCGGAAGAAAATAACTTATCCAGGGACAACGCCGTGCTGCCGGCGTCGGCGGTGAGCGTGATATTCGGCAGCCGGTTCGCCGTGGCGATGCCGATCGCGGCGCTCGCGGCGTGCAGGTTCGCCTCAGCCTGTAGCACATCAGGCCGTTGCGCCACCAGTTGCGAGGGCAGACTCACCGGGATTTCCACCGGCAACTGCAAGCCCGCCAGCTCCACTTTATCCGCCGGGGTCTGATTGGGAAAACGGCCAGCCAGGACCGCCAGCAGGTCGCGGAGCTGCGCCGATTGCTTGAGCAGCGGCGGCAACGTGGCGTTGACCTGGGCGAACTGCGATTCCTGCGCGACGACATCCAAACGGCTGGCATACCCTTTGGTCCATTGGTAACGCAGGATTTCCACCATGTTGGAATTGAGGTCCACCAGCTGGCGTGTTGCGTCGATCTGCGACTGCACCGCCGCCGCCTGAATGGCCGTGACCACCACATTGGCGGTGAGCGTGGTATAGGCCGCGATCATTTGGAAACGCACACCCTGTTCCTGCGCCTTCAACGATTCCAGGGACCGGCGATTCGCGCCGAAGACATCCGGCGAATACGAAACGCTGACCTGTGGGGTGAACAGGTTGTATTGAAATTCCTGGGGCACGGCCGGGTAATTGGGCGTCGGCGCTAGGTTTGCCGACTGCTGCGCGCGACTGGCCGAAAAACCCGCCGCGACGCTGGGAAAGAAGACGCCCCGTTGCGCCAGGACATTTTCCCGGGCGACCGACAAGGCCGCCTGCGCCGCCTTGAGGTCGGGATTGTTGGTGAGCGCGAGCTCAATCAGTTCGTTAAGCGGCGGGGAATGGAACAACGTCCACCACTCACCGGCAAGCTCACCACCCGGGGTAAAACACTGGGCATCCCCGCCGGCGACATTTGTGCTGGTGACAGTGGGCGCGAGCGGATGGCCGGTGTAATCGCCGACCGCCGGAGCCGCCGGTTTCTTAAAGTCCGGCCCCACCGTGCAACCGGCCAAAAACAGGCAGGCCAGAACGCCGATCCAAGGCCGAACGCGCGAGGGGGATACTGTGGCCAGCCACCGCCCAAGCCGATGTTGGCACAACTCACTCATACGGTTGTGGCGGAAAGAGCCACTATCCCAATAATTAAATTTCTCATAACGGCACCATTTTACAATTTTCAATACGGCCCATGCCCGAAGGCAACCGCGCCGCAATCATTCACGTTGAAAAAACTGACGAAATCCGGCCGGTGTGGGCCGGCGGAGCTTCAGGAAGGGAGCGAGGAAATCGGCGGGCCGCGACCGGGCGGAAGGGATTCCACCGTCGCGTTCAAGGCAGAAACCGTAGTCGGCGGGAGAAATCCCACCGGAGCCACCGGCATGATGGCCGCCACTGCCACGACCGGCGAATCCACCTGGCCATGGGCAAATATCGTGACGGCACATTCGTGACCCGGGGCATCCGCATCGTCGTGAATCAGTTCGTGAAGATTGGGCGACGCCGCCATGGCGTCCAGCAGCAAGACCAGACCGACCAGCAAGGAGGCAAGAACTGCCTGGCCGTGGCGCTGGAAATGTCGGATTCCGTATTGCAAGGTTTTGCTTTTTAAGCAAAGCGCGTCTTTTATGCAAGCTGTTTTCAAAGAATTTCCAATTGACGAGATGTCGTTTTATAAAAAGGGCGAGAGCCGGAAAGGTTGTTGCAGCTCTCGCTTGATTGCGACCGCACATCCCATTCGATCAAACGGTGTGATGCAGTTCGCCATGGACCGGCAGACCGAACGCCGAGGTGTCGTCCACCTGGAAGTATTCGTTCTTCGCGCCACTGCCGCTCTCGCGATCTAGAAAGGTCTTCAATGATTCGATTGAATCCGCTTCCCAGACGCAGTCCGCCCGATGGCCGTCCATGCCCGGCAGAAACAGGAGTCCCTTTAGCCCCTTGGGCAGCAGGCCTTTCTCGGCCAGCCCCGTGATGCGTTTGACGGATCGCTCCCATTGCTCCGGGTTTAGTATCATGTGATGAACTGAGATAATCATAAACGTCGCCTGTCATACATGGTTTCGATTTGTTCCACGCGCGGATCAGCCCCCCAATCCACGCACCGTCTGGTAACATAATCCCCCCTCCTTTACTCTGCAACGCCCACCCTGCTATGGGTTGCGCCCTAGCCAGACTCCAGTTTGCGAGGACGACTGGTTTTACTATGCTTTACCCCTTTCGTTATCAAGGGGTCTCGGCTTGGTTTCCAATTTTAAGTGCCACATTTCCAAGGGCTGAACCGCCACGCAGGCTCATGGCATGACCAGCGCCTTGATCGCGGCTTGCATCCCATGGGCGGGTGGAGGAAAGTGGCGGCGGAAATTGCGGAGCCGATTTATGAATGTCCATCATCTTGAACTGTTTTATTACGTGGCCAAGCATGGCGGCATCATGCCGGCCGTGCGGAACATTCCGTATGGCATCCAGCAGCCGGCGGTGAGCGCCCAGGTGGCGCAACTGGAGGAGTTCCTGGGCGTGACCCTGTTTCAGCGGCGGCCGTTTGCGCTGACGCCGGCGGGGGAAAAACTCTATGCATTCAGCGCGCCCTTTTTCTCCAATCTGGACAAGCTGGCAGCAGAATTTCAAGGCGGCCAGACGCGGCATTTCCGCATCGGTGCGTCGACCATTGTGCTGCGGGATCACCTGCCGCAATTATTACAGGGCGTGCACAAGAAATTTCCCGCCCTGAAGGTTTCCCTGCGGGAAGGCTTTCCGGTGCAACTGGAGGAAATGCTCGCGCAGGATGAGATTGATCTGGTCATCACCATGGTGACCCGCCAGCCGCCGGCGGGCTTTAAATCCGAAGTACTGCTGGAACTGCCGCTGGCGTTGCTGGTGCCCCGGGAGAGCCCGCTCAAGACGGCGGCCGAATTATGGCGGCGCGACAAGATTTCCGACTCGCTGATCTGCCTGCCGGCGACGGAGGGGCTGACGCGGAATTTTCTGACGCGCCTGACGGAACTGGGCGTGGAATGGTATCCCAGCCTGGAGGCCAGTTCGATGGATCTGATTGAAACCTATGTGGCGAGCGGGCTAGGGATCGGGCTGGGGGTGATGATACCGCAACGGCCCCTGCCGGCGAACGTGCGGGCGCTGCCGCTGAAGGATTTTCCGCCGGCGCTGGTCGGGGTGCTGTGGCACGGCCAAACCACGCCATTGTTACTGGCGTTTCTCGAGCTGGCACGCCAGCGGGCGCGGACGTTGCGCTGAGCGCCGGAAAACTTGTCAACCCCTGCGGATCTGTACTGGAAAGACCGGGCTGCAGGCTGCGTTGTTTCTGGACCACAGAGATGGACCCTCCCTGCTCTGCCGCTGGCGTCCGGGTGAAACCACATTGGCAACGGTCTGCTAACGCGCCGCCGCACGATTAACGGGACGGCAAGACGCCGTAAAATGATGCGACGGGCCTGCGGGTATCACGCGGCTGCGCCCGGGGACGGGCGCGCTCCGTAAGGTTGCGGCGATGGCCGAGTGAAGCTAGGCAGCCACCTGGGCTACGGGCGGGGATGCGAACCTAGTTTTTTGGAGGCGGCCACGCAGGGCATAAGTGAGTGCTTTGACGATGATTTCAGCCGTCAAGAATGGCTTGACCACAAAATCACTTCCCCCGCTTTGGCTGGCTTGGAGGCGCGCCTCAAAGTCATTCTGACCCGTGAGAAACACCACCGGCGTGAGCTGATTCACTCCCGTCTCATGAATCTTCAAACAGGCCGCAAATCCGTCCATGCCCGGCAGGTGCACGTCCATAAAAATCACATCAAACGGCTTTTCCGCCGCCGCCGCCACCGCGGCCACGCCGCTCGTCGCATTTTCCGGCTGATTACACACCCTTTGCAGGGCGGAGGTGATCAGTCGCAGCGACACTGGGTTATCATCCACCGCCAGAATGCGAAAAACCGGGTGGATCGCCAGATCCGGTGACAGCTCGTCCGCGCACAATTCCTCAAGCACCTCCACCGCGGTGGCCAGGGTCAGCAGGCTGGAGCTAGGGCATGGTTCGGGGTGTTTAAAAAGATTTTCCAGCAAGGCCGCCAGCGCCCGGCTCAGACGCAGCACCGGATGCTCCAGAGCCGCGCGGCGGCCAACCGGTGGCAGCATGCCGTTCAGGCACAGGTAAAATTCCTCCAACGATTCCTGCCGCGCCGGCAGCACCTGCGCATCGGAAGCTGCCTGAATCAGTTGCTTCAACAAGTTCACCCGGCCGGTGGCGCGGTTTAAAAATTCCCGGGTCACCGCCGGTGATGGCAGTTCGCGAGCCCTGCGGTCAATGGATTGAACCGGCGAGACGTCCCGGTTTATGATCAATGGGTCGACCGGCACCGGCCTTGGGCCGGTGGTTTCAGGCGTCCCGACCGCAACCCGCGCGCACTCCCTGCGCCTATCCCGGCAATCCTCAATGGGGAATCGGTCATCAGTAATCAATTTAGCCGGCAGGTCCAGCTTTTGCAGCCGGCCCTTCAGAATGAACGTGAGCGCCTTCACTGTGAGTTCAAAGGACAGGAACGGTTTTGAGAGCAGATCGCTGCCGCCCATCAGGACGGACTGAGTGCGCGCCGCAAAGTCATTGCGGGTGGTCACAAACACCGTGGGGGTGGCGACGTTGGCTTTGGTTTCGTGGATCTTCGTGCAGATTTCAAAGCCATCCAGCCCTGGCATTTGCACGTCCAGAAAGATCACGTCGTAGGCGCGCTTTCGGGCGAGTGCTAGAGCGGTTTCCCCATTCGCCGCCAGATCCGGCGGCGGCAGCGCTTTTTTCAGCGCGTTGGCCAGAGCCAGACGGCCGATCGGGTCATCGTCCACCGCCAGCAAGCGGATGGGGGGATTGCTCAACAAATCCGCCGGCACCCCCGGCACGCACAGCGTGTTCAGCAGATCCAAGCCGCCGGCAACGGTGCGCAGGGTGGAGGGACCCACCTGGCGCACCTGATTGACCAGCTGCTGCACCAGCCCAGCCAGGGCGGCGGCCATTTGCCGCACCACCCGCACCTCCTCTGGAACCGCTGCGTCTTTCATAGCGGCCAGCTCACGCTGCAAGTCCCCCAGTCGTGCCTGCCGCTCAGGCTCACTTGGCGCTTCAACAATGGCTGGCAACAGTTGATTCACCTGCCGGAGGAGGTCACCCGCCTGTGAATAAAAACGCGCCACCGGATCCCGCTCCACCCATACCGGGGGCCCGACCGGAGGGGCGCCCACCCACGATAGCTGGCCAATCCTAAAAATCTGGACGAATGCCGCAAACGCCTTTTCCTCGGCGCAGAGAAGGTCGGCTACGCGCGCCGCCGTTACCGCGGTAGGCGCCCAGGGATCGAACCACATATTGAGCCGGCGAATCAGCCGCGGAAAGGTCAACCTGACACTCAGCAGCAAGAACAACGTCAGGTATAGACGATTGCAGGTGTAGCCGGCCGGCGGCGGGATAATGGGCGGGCCTAGGGCCAGGGTGCGCGTTTCCCGTTTGAGCGCGGACTCCAGGGCCGCGATATTCAGTTGTTCGGTGGTCAGGTCCGGCTTTGACTCGTCCCTGATGGCGACTTCCCCGTCGGTGGAAAAATATTTTTCCAGCGTCTCGTCATAGGGGTCGGCCGCCAGCCCCGCGAAGACAATCCCCAGCACCCCGAGCAGAAGACCGAAGCGGAAACCTGAAACTTGAAACCTGAAACCTGAATGAACCGCCAAGCAGAAAGAGGGAATACGGCACGCATTCAAACTACGAAAAATCCGAATCCCCCATCGAACCGGTCCCAGAGGGCCGAGCCAAAAGTGAAAAGCGGAAAGCGGAAAGCAGAAACTCAAACCGGAATAATAAGCCAAACAGACAGGGGGAATCCGGATAAAACTCCGATGAGGCGGTGACAGCACACACTTAAAATACGGCCAGTGACACCGGAAGCCTAAAACAGGCACTCCGAAATCAGCACTCGGCATTGGGTCCTTGCCACTGGATATTTTCTTCATTCCCTCCCGGCATCTTCCTGCCGTTGCTTGTTAACTCCGGCCCTGATCCTCAGCACTGGCACTCATCGCCCCTCACAACTCCGCCCAACTGATCATGAATAGCGAGGAAGGCTGGGCCAGCGCCTCATCGTAGTGAAAGCCGCCATTCCCGCCGCCTTTGAGGGTGAACGACGCCACCATCGCCGCGCCATAAAAGCTAGGGGTACCGTGCAGGGTCAAGTCCGCCTGGGGCGCATTGATGGTGCCAATGAAGGTGGTGCTTCCCCCAAAGTCGATACTCGTGCAGCCCGGCAACCCCACCAGGTTCAAATTGGCCGGAATGCCGGTGTTGTTCACCAGACTGGCATTGAGCGGGGTATTAATGATCAACGTCAGGCTGGCGTTGGTATTCACCACCGCCGTCCCGCTGAAATTGCCCGTCACATACAACGTTACCTTGCCGTTGATCGTCAGCGTCGCCCCGGAATCGCTGAGTTGATAGCTGCCATCAGTGAACACCCCCCCGCTGGGCATCGGCAAAAACGGCCCGCTCGGCGGCGTGTTCGGCAGAAAGGCCACGTTGAAATTATTATTCGTCCAGCCGGGTTCAATCCCGCTGCCCCAGGTCAAATCGCCAATGGTACCCCCGCTGATACCGCCGCCGGGCCCCGTCATTACCGGGCCATTAATCGTCCCATTGCCAATGTTAACCGCATTGCGATCGGTGGAATCCGTCGCCACCCCCCCTTGGCATGCTGGTTGTTGCCCGTACTGTAGGGACCCAGTCTTGAATCATAGCTGTCGATCAGACCGGGCTTACCATTCATGGAAATCGGGCCGCTGGACGCGACCGCCTCGGTAAAGAGGCCCGCCTGCAGGCCCATCGTCACCCGGATCAAGCGCGTGATGTAGACATTCGTGGTCACCGAGGACGGGACAAAGCCGGCTGAATAGACCATTGGGTTGGTCGTGCCGGCATTGTACAGCGTCACCTTAAAATAACTGCCATCGGCAAAATTCCGCTGTTTGATGTTCACCGGATGGCCGCCCACCAGGACCGTCGTCCAGCCGTTGGCGCTGGGACTGCCCGCGTCCAGATTCAGATGGGACAACGCCTCCTCCACGCCCGCCTCCGCCACGGGAATCGCCGCATTCCAGTTCATCGACCGCATCGTCAATTGATGCCGCTGGGCGACCAGTTGCAGGAAGCTGGCCAGCACCAGGCCCACCGCCAGACAGGTGAACAGGGCCACCAACAGCACGCTGCCCGCCGGCTTGAGAGGGGATAACAGTTTCATAAGTCAATGGTTGCGCAGCGCAATTTGAGCAGATTGTCCGGTGTCAATGATCGCGTCATTCAAGCTGGGGATGGCGGTCGAGCACGACCAGGTCACCTCCACCAGCCGCGTGTTGGTCACGTACGCCGGCGCATAGCAGTCAAACGTGTTAGAGATCACCGTGTGCTGGTAGATCCAGAAATTCAGCATATCGCAGCCCGTCAGATACTGGTTGGTCACCCCGCCCCCGCACCGCGTCAGCGTCCTGGCGGTGGGATCAAACGCGTAGAACAGCGCGTTGCCGTTCACATCCAGCAGCGTAATACTATTGGTCGCATAACCCGTCAGCGCGCGGGCCTGCCGGATGTCCTTGGCCATCTTATCCAGCGCCAACTGACCCTGCTGCGCCAGGTTCACATAATCGCCCATCACCACAAAGCTGTTCCCGCTGTAATAGGCCAGCAGCGCAATGGCCAGCCCCACCACCACGCTCAACCCGCCAGCCACCATCATCTCCACCAACGTAAACCCGTGCCGAACCTGGGCCCGCCCCGCGCCAGAACACCGGCTAGGTCCGCGCCGGCGGCTAATAGACATAATTTTGCATCCCATATTGTGAAATAAATGTGGTCATCTGCCGCTGCCGGGTCACGCTGCCGGAAGTCCACACCAGTTGCACTTGGATCATCCGCAGACTGTTCGAATAGGTTTCCGACACGGGCGCACGGCTCACCTGAACCGACCCCGCGTACGTAAACGCCCCCGCCGGGGCGTTGGTCGGGTTGGCCGCATAGAACGGGGCCGTAAAGGTCGCGGGGATAAAACCGGGTTGATTCACCACCTGATCCCAATTCAAGAGCCGGATCACCTCCATCTTCTCCTCCAGAATCTGCGTCGCCCGCACATTTTCGCGGACCAGCCGGATCTCCGCATACGCAAACACAAACCCGCTGTAGAGCGACGCCAGCATCACCCCCATCAACCCCACCGCCATCAGGACCTCAACCAGCGTGAACGCCCCCCGGCCCCTGCGGACCGGCGGCGCCCCGCGCACTCTAAACCAAAGACGTTTCATCAGACTCCTTCCCCCCCCCCCAC
>Ga0214172_1000115_pt1 | contig 43662 bp, 64 predicted proteins | sample TroBogEpilimnion_29_FD_153010 | JGI IMG/M metagenome (GOLD analysis project Ga0214172, IMG submission 153010) | Freshwater microbial communities from Trout Bog Lake, WI - 12JUL2007 epilimnion | ecosystem: Environmental > Aquatic > Freshwater > Lake > Epilimnion/Euphotic zone | place: Trout Bog...
TGTAAACAAGATTACAGGCAACAAAGACAATACCCAAAGACGTTTGAGCATACTTGGATGTGCTTTGATACTGTCTGTATCTTCCTTGATACGCTGTGCCCGCTCAATAGCGTTTTCATAATTGGTTTTGTTGTTGTAATCAATCAAGGCAAGTCCTGCCAAGATTACAATACCGAGAATTACACCTAAGATAATTGTAAACATATTTTTCCTTATTGTTTATTAAGTTCTTTAAATGCTTCTGGAGCACGTTGAGCCGCAAGTGTTTCTTGTGCTTGCGCCATTTTAGCCTTCTTCAAAAGATTAGCATCTCCAGTAGGCAATGCTACTAGCACATACACACGGAAACGTCCACCTTCTGGAATTCGTTTAATATCACGAATCTCTACGCCAGTAAGGTCAACTTCTTTACAATTAGTACGTAGAGCCATTTCACTCATTTCAGTACTTGTAACAGCTGAGTCTGTACGATAGATTTTAGTTTGTTGAGTAGCAGTACCGCCGGCCAACATACAAATCTTACCAAACGCATCTGCCTTAGCCTTGATATCAGCCATACTAAAGTCTCCGCTAACAGCAGTACCAGCTTCAAAGACGGCTGAGTTACTCAATGGTACCTTAGTCATCCATTCTGGTGCTTTGCTGATAGCACGTTCGACATAGGCTTCTTGGCGTTCACGTTCTTGGTCGGCACGCTTCTGATATACATCAGTTGTACCACAAGCCGCTAACAGCGCAATCACAGGTGCTAGCAATAAAAGTTTCTTCATTTTGAATCTCCTGTCATTTTACTATGTGTCCAATCTGCGGCGCCTTGTATATCTTTACCAACGCCTGCTACAGTTGAGCATCCGCTTAAACAAAAAATAGCAACGAACATAAGGACTATTAAAATCCACATGTATTCTTTTACACGATAAGAGTTCATTTTGCCAACTCCTGACTTTGTGTCTTAACTGTTTCAACTCCGTGATCTAGGATCTTAGCGATGCCGGAAAATCCAACAGTGGCTAATACCAAACCAAAGACTGTGCCTGCGATAAATGCCTTCATAAAATTGCCTTTCTATGTGTGTTAAACATGTTAGTATTATAAAGCCTAATGATTGATTTGTCAACCTTTATCACGAGTTATACAATCAATTTTGGCTTCACTCTTAAACTCTCCGCCCAATTCTAGCAAAAGATTTTCACGAGCCTTTTCTTTGGCATAGTAACAGATACTAGCCATTTGTTCTAGTCCTTTTTCAGATTCGTCCAAATGATGTAGAACACCGTCTACTTCTATATCGAAATGGACGGTACATCTATTTTCCCAACCATTGGCTGATTCCTCTTTGGTAAGATTCATCATATCACTAACCTTGTGTTGATTAACCAAATGACTGCTAGTATCAATCATACAGCCTTCTGGCTTTTCTACACGGGCTTCTTCGACAGGTTGCGGAACATAAACTATCTGAGGCTCGTTTCTATCACAAGCCGCTAGGAGAGTTACTAACAAAAGGGGTAAGTACTTCATTGGTATTTGTCATCAAGCTCTACATTAGTTAAACCCGCAATCATCTGGAACTTATCCCATGCTTGCTTTGCGGCCGGATTGGTTGCCAATTCACTGCTGGGCAATACAGCTTCTAACCAAATTTCTGAACGACGACTAGGATGTGCGCCAAACTTTCGAGGTTGATGTAGTTTTCCCGATTCCCAAAGTTCAATACTAACACTACGGAAGCGGTCCTCGTCCTCGTCCGGGTAAGCTCGCCATTCAGGATTACTCAATCCATACGAGTCATGATATCCTCCCCAAATGCTTGCCCACTGTATATCATCGCGTGGATCAAAATCTGTGCGACTAATAATGATGAGAACATCGTCAATGTCTACTACTCCATCGACAATATCTTTAACACATCGACTATAACTAAGTCCAATTTTCATTTTACTTCTTTCGCAATCTCTTTGTAACCTGACCAACTTGGATGAATCTTATCTGGTTGTAAACTTGTAATGGGTAATACAACATCGCCATATTCTACAGCGACCTTTTGAACGATAGCTTGTATATTTGGTTTAATAGCGGGCATGATCCAATATACGCGATCCGCTTTAGTAAGAGCTCGTATAGTACGCAATTCTTCCTCAGTCTTAACATACTGATGATCGTTTGATCCTAAACTAATAATAACATGCTTGGCTTCGTAAGGAGCCTTATCAATATTCTTATTGACCCATTGGTAACTGTTAATACCCCCTTTGGCTATAACAGTACATTGTGGAGAGAACATTGCTGTACCAACAGCAATGCTATCTCCCATTATTAGACAATCAATCATTTATTAGATGCCTCAAGTTCTGTAATACGATTTGTTAATTGTACTATAGATTCCTCTAGTTTGTCAATATGTGCGGCAACCTGTGCCATAAATTCGGCTGTGTTTGCACCTGTAGTTCGTAGCATTTCTGCAACGGTTACTTTGTTTTCAATCTGTTCACTCATTTTAAATCTCCAATAAAATGTTAGGATTCCAGCCACTGTCTTCACTGTAGCCATCGTTTTCATAACCGCGTGGGTTACATACAACTCTTGTTTCACCAATTACATAATCAAATGGTTGGTGCATGTGTCCATGTGTCCAAAGTTTAATCTGTGGGTGATCCAAAATGAACTCACTCAGATCGCTAGCATAACCACCATTCATAAGCGAGTCGTTTTTATACTGCTCGTGTATGCTTAACGGACTTGGCGCATGATGTCCAACTACTACACATTTTTTATCTTTGTTTTGTTCAACAACAATTTTGATATAGGCAAGAGTCTTGTCATGTCGAACTGCAACATCTAACGAACTCATAGATGCGTAGCTTCTGTAGTCGTTGCGAACAATACGGAAGTCATTCATCATACCTTCAATGGCATGCATGGTAAGTGGATCACGCTTGTTCATATTGGTCCAAAGTGTACCTCCTACGAACACAACATCGTCGATGACTTTAGTATCCTGTTCTAGCAAGTAGATGTTAGGAAACTTAGCCATTTCATCACGCATGTAATCAATAGCCGCATAGAACTTGCCGTGATAGAATTCGTGATTGCCCATAACGTAGATAACGTGTGGGAATTGAAAACTACAACGCTTAAAGAAATCTCTATAACGCTGTGCGGCTTGTTGTCTACGACCCAACCCAGTACCTTTAGCAATAGCCTCTTGGTCTGAACTATTGTTAGGTTCTGGATGGTCGTGCAGATCCTGAGCAACACAAATGTCACCAGACAGAATCAGGACATCGTAGTCCTGATCGTTTTGAATATTGATGTCACTGAACTCTAAATGGAGGTCACTGACTAGTTTAATTTTCATTTAATCCTCTTCATTAATTTCTTCACCAATAGTGTAATCAATTGGAAATGTAGGCAATCCGTTTTCTTTTGCCCACTGTTTGGCATCTTCTTTAGTATACTGGCCTACTTCAACTTTGTCAACAAATGCCTTTAACATTTTGTTCATCCAATCATTGAATGTCATGTTTTCAGCATGTGCGGCTTTGAACGCAAACATCAGCAAATCATCTGGCAAGTCCAACGGAACACTGATATCTGTACTGTATTCTTCACCTTCTTTAATAGCAAGACATTTGGAAATAAAATCATCGTCAACTTCCAAATCCACGTACTCAACATCGTCCCAAGCCTTATTAAAATTAATGCCAAATCGTTCAGCTTCTTTACGATGCTTCTCCTGCTTGTTTTCAGCAACCATGCGATATGCGCGATCATTAGTATAGTCGCAGACAGCTACTTCATAGACTTTTTGTGTTTTGGTACTGAATACAATATTAAAACTGTATCCACCCTTGCCATGAACACCATTCCAACTGCTTAGACTATAAGCATTTGGCCCATAGCAATTCCAACCATAGTCGCTGCCTTCGGTAATTTTATAGTCTACCAACTCCATCCATTCTTTCATTGTAATCATTGCTCGAATCCTTCTTTGAGTAATTTAGTTTCTTCTAATTCATCTTCCGGAGCATCAAAATCCTGTCCACCGTGTTCTACACACACTGTCTTGATCCAACCACCTGGGGTCTGTGTTCCGGGCTTGCCACATTCTTCGCAAGTTACGCCTGACATTGATTCTGCCATGTCAACAAGTCCGCGAATGTATTCATCACCGCCTGTGTAGTAGAAGCGTAGGGTGCCAAACTTTTCTTTAACTTGATCCAGAGTTACTTGCGGAACTTCTGCGGGAATTTCACGCAGGGGATCTTTGATAAGTTCTTGCTTACGTTTTTCTACGTAATCTCGATTCAGCATGTCTTTCATATCCTCGTCGAATAATGTAGAGTCACCGGCTTTGAGTTGTTCAGCCATCTTATTAAATTTGATAGCGACTTCACGCTGTCTAATCTTCCAATCAATGTGATGCTGAATATTACCCATAAGTTGATTGAGGATCTGGAACCAACCATCACCACATTCAAATCCCCAACACATACAAGTCTCCTGCATTGACTTGTCACGATTAACCATCATCTTTGGATATACCTTACATAGGTATTCGTCTAGTTCTCGTTTCATATAATTTTCCCCAATCCGTTGTAAATTAGTTGATCCAACTCTGTTTGGTAGTCTTGTCCTTGTCTACGTTTGAGCCAAATGGCAGTGAGCAGTTCGCGACCATCGCCACTGGCTCCGACTGCAAGTCCACGTTTTTCCATTTCTTCTAAAATATCCTCATCATCGAAATCGTCTAAGTCAACATCAATCTCGACTTCTTTATAAACTGTAGTGTATCTGCTCATTTTATTTCATCCGATGTTTCTGGAAAGTGACTGATAATTAAATCTAATGCTTCAATGGTACGCATATTAGTTACTATGTCATCTGGATGCAACCAATAGCCATCTGGGTTAGATTCTGTTTTAGGATTCTTCTTCCACTGTTTTAGTTCTTTTTTAAGATAAGCACGATAGTCTTTTAGGTTAAGGCTAGTAATGCGATCAGCAGTTTCACCATCGATCCATTGATAAGGTTTGTGTTTTGCTTTACTCATCAGTATACCTCTTTGGTAATTGTGTATTCTTCCTTAGGCCACTTGGCTTTAAATTCATCTGTCTTTATATATTCATTGAATGATTTGGCATCAAAAAATACTTTATGGAATTCTGTCTTGTAACTACCTTTTTTGGTAATTGTTAAGTAAACCGATTTAGCTGTACCTGCCATTACTGTGCCGCTTTCACAAAGTTAAGTCTAGTTTCATCATTTCCGTGCTTCCAATGTTTGCCCTGAGCTTTAACCTTGGCTTTAACAATGACACACGGGCCTTGTTTCAATTCTACTTGGCTCATCCAACTAGCCATTTTATTGTTTATTATAGCACAAATGTTCCAGCCATCATAGTTCTTTGACTTGATTACTTCAAGGATTTCGCAATCTAAATCAGCCAAACGATCTCCTTCGGAACCTAGGAATCCTTCTTCAACTGCCCTAGAGGCTTTCTTAACTTCATTGTGTGTTTTGTCTCTAGCCTGCACACTAGGCAAACAGGCTATCCAACCAAATTCATTTTCTTTAACAGTTTCACTGCCCAGCAACGAATTGACTTTGGTGAGAAATTCATTCTCACCGTCAATGGCGGCAAACAATAAACGCTTGTAGTACTTTTGTATTTCCTCTGCCTGAACTTCATCTTCGGGCAAAATCTTTAATACTTTTAAATCGGGTATAACTTCTGTAGTGCTTACAGTATAGAGCATTAGAGCTTTGTTTGGATATTTGGTGTACATAAGAACACCATCATCTGCGTAAACAGGTTCGTGTACTTTAATATAAGTACCATTCACTCTCTGTGCCGCACAGGCTAGTTCTAATACTTGTTTGGTAGGAAAAGTTCTCAATTCCATGTCGCTCACCATATAAGTTAATATACAAGTATTTTACATGAAAATGTATCGTTTGTCAACCGTTTCTAAATGATAATAAATCTTTTTGGCTAATTTTTTGGTTAAGCCATTTAGTCCAAAGTGTCCTACATAAGCACGTAGGGTTGGGCTAGAAAATTGGCTACCTGTACGCATCTTGCTCAATACACTGATTTTACCTAAACGTCTTTTGGCACGTTCAGCATCCATTGTGCGTAGCAACTCAATTGAAATGCTAAATGCATACGCATCAACTTCGTCATCATCTGCTAGATACACTTCATACGGACTGTTAACATGTCCGCCATAGTAGGCATGATTTCTGCGTAGACTTTGATATTGGTGACGGAACTCATGTACTACTGCATCAAATATTTCTGTAAGGAATAAAGTTACTTGATGAGGACCAAACTGTTCAGTACCGTCTAGATTATTATAGACTACAACTTCGATTGCTGTTTCTAGTTCGCTGTCGTTTTCGCTATCGTAGTATGCCATGACATACCACTTGTCAGCATCTAGTGTTTTGTCTTTTTTAGTTTTGATAGCAATATCAAAGTTATGACTTTTGAATACTTTGCGAGTTTTTGATATTAGCTTTTTAAAGGTAGTTAGGTCCACAGTAGATTCTCGGACTTCTTTGCATACTTCAAATACCCGCCCAAGAATTATGTTCATATATTACAACCTATAAGTTACTCTACCTTTTGTTAGGTCATATGGACTAACTTCTAAACGAACGTTATCCCCTAAAATGATCCTAATCTTGTTTTGTTTTAACTTGCCACCCATATAGCATAGCAATGGGTTTGGCATGTTTTCAACTTTGACCCGAAACATATTTCCGGGTAGTACTTCGTCAACTGTGCCTGTTAGTTCTATAATGTCGTCTTTAGCCATTCGTTACTTTTGAAATGATCCAAGCACCGTCATCCTGCTTAGTCCATTCCAGTGTGTCTCCTTCTTTCCATCCTTGTAGTTCAAGTAAATCTTGTGGTAGAGGTAGAACAATGTCCCCACTGCCATCATCTGCTTCTTCAACTGTTACTGTCCAATGTGTCATAGTATTATTTAACCTTACTCTTCGTCGTTATCCCAAGGAACAGGAAACCAGCCCAAACGGTTAAGGTCCTTTTCAACTTCTTCAGTGACTTCACCTTCGGAAACATATCCGTTTTTGGCAAAGTACTCCTCATCCTCTTTACCGTCCAAGCTCAAACCGCCCCTAATACCAGAACAGTAGTAGTCCATGTAGTCCTCACCCTTGCCCCTCCAATCGGCAACTAAGCCGCCTGCGCTACGCCAACTACGACTCCAAAGATCCTTTTCGGCATCTTGTCTTAGTGCAGGAAAAAATTCTCTAGGGCACCAGCGCATATTACAAAAAGCCGCATAGAGATTTTGAGCATAGTCGTCACGAGTTCGGATCTTGTTTAAGATCTCAGCATCCTGCCAAATTTCTTCTTCTAAATCTCTCATATTATAATCCGTGCCAGTTACCCTGGAAGCAATGGCGAACTTCGTGTCCTACGTCAGTCATCCTTGTAGTCTTGCCTGTAATAATTGTACAGGTAGTTGTGTCACCTGTCTTGTCCCAAAATGAACAAGCATACATACTAAGACGCCCAAAGCCACCTTTGCCACGCTTTATACTTTCGGCATTGCAGGCTTTGTCAACATCATCAACTGTAACCCAAGTGATCGTAGATTTGTTAGTAAGACGCTGTGTAGCATCAAACTCTTTGAATGGCTCGTCATGATACTCTGCATGAGCAACAGAAGCCGCTAACAATAAAACAAAAATTACCTTTTTCATACGATGCCTTTCATAGTGCCTAAAATGGTGTAGACGGTAGGATTCGAACCTACAAAGCCACCCTAAGGGCAAGGCCCTATCCCTCCGTTCGCCGAAGCTACTAGGAGGAGGTATACCATATTCCACTCACGTCTACATGTGTATTGTACAGTCATTTGTAAATACTGTCAATGAACTTTAATACTATCCCACTCAAAGATATAACTCGTTTTGGACAACAAACTATGTTGGATCGTCCATTATTTAACATAAGTTGGATATTGGGCAGATTTTGTAATTATAATTGTAGCTATTGTTGGCCCTATGCCCGCAGTGATAAAATGGATTATCAGCCATTTGAAGTCTACACTCATGCAGTAGATGAAATCAAACGTCAAGCTCGCCAAAATGGATTTACTCAATTCCATTGGAGTTTCAGCGGAGGTGAGCCAACGGCATACAAACAACTGCCCGAACTGATAAAGTATTTAGACGAAACAGTAAGTCCTTACCAAAGCATCCACATGACTACTAATTTGAGTCCTGGATCCAAATGGTGGAACAACTGGTGCAATATTACTAGCAGTCTACAGCGCCGTAGCATCACAGCTAGTTATCACGAAGAGTTCGCTAAGGAACAAGAGTTTGGAGATAAGTGCCTACAACTAATGTATGAACGTGTTCATGTAACTGTTAATCAAGTTATGGTACCTGACAAATTTTATGAAACACTAGAACGCTGTAATCGTCTGCGTGATAGAGGTATTAACGTAACACTCAAGCCGCAAAGCAATGATACTGCTACTGCTATTGTAGACGGCTATACACCCGAGATGATTACTATAATGCAAAACGACTTTGAACAGCAGGAAGGTTTCCAAATAAGATTAACTGACGGTATCAAGGATTATTATATAGATCAAGCGGAACGTTTTAATGCGCTAGGCTTTAATCAATTTGCCGATTGGACTTGCAATGCAGGATATCAAAGTGTTATAATAAAAGGTAGTGAGGTTAAACGTGCTTATAGTTGTCACGAAGAGCCTTTGGGCAAAATAGAAAAATTTACTTTGTTTTCCAGCCCTAAAAAATGTGTGACTACTAGATGTGTTAGTAGTGCAGACAGTAAGATACCTAAGCAAAAATAATGCAGAGACTAATAGCCTTCGGTGCTTCTAATACTTACGGTCAAGGTTTAGAAGATTGTCATGTACCGCCATGCGATCCTGGACCATCACCTAGTAAATTTGCTTGGCCCTCACTCCTATCTCAACAAATGGGATTGGAATGTAAAAACATGTCTGATCCGGGTGCTAGCAATGCTCATATAATTGAAGAGCTATTAAAATTTAAATTTGAGCCCGATGATATGATTGTAATTATGTGGACTGATCCATACAGGGACATTCTTCATAAAAATGAAAAAGAAACAATAACACTAGCTCATTGGCAACAAGATCCTAGCATCAATATTAAAGAATGGATTTTACTACACAACGATTACGACATGTCTTTAAGATCTTGGAAAACTATACATCATGCCTATGTTTATTTAAAATTATTAGGCAACCAATTTTACATGCTCACAGACAACAAAGGAACTGAGTTCATTTCAACTAAGCCAGCATGGGCATCAGAAATAGAATTTCCTAATATATACATGTCGGACATTAGAAAAACACATCCGGTTGCATTAGATGGTAGACATCCCGGAATAGAAGCACACGCCACTTTGGCAAAATTAATATACGACAACATCTTAAGTCATGCAAATTGATACAGAACACCTACATCATTGGATGCAAGCTATCCGCAAAAGTCCCGAGCCCTTGCGGACCATGGATGCCTTTTGGAGTGGACAACTCAAAAGCAAAGAGTGGTTGATTGACAACTTAGATGAATATGTTGATCAGGCTTCTAGTATAGAAATATGCGCAGGCTGGGTAGGAGTGCTAGCCAGTATGTTATTTCAAAGTAACATTCCAGTCACGCATATTGCTAGTTATGATATTGATCCTACTTGCAAATCTATTGCAGAAGAAATGAACAAGCTAGAAGAAATAGCAGGAAGGTTCCGTGCAAGTGTAGTAGATATTAGTCAACCAATGCATATGAGTGCTGATATTATTATTAACACCAGTTGTGAACATCTTACACAAGAGCAATACAACAGTTGGTTAACCTACACTCCTAAAGATAGTTTGCTTGTCTTGCAAAGCAACAACTACGATATACCTGAACATGTTAGAACAGCCAGCAACTTAGATGATTTTATTAAACAAAGTCATATAACTGTTAAATGGGCCGGAGAACTTGCATTGCCTTTGTATACTCGCTATATGATTATAGGTACTAGATATGTTTAAGTTTAATGAGCTACGACAAATACATTTAGAAATAACCAACAACTGCCAAGCTAGTTGTCCTATGTGCAGTCGCAATCATCACGGCGGTATAGAAAATCCATTAATAAAAATAAACAACTGGACCTTAGAACAGTTTCAAAATACCATCAACCAAGAAGTATTGGATCAAGTTGAGGCTTTATACTTCTGTGGAAATTTTGGTGATCCGTTGCTGAACAATGATTTAATTGGCATGGTTGATTACACAGTTGATCACAAACCCGATATAGAAATTAGAATACACACTAACGGCAGTCTTAGAAATATTCAATGGTGGGAACAACTTGCTCGAGCATTGCCTAAAAATCATGTAGTAGTATTTGCCATTGACGGGCTAAGTGACACACATCATTTATATCGTATAGGTACAGATTATAATCAAATACTTCGTAATGCAACAGCTTTCATACAAGCAGGCGGAATCGCTGAATGGGCATTTATTAGATTCAAACATAATGCACATCAAGTAGAAACTGCTAAGAAGATTGCGGCAGAATCTGGATTTCAAAGATTTGTAATGAAAGACAGCAGTAGATTTGTTTTAGACAAAAAGTTTCCTGTACTAAGTTCTCAAAGAGTCGTAAGCCATTTTCTCGAACCTGCAATAGAAAGTAAAATTGTTTTTATTGATCGTAAGGTGTTGGATAACTATCAACAAATTGTAGCCTCTAGCACAATCGAATGTTATGCTCAGCAACAAAAAGAAATTTATATCGATGCGTTTGGAAGATTGTTTCCTTGTTGCTGGTTAGCTAGTACACCTTACAATTATACAGAAGACGGATCTGAAATATTAGAAGTTAGAAAAGTAATGACTGATCAGTATAACGACATGATCAAAGACTTTGGCGGGATAGATAATATTGATACAAAATACAATAGTGTCAAATCTATAATAAACTCCACAGCCTATCAAACAGTATGGGATAGATATTGGTCAGATCCTAAGATGGTTACATGTGCTAGGGCATGTGGGGTCAATGCTTTGAGTAAACCTATCGATCAATTTATCGAGCGAGAAAGTTTATGATTAAAACTACTGCCATTCGTAACACTGGCAACGAATCTTTTTCAGTCATTTGGGATACTGGTAGGAGATGTAACTACGACTGTTCGTATTGCGAATCATCTAGACACAATAATACCAGTAACTTTAAAAGTTTAGAAGAATTTAAAAAGACATTTGATTTTATTCAATCTTGGGCTAACTTATATAATTCTAAAAGAAAACAAACTACAACTACTAATATTAATTTTACAGGTGGTGAACCAACTGCTAATCCTAACTTTTGGAATTTACTAGACTACATTAAATCGCAACCTGAATATTACTATCTAGGATTAACTACTAACGGTGCTTGGGGAGAAAATTATTCTAAAAAAATAATTGACACAATTAATCATGTAACCATAAGTTATCATGCAGAAGCAGATCCTAAACTAAAAGAACGAGCAATAAAAAATATACTAGCGTTATCTTCTACTGATATTCGCCTGCAGGTTAATGTAATGTTGCACATGGATCATTGGGAAGAAACCCTAGGTGTGTACAATCAATTAAAAGATAAGGGTATTGATGTTAAACCTCGTCCAATCGGTGACGGTGCAATTACACGCAAAGGGTGGTTCATTGACGCAGATGGAACTAATCGCAGAACTAGTCACGAGTATACAGAAGAACAGCAAGCCTGGTTCTGGAATGAAATGGGACTACAAGGTAGCCCTAAATCAAAAGCAGAAGGAACTGAATTAGGTCGTGCTTGCTGTGGAGGCAGATGCTTAGAAGGTAAAGTCGACGGTGAATGGCAGCCAATCAAATTAGTCAATACTAATTTTGAGGATTGGAAGTGCCTAGTTGATTGGTATTTTTTATATGTTGATCAAGAAACTAATCTAGTATATCATCATCAAACTTGTCAAGCATTGTATGACGGTGCCCGAGGACCGATTGGTAGTCTAGATGATAGTGCTAAACTGTTAAGTGATTTAAAACAACGCATTGAAAATAAAGATAAATTTATAGTATGCCCTAATAAAAGATGCGGTTGCGGAATGTGTGTTCCTAAAGCACAAGGACTTGAAGATTTTATTAAGATTAAAGAATCAATAATAGCATGAATCACATAATGATTTTTAGCCTAACTGGCAAGCGATGGGAAAGAGCTCTGTGGCCGCATCGAGTGGCTACCTTCTTACGCATGAATGATTGGGACGCAGAAGTAGTCGACTTCACTGCGTTTTGGCAACTTGAAGAACTACAAGAACTAGTGCGTAGTAGAACAACTAACAAGACTGTAATGTTTTGTTTTGGTACTGCTTTTCTTAATCCCTGGAGTCCGTACCTAAATGAATTTATACTTTGGCTTAAGAAAGAATATCCTAGTATACCTGTAGTAGTGGGCGGTAATAACGCACTGACTACTCCTGCTGAAGGCGTAGACTATTGGGTTGATAGTTATGGAGAAAATGCTATCCTAGCATTGTGCCAACATCTTATCGGTACATTAGGTGCACCATTAATGACAGATCCTGCATTTTTTGGTAGCAAGAAAGTTATCAGAGGACTGCATCATTATCCAAGTGCGCCATTAGACAGCTATCTAGTAGACTATGAAGCTCGTGACTTTATGAGTCCGTATGATTGTCCACAGATTGAAACAGCACGTGGTTGTATGTTTAGTTGCAGTTATTGTAACTTTCCTATCATAGGACAGGCAAAAGATGTAAGCGTAAGCAAAGAACAATTTAAACTGCAAATGCAAACAGGCTACGAAAAGTGGGGCATTAAGAACTGGCGTGTAATGGATGAAACATTTAACGACCGTCCTGAAAAGTTAGAGAAGTATGCTGAAGCTGTTGATGAACTAGGATACAATCCTTGGATATGTGGATTTGCTCGTGGCGACCTAGTTGTTAAACACAGAGAACATTGGGACACTTATATTAGACTAGGATTCCTAGGGCATTCAATGGGCATTGAAACATTTAATCACGAAGCAGGTAAACTTGTACGTAAAGGTATGGATCCTGATAAACTACAAACAGGACTATTAGAATTTCAAACCTATACAGATATCCATGCTCCCCAACGCTACAGAGCTAACATACAGATGATATGTGGGATACCAGGGGAAACAAAAGAATCCTGGTATAAGAGTTTAGAATGGTTAAACACCCATTGGCTCAGACAAAGTGCTAGTGCGCATATTTTAGAAATAGGTGACTATGATGAAACTCTTACTAATCAAAGTCGTTTTACTCGAGAACTTATAGCCAACGGTTTAGTTAAATTAGAAGCTAGATCTAATCCAGGATATGTAGTAACTAAAGACAGTAACAAGGATGTAGTATTTCAATCTACTACACCACGAGGCGGTGGAGTAGGTAGCACCAGGAATGACATTGTAATTTGGCAACATAAAACTATGGATTGGTATCAAGCAGAGGATCTTGTAAAAGAATTTTATTCTGCTGATGGATTTAAAGGACTGCGTGGATGCAATCCATTCTTATCAGACAGACTATTCTTATATCATGAAACTAATCAGTATGAGGATATCTACAATTATAAGATATCGTCAGTTGATACTGCGGATGTTAAGTTTAAGCAACATGTACAAAATTATATAGATAAGAAATTAAATGTTTAAATTTAATCAATTAGAAAAAATACAAGTTGAGATCACTAATCGATGTCAAGCTAGTTGCCCTATGTGTCCTAGAAACATACACGGGGGCATTGGTAATCCCTTACTTAAATTAAATGATTGGTCCTTTGATGATTTTAAAAAAATCATTTCCTACGATGTTTTAACTTATCTAAAAGAAATTAGTTTTTGCGGAGACTTTGGAGATCCAATACTCAACAACGATCTGATTACAATGTGCAACTACTTGGCAGTGACTGCGCCTTCAATAAAACTACAAATACATACTAATGGTAGTGCAAGAAATCAAGCATGGTGGACAAAGTTAGCACAAAGTTTACCTAAACACCATACAGTTATATTTGCCATTGATGGGCTAGAAGATACACATTCAATTTATCGTATAGGAACAGACTACAATAAAATAATTGAAAATGCACAAGCGTTCATAGCGGCGGGAGGAAATGCTGACTGGTGTTTTATTAGGTTTAAACATAATGCACATCAAGTTAGTCAAGCGCAAGCATTGAGCATAGAACTTGGATTCAACTCTTTTACAGTTAAGAACAGTAAACGATTCAATCGTCCTTTCCCTGTAGTTGATAAGAAAGGTAATGTACTTTATAATATAGAACAACCCGAAGACAGTATCGTAGAATTTGTTGGTCGTAAACAAGTTGAAGGACACCAACATTGGGCTAACGCTGATCAAATCAACTGTCAATCAATCAAAGATAAAGAATTGTATATTGACGCCCATTATTTGTTAAGCCCTTGTTGTATGATAGGAGCATTTTTGTATACTAACTATGACGTTGAGCTACTAAAGAATTACAATCTTTATGAAGAAGATTCTATAGTAGAAGAAGGTGCTCGAGTACAACAACAAGTGCTAGGACTTCCTGTACTTAATGTATTAGAATTGGGACTTAAAAATATAGTTGAAACAGACAAATGGCAAACTATGTGGCAACGTAAATGGAAGGAAAAATCTAGCAGTACTTGTATATTAATGTGCGGGCCCAACAGCCCTTACATAAGTATTGATAACCAAGAAATAAAAGATGTCAGATAAAATAAAATCCTACGTTAAACTAATAGAAGAGAAAACCGGAAGTCCTACGTTCTGTGCATTGCCTTGGATACATTTAGCTACTCGTCCAAACGGCGATGCTAGACTGTGCTGTGTTACTAATGCCAGTGGAGCGGCAACAGGTGATCATGAAGTAGGATTAGTTAAAAAAGAAAATGGGAAGCCTGCTAACTTTGGACGTGAAACTCCATTAGAAGCATTTAACAATCAGTATATGCGTAGTGTTCGTTTAACTATGTTAGAAGGCAAGATACCTGCAAGTTGTACAAAATGTTTTGAAGAAGAATCAAACGGAGTCGTAAGCAAACGCTTATGGGAAATGTATGAATGGAATCGTGACGGGCTGGATTTTGCTGAACTTATTAGGGGCACTGATACTACTGGTGCTGTGCCTCCGGTTATAAGATATTTAGATCTAAGACTAGGGCATACTTGTAATCTAAAATGCGTTATGTGTAGTCCGCATGACAGCAGTCGTTGGCTACAAGATTATGATAAACTAGTTACTAAAACACGTAGTCCTATTGTTATTAAACAAATAGGTTTTGACAAAGAAGAATTTAACAACACCTGGTACGAGAAGCCAGAGTTTTGGGATGATGTATTTGAACAAATTCCTAATATAACTCAATTGTATTTTGCCGGTGGCGAACCTTTAATGATCAAAGAGCATCGTAGATTCTTAGACGAAATCATTAAACGTGGGTACGCTAAGAATATCAGTCTACGTTACAACAGCAATGGTATATTTGTTAACGAAGACATCATTGAAGTATGGAGTCAATTTAAACAAGTACGTTATGCGTTTAGCATAGATGCTGTAGACATGCGCAATCATTACATACGATATCCTACAGATTGGGATGACATAGAGCATAGTCTTCGACTAATGGATAATACTCCGTCTAACATACATTGTGCTATTGCTTGTGCTGTGCAGGTGTTTAACGTAAAACATATTATAGACTTTGCCAAATGGAAACTTATGCAAGGTTATAAAAAAATTAATAAATTTAAACTAGACGAGTATGAAACAGGCGGCGGCATTATCAATTTACACTTGTTGTACATTCCTACATTCTTAAGTGCTAGGATACTACCACAATCAGATAAAGAACAGCTAGTTAAAGATTTTGCAGAATTTAAACAATGGCTATGGGACAACTATAGACAAGATGATAATTTTTGGAAAGATAATCCTTACGGATGGAAACGCTGGGAAGCTATATTAAAATTCATAATGGCAGAAGATCATACACATCTGTTACCCGACTTTAAGGAATATGTGGATAACTTAGACAGCATACGCAATTTAGATTCTAAAACAATTTTTCCTGAGCTGATAAACATTCTATGAAAAAAATAATCGAAATTAAAACAACACATACAAAATTACTCAAAGTCTATTATGAATTGGGTAATTTATGTAATTACAAGTGTTGGTATTGTTTCCCAGGATCGAATGACGGTACTGAACCTTGGCCAGATGCAGAAAAAGTTAAAAAAGGATTAGAGTCTTTAATCAACCATTACAACTCAAGCGATCTAGTAAACGACATTGAGATTATATTCTTAGGAGGAGAACCTACACTATGGAGACACCTTTCTGAAGTTGTTGAATATTTAAAAACTAGATGTAAGGTGCGATTGGTTATGACTACTAACGGATCTAGAACACTACGCTGGTGGAGAGAATATGGACATTACTTTGATAATATTAATATCAGCATACATCACGAAAGTGTAGATATAGATCATATTATTGAAGTGGGTCGTATACTGCATGAACAAAAAGTAATGTTCAATACCAATGTGTTAATGGATCATACTAATTGGGACAAGTGTATGGACTTGTATAATAAATTAATGATATCCACTCCTAAGTGGCCTGTATTAGTCAAGCCTCTACACATCGATGGCGTTTATCACTACAATGAAGAACAAAACAATTTTTTAAAGAAACAATTAAAACGTTGGCCAGCAATTAGTCGTGTATGGATGTACCTAACAAGATTACCTAGGAAAAAATATAAAGCAATTTTTAGCGATGGTACTAGTGAGGCTGTTGATAATCCAAATTACTTTGGTATGCACCTTTACAATAGATTTAAAGGTTGGGAATGTAATGTAGGTGTTAATATCTTATTCATAAATTTTAAAGGAGATATACATGGTAATTGCGGACAAAATCTTTATGGTAAAGAAACTCCGTTTAACATTTATGATAATAGCTTTCCTGAACAATTCAAACCAGTGATAGCACCTGTCGTATGTGAAATGACTGTTTGTGGAACTTGTAGTGGAAATGGTGCAGTAGCTAAGAGGATGATATCTTAGTAAGGGGAATGTCTGCCGCGCAGGTACAGAAATTACGGTCACAAGTTACGGGTTCGCTAGGGACAACGAAGTTGCCTTCATATATGTTGCCAAGACTACCACCGACTCTACAAGTCGCTCTGTGTACATCACCGTCCCAATTTATCATTAGGCTTTCTATACCTGCGTTGCAAGTCCAACCTTTAAATTTATTTTGATGATTCTTAATCATGTCGTTGGCATGATATAATACTTGTCCGTAATCTTGATTTAGCCATACAACTGTATTTGCTTCTACAGTAGCTTCGTATTCTTTGATCCATTGCAAATCTTCGTGGTCATACCTCATATCATCAAATATATCATGATCACCTTCTGTCCAACGCACACGTCGAACAGCATGTGGAATAGCACTAGCCGCTAGAGCTCCGGCAATATATCTAGTGCGTTTCATATGATCTTGATGTGCCATCACATGTACCATTACTTTGCCAGCAAAATATTCATTAACATTTACAATAGTGTTAAGTGCACGTCGTACATCATATTCCATGTGTACACTAAACACAATTTGATCTGCACGTAGATTAGCATACCACTCGTCTTTACGTGTACCATTAGTTGTGATGCTAATCCAACTAACTCCTTGATTCTTACAGTAATTAACTAGCTCTTCAAATTTAGGATGTACAGTAGGTTCGCCACCTGTAAAACTTATACGAATAGGTTTACCTATTTTTAATAATTGATCAACGGCTGATTTAAGTATTTCTATATCAGTATGCTCGCTAGTATTGTCATGTATACTGGCTGGACAATAACTACAATCGTAATTGCAACGCTTGCCAAGATTCCATTCTATTTTAACACTATTCTGATGAGGCCATCGACTGGTTACTTTAAGCATCTTACTTCTTTTACCCTATTAAATTTTAATAACGTTTCTTTATCTACTTGCGTGACAATATCTGCTACAGGTATTAATCCTATATTTAAATTATCAAACTTAAATTTTTTAATCTTTAACCAAATTTTAATCGCTATAGATCTTAAAAAATATAATACTAAGTTCGTCGAAGGTCCAAATTTAATTATAAAATCTGCCGAGTAATGTGTTTGTGGTCTTATGGCCTGGACAGTATTATCTCTATCAGTAAATGCATCTAGTACAGTTTTACCTACATGACAGTAATTTATATAGGCAGTACCGGATTTCCATTTGTAAGTAAAATTTTTCATATCATTTTTAGATAGCACAAGTCTAAGGATATTTTTAAAAGTTATCACTAGAGTAGGATGTTTATTTTTTGTTCTAATTGCAGATTCTAATTGATGGATTAGTATGTTGTATCTTTCTAATGCTGTCTGTACATGCTCGGGAGCCGAATGAAACCAAACTGTTCCATTGGTAACATCACCTCTTAGGTCCTCAAAAAATTTATGTAGATAATTAAGATCTTGTTGTGTAGTATACTCTGAAACTGTCATATCTATTAGTTGTTGATAGGAATTGATAATCTTAATTTGTTCATTCAACTGATCAATAAACGTATGTTTGCCCCAATTACTAAATCTATCAATTTCATACAATTCGTAATTTTTAGATAATTCATTGTACCACTTGTTTGCTATATTAGTATTTCGCAATTTAAAGGTTAAAGTTAAATCTTCAACACCGTTAGTTAATATTACCTCAAACATGATTTTTAAAATCCGGTGTGATGTCAAAAAAACTTTGATTGCGAGTAGCATCTAACGCTAGATTAAAATCTATACAGTCTTGCCATCTGCTACTATGATCGTTGGCCCACATAAAATTAATAATGCCGTCTATTTGTTTAAGTGTAAGATCTAACAACATAGGATGTTGCTTTACTAGTTTGTAATCTTCTATATGCAATTTGGCAAAGTTCAAATTAACAGTGGCTTCTTCTTTAAGATGTTCTGGCAATACCTGTATTGATAACACGTCTGGATAGTTAACCATATTAGTGTAGAACACAATACCTAGTTCATCTAAAAAATATTTAATCATTTGATCGATAGTCATGATGTTGCTAACTTGTACAGCAACCGCACCGACAATACGACTTACATTTGATATTGTTTGTATTTCTTTAATATTTTCAACAACTTGATTCCAATCACTGTTGCCACGAATGTACTCGTAAACATTGCCAATGCCGTCAAGGCTGACGTTAACGGCAACTGATCTAAAATGAGGCCAATAGTCATGTATATTCCTTCCACCTTTAATTCCTAATGTAGTGCCATTAGTGGCATACTTAATCTCAATCTGATGCCCGTATGGTTTAAGCATATCTAGTATACGATAATGCTGTGGATCCATTAAGGGCTCGCCACCTGCAAACTCTACTCGTCTAAAATAAGGCAAGTTCTTTTCTAGACTAGCCCACCAATTGGGATTGTCTTCAAACTTATCTAGCAAAGGCTTCTTTTCCAAATTATGTTCTGCAACTAAATCAAATATAACTTGCCCTGTTCCTTTGTAATACTTTTTTACTACACCCCAATCGTTCCAACTAGTACTATCTCCTGGGTGACACATGCGACACTTAAGGTTACACAAATTGTTTAACTTTAATTCCATTGTAGCTATTTCGTATGGCATGCTATAATCGTCGTTTAAAGCGTCTAATGCGTCAGGGTATAAGTTGACCCTAGCTTCGGGAATTACGCCGCTTATATGACGTTGTCGCAAGGATTCGACGCCCTGATCCTCTAATCTAAAACAAGGATCACATTCGGGCGGACGTATGTTAGTAAGCACTGACTTACGTATGCGTTTCATTGTGTCGTTGTTCCAAATTTCTTCTAGACTATTCTGTTGTATAAAACCAACAGGATGACTACGACAGCAGGCCTGTATGGCTCCGTCTTCTCTAGTTGCTAGCCCTGTAAAAGGATGCATACAAAATGTTTTACTGTTGTGCGACATATCGAATTAGCGGACTGAGTCCAACCGGTTGATTATTTTTTAGTGCTAGATAAATGCTCTTAGTAGGAGTTAAATCAAAGTCTTTACAAATCTTGTAGTAAATGTCGCCATAGGTCGTCCACAAATAATCCGGTTTAAGATTGCGTAGAAAATGTAAGCCAATCATAACAGGCGCACGAAGATTCATATTGAATTCATTCTGAATAGTAATAGCATCTGAGGCCACACTCTTAGTCCAACGTAGTCCTACACGATTCCATCCTAGTCCTAGTCCTTTACTTAAACTTATCCCGACAGACCTAATTGATGGATGAGATACATCAAAGTCAATTCCGCGGCAGCAAGTAAACCAAGCGCCGTCCACATGTACACTAATACCTTTGTCTCTCGCTTCATCTAATATCTCCTTCATCTTATCATGCACATCGCCTGTGCTAGGAAATGGCATAGCAATAATTAACGGTAAATCTTTTCGTAGGTATCCAGGCACACTGAATACAATGTTTGGATCCAATCTGCTATGATATCTATAGTCGCCCTTTAATGTTTGTACAGGGCCTTGCATATAGACAGTATCTATAAATTGTGTACATCCGTTAATGATGTCTACACGATTAAATGTTTCAAATCCAGATAGTCTGTTAAGGTTACTACGAAACAACCAACTAGTCATTTCTATCTTAAACAGTTGGTAAACATTATCAGAAATGTCTTTATCTATTTTGCCAGATAACACATCTTGTATTAGACTTTCAATTTGGTTGTCTACCAAAGGCTGTGGTCTATCTACTTCTAGATATTTTGGATCATATTCTGGGGCTATCTTAATCTTCATGTTTTATTTACACTATAATAGTAGCACATAAATATTTCATGCTTACTCCTACCAATTATACAACAGATACAACATTATTCCAAGAGGCCTGTAGCCAATTACCTGAAGGAGGTATGAAGACTACTATTAACCAGCCCACTGGTGATTTCTTTTACGATCCGTGGATTATCAAAGATGAGTATAAAGGTACAGTTTGGGAAAAATTATATAACTCATTGCCTGTTGTCAAAGGCGAAGCAAGGATCATTATTTTGGATCCTAACCAATGCTATCAAATACATGCAGATATAGACGACCGTTATCATTTAAACATACTAGGTGACAATAGTTACTTGATTAACCTAGTGCAAGAAATTATGTATCCTTTATCCCAGGACGGTATTTGGTATGATATGGATGCAAGTTTCTTGCATACAGCTACAAACTTTGGACGTAAGGCAAGGGTCCAATTAGTTGTGCGTAAACTATTAAAGAAAAACAAACTATCTAAACCAGTTGAAGTATCCCTAGTCACAAGCATGGACAATCCTAATCATGCTAGATTTTTATTTGATAACACAATGAGTCCGTGGTTAAATGATGCAAACAAAGCAGGATTGATAAACAATTTCTCACAGGGAGCTGTATCAATAAAATTTAATATAGAAGAAGATAAATTAGAATCTTTTAAACGTATGCTACCAGATGAGTTTAAAATAATATGATAACCGACGACTGGAAATACTATTATAAGATGGCTCGAGGAGGGTCATGGGACACAACTAATCTATTGTATACACCAATTGTCAATCCTGAAGAAACAATTATGTGTATGCAGTATGATGAAAATAGCTCTTATCAAAAAAACAAAAGATTAACTAAAGAAGTAGTAGATTTTTTCTTTGAACGTGAAGTTAAATTTTTAACAAAGTTCCAGGGCTATAGCTGGGCCCCTAAACTATTAGATGTTAATTTAGATACTAGATCAGTATTTGTAGAATTTAACGGTACACAAACAATCAATCGTATATTAATGACTGAGGGTAGAGATCTTAATGCAGAGTATCCCAATTGGAAGTTGCAAATGTTTGATTTCTTAGAAGATTTAGAAAAAGCAGATTGTTACAAAATGGCATTATATCCACATTGCTTTTTCTTTGATAACAACAGACAACTGAAAACATTTGATTTTTATTCTTGTGTAGATCGACAAGATTGTTTAATCCCCCGTAGCGCAGTTGAAAATTTAATAGGCGGTGATAGTACCGGACGATTTGATAGTGCGACTGAGGGCGACTATATTAACTTTGAAATATTTTTTAAAAATACAGTTATGCATCACTTAGATGAACGTTGGCCAGATAATCCTTTTCCAGAATTTTACAAAAAAATATATGATTAATTGGAATATTGTAATAGCTAATCTCAAAGACGGTAAGGACATTACTGTGGATCCTACCAAATGGAATATGTCAAATCCTGAGTATGCAGAAATACTCAAACTATGGAATGATAATAACTTCAATACTGATAGTGTCAAGTGGACCAACTACTATGATACTAAAGATATCGAATCAGTACTAGCTGAACAATTTTATGTGAAACCGTTGCGCAGTTGGATTAGTTGTGTAGAGCCTGGATACATGACAGGGCACCATTATGACATTGATGATAATGAACAAGAGTATCTAAAACTAGGTAAAATAAAAAGATACAGTGTGTTTATGAGTGAGCCTAGTGTAGGACAACTATTCATTATGGGTAGTAACTATTACTACAACATGGAACAGGGTAGTGTGCTAGTTTGGAACGACTACAGAGCTTGGCATAACGGCATCAACGGTAGTTTGAAAAACAAGTATATGTTTCACTTGTTAGGATATTGATCCATCATGTCCTGTTACTTGTAATGTATATCTAGTCTTGTAACTGATATTAACACAGCCGTGTACGATCATAGGATCACTCCATTCGTATACATCTCCAGCTTTATAATTACTACTAATTTTATCATCCCACACAAAAATATGTCCAGGGTGATAGTCTTCTAAATACATTGTATAACGCACAGGATCTTTAACTTCGATCAAATGAGGATCTATATGCATAGCCTGCATTTGCCCTGGCAACAATTTTACAAACCACCAAGCCCAGTTCTTGCGTTCTTTTGGAAATTTAGGCAAGTCTATTTTAAATCCCTGCATGTCTGCAGATCCGGCGTTGAATTGCTGGAACAACGGTGTGTTTTGTGAATATACAGGACGAGCCATTTCTTTGTATTGTTCTAACAGTGGATGCCCACTCCAACGTTCTGGTTGCCACACTGGAGTGGTATCACCGTCGTGTGTCGATAGATGTTGCATTAGTTCTGGGGTTATCCAGTCTTTAAAATTTCCAATATATTCCATTATTCGTAAGTGCTAAAATTAAAAATAAGTCTTGGGCTATAACCTATGTTACAAGCGCCGTGTATTGCAGTAGGGTCGTCATACATCCAACAGTCACCTTTTTTGTAGTTAGATAGAAATTGCCCACCATTAATATGTATGTGACCTTCTTCGTAGTCCTGTAGTGCTATCCAATAACGCTTAACGTTTATTTCCTCTACTGAATGGGGATCTCTATGCATAGGCATAAACTGCCCTGGCATCATTTTAATAAACCACCAGATACCGTTTTTGTCACTGTCAAAGGGAGGTTGAACTTTTAAAGGACAAGATTTATGGTTATAGTGGTACCAATATGTTTTTGTTAAATCATAGCCTACTTCCGTTGCTTTTCTAAACTCTGGACTATCAGGATTCTCTTCAGTAGTTTTAGGTCGTGGAGTGCCGTCGTGGGCAAGCAAATAATCTATCCACTCCTGTTGTATCCACTCTGAATAATTTCCTACGAATATCATGTGTGTCCTTTGAAACTTGCCCAAGATTGTGGAAGAGCACTTTCTGTTCTCTTAAACTTTATTACAAATTTTAAAAAATCAATATTTTTTCCTGTGTATTGTCCCATACCAAAGCTGTTTCTATAAGTTGATTTTAAATATTCATACCCGCTTAGATCTTCTGTAAAACCTAATTGATTAAAAAATAATTTTAAATAGCCTATGCTATACATGCTATTAATGTAATTACCAACGCGACTATGATCGTATTCGGTAAAGCATTCATTGTACTCTATGTCTTTAAAAATTTGATCTATCTCATCAAGTTGATCTTGAGACAAGTTTTGTTTGAGCAACATATTTTTTAATTTAACTGCTGGACGGTTAACAGGGGTTCCTGTTTCGATTACGATGCAGTCGGTAATCTTAGCAACATCTTTAAAAAATTCTGTGCCATTGTGTAGAGCATGTACAGTTCTTCCTAAAAACACAATGTCAAATTTCTCTTTGCAATTAGCTACGTAGTCTTCACCGGTACTTGTTACAATAGTAGCATCAGCATTAGGATAATATTTTTTTAAATTTTCTCTAGCAATATCTGCAACATAGGGATCAAAATCTACTCCTACGTATTTTCTAGCACCGTTACTTAATACGTAACCTCCGCCAGCACCTACTTGACATGCAATATCTAACACACTGATATTTTTTATTTCGTTAGGACTTATTCTTGCTACAAATCTTTTGTAAGAATTTTCTACGTTATAGTCGGCATCACCGAAGCAAGTATCTCTAGTTATAAAGTCTGTTTGAGTGTTAAATATATTCATTAGTATTCATGTAACCTATAAATATTTAACTAATTTTTTTTATAAACGGAGCCCTTTTGGTTATTACGAAATTAAACGTCACCTATAATGTTAACGACGCAGCCGACTATTTTAATCAAATAGCAACTGAAAAATATGATCACCTAAAATGGTCTATGCTAGAGGATAAAAATAGTGATTCGACTATTTTAAATGTATACGGTTGGGCTATACAATATCCAAAAGATTTTATTGGGCTGTCTTATGGTTTGTATTCTACGTATGAATTAGGTATTGAAAATTATCAAGATTCGGAAATAGCATTTGGATTTGCCAAAAAGGTGTTAGACACTTTTCCTTTAGCATTTAGAGCAACTATGTATGTTAATCCGCCTGGTACGCATTTTCTACCGCATATTGATAGTACACATGCATTTAGAATACATATACCTATTTTATCAAATCCTAATGCTATCTGGATCACTAAGGATGGCACAACAAACATGATCCCAGGAAACGCATACCTATTAGATTCTTCTAATACACACGAAACAATGAATAACGGAATTACAGATCGTGTGCATATTGAATTAGAAATGCGTCGCAACGATGTCCACACTATTAGTAAGTATCTAAGTGATCAATCCCTAGAGTCTTGCGAAATTCTTTTGTAAATTTTCCGTCAATACGCAAACTATAACTCTGTTCCATAATGCGTTCGCCACCGTGCCAGTCTTGATCATTCCACCAAGCGGCACGAGTGTTTAAGTATGTCTTGTTCTTAGTCTCTGGATCCCACAAGTAAAAGGCTTTCTTTGTGTTAGGACGTATGTGTATAAACTCGTTACGATGTGGAAAAGTTTTGTTCATACCATTCTTAGCATCTAAGTCTCTATGTTCAAAAGGAATGCCATCCGCTTCGCAATGAAAGAAAATCACACGACCAATTTCTTCAAACACCTTACCCACTAGACTTTCAACCCATTTAACTGTTTCTGGAAAGTAGGCCGCTTCAGGCGTTAGGTTGCGTGGAGCAGTACGATCATCCCAAGACCCTTCTTCCCACAAGTAATAATAAATGTATGGATCGTATGCGCCCATAGCCATTTTAAGATAACGTGTAAATTTGTTACGCTGTTGGAAATTTTTAAAATCTAACGGCATAAGTTTTAAACCTGCTTCTTTAATAGGATCACCATCTGGTAACTGAGATAGTTCTTCGGCAGCCTTAAATATAGGTTTCCAATGTGGAATATAGCTCATGTCTTCAAAAGTAAATCCAGGAGCCATCCAAGTACCTTCCTTAGCATACTCACGTGCTAGAGCAAAGCCTGACAATATTTCAGGTTGCAGATGATCAAATGCTTCCATATTTAGATATGGAGCCATGTCGTAATAGGCTTGATTATTGATTCCTAATATTGCCATAATTATCTATGTATTCCTGTGGTATTGTATCGTACAGAGGCAAGTTCTTATTAACAGATCCGTCTCGTAATATAATTTGATGAACTAGCGGGCTAGGAGGTTTACCTGGAAGAACATCGGCTATCGCTTCTGTTTGCACTTCTTTCAGGTCTAGAGTCTTTGCATCCGGCCATTGTATAATCTTAACAAGTAATCCATTTATATATAATGGATAGTGAGCTCTATTACCGTAATTTGGAGCATACTCTACTTTCCAATTATTTTTTTCACATATCAATTTAGTTTCTCGCAATAGGTCCGATAAGAATATTTTAGGACCGCCGGGGTGACGTCCAATATCTGCACCGCAACGTATGCGATATTGTTCACAAATGCTTGTACCAAATTCTTGTATTTCTTCCAAACAGTATTCTAATTGATCCATTGATTCTAATGTATAACTAACGTTCTTAATAGGTATTTTAGATTCTATGCAATTCTTAATACCTTCCATTTGCTTACGACGAACACTGTGTCCTTGATAGTCAGGATGGTTAAGGCCAATGGTCCACATAACATTTTTTAAATTTCTAAACTGTTCAGTGTATTCTTTATCAGCAAAATATACACCGTTAGTCAGTATCATTATTCCCCTAGGCTTTCCAGACAATGCTTGTATTGCTAGAACCAGTTCTTTTAAATCTTTACGCACAGTAGGTTCTGCTCCACACAGTGCTACAGGTTTACCATTATCTGGCCAACTCTGTATTATTGACAACAAATAATCAATACTAGGATCTTTGCTCATGTTGTCGGGTTCTTGATAGCAATTAGGACAAGCAAGATTACATTTATTTGTAACTTCGATTAGATAGCTGTTTAGTGCTTTGCGTGGATAATTATAATTAAGATAAAATTCAGCATCTGGTTCAACTAGATGTTCACTTTCTCCGTGGAACTTGCATTTTTTCCATAGCCATATTTGTCCGTCTCTTTCAAAACGAACAGCAGGAACATGTCTATAACAATGTTCGCATAACGATAGGGTATCTTCTAATTCATTCATGTTGATATTTTTTAGGTACTGTATCCAGCAACATCTGCCCTCGGTTAACTGCTTGATCACGCAGGATGACTTGATGTAGTAAAGGGCTCATAGGTTTACTAGGAACTATACTAGCCCAACTTTCGCTTTGCACTTCTTCTAAATCTATGGTACGTACATCGCACCATTTAATAAATTTATGTTCAATGCCATTTATGCGAACAGCATAGTGTGTACGATTACCGTTCTTGTAATCAGGTTCCCATGACCATCCGTTGTCGAGACAAAATTTCTCAGCGACTGATACTAACTCTGACAAATATAATTCTACAAAGTCGCCTTCTGGAACACGACCAATCTCAACTCCTAACTGTATCCTAGCATTGATTTTAAACTTCTGTACTTCATACATTACATCACTCAACTGTTCTAAGTTAGCTAGTGTATAGGTTAGTGTTTTAACATCTAGTCCTAACTTAATACAGTTCTCTAAACCTTCCATCTGTTTGGTACGAATCTGTCCACCATTGTAGTCGGGATGGTTAAGTCCAAAGGTCCATTTGAGATTAGTAATGTCTTTAAATCTTTTTACATAATCCCATTTAGCTAGATAAACTCCATTAGTGACTATTATAACAGTTCGTGGCTTCGTGGGCAAGTTTTGTATGGCTAACACTATCTCAGGCAAGTCTTTGCGTACAGTAGGTTCAGCACCAACTAAGGATACTGGATATCCGTTATCGGGCCAGCTTTCTACTATTGACAACAAATAATCTATACTAGGATCTGTGCTGTTATTGTCAGGCATTTGATAGCAATGCGGGCAATCTAAATTACAACGATTAGTGATGTCTAGCCAATATGAACTTGGCTTGCGTCTTTGATATTGTTGTGCATTATAAAACTCTGCACTAATATCTAATACTGCTTCTTGGTATCCGTGTTTTGGGCAAGTCTTACCTAGAACCATCTGCCCATTTTTTTCAAATCGTTCAGCTGGTATATGGCGATAACAATGCTCGCATAGGGAAATAGTTTCTGAAATAGTCATGTGGCAAATATTTATTGATAATTACTATACTATGGAATATTATTACAATAACATACCCGGACAAGGCCTTTGCCGCAATAATTTAATCTACACTAGTCTTATATCTGAAGATAAAAAGACATTCTGTCAATGGTATTATAATGACACTGAATATCACAAAGGAAAGAATCAAGTTGTTGATCCTGCTAAGATGGAGGAGAAATGGTTACGTGAAGTAAACTACCTAACGCAGATGCGCAATGTGTATCCAGACCTAGTTCCAAAAATTATTAAGATTGATTTAGAAGCTCGTAAGTTGTTTCTTGAAATTGACGGGCCAGACTTTTGGGAACAAGCAGGATGCGATCAAGCAAACTATGATTCTGTAGTTCCAGATTGGCAAGAGCAGATGCTTACAATTATCAAAGCACATAAAAGTTTAGGCTTGCACAAATATAGTATGCATCCTAGCAGTTATTTTGTTGTAGGCGGCAAGCTCAAAAGCATTAACTACTTCTTTACATATCGTGAAATTGAAGCTAATATAAGTATTGCAGATGTAGAAAGTCACATATACATTACACGCCAAGATGAAATGCGCAAGCATTTAGATACATTAGATATTGAATGGGATAAACCACAGCCGTGGGCAGTTATGGATCAACTATGTTGGGCTAGTTTTAGTACAAACTATCCAGCAGAATTTATAGAACGTGTAAAAGAATGTATAAAATAATTCCCTGGTCTGAAGATTTAGATCTTACTGATTTTTATTCCGAAGCTAATCGCAAAGGATTCGTAAACAATGCTAGCCAAGAGGCCATGATTGATTGTTTCCGTAATGAAAAACATTGGTGTGTATGGATACTGTATTACAATGATCGTGCTGTAGGTAGTGTTGCCGCACACAGCATGGAAGAAGGATATCGAATCTGTGCTAGAACTTGTGTCCTTACACATTTAATACCAACTAATACATTAAGGACTCGCAGTCAAATTATTAATCATCAACATATTACAGCACAATTCTTTATGCCTGTGTGTATTATGTGGGCACCCCCTTGGGAAGATTTGTATATAACAAGCCACCCTAGTGAAGTAGGTACACAAAGGCTTGTGCATAATATATGGGCTCCTAGTTTAGAAAAAACAGGTGTCCTTACGCGAGCGTTTGAAAAAGAATATCGCGGACATGTACAAACATTTTGGAGATTAAATAGTTTTGTATTTTTTGAACAGTTGGATAAGGTCAAGCAATGGTAGATAAATTTAATACCCTAAAACAAAAATCCATAGTATGTTGTATACTAGATAATATGGATACGTACCAAAGCGGCTGGGCTAGGGAAATATCTATTAATCTTACCGACTTTATGATACACAGGTTTGCATTAAAATCTTTTGATATTTTTATAGGAAAAGACGAAGATGAATTGTTAACAGCATCTGCACAAGACGGATATAGTCATGCTGTTGTAATCAATGCCGGAACATCATTCGGGCTATCGGACAGAATTTTTAAAGCTATCGAAAATATCTGCAAGGAAGAATTTTTTATTGCAGGACATATCTTAGATCGTTCAGGACACTCCTATTACGGCAATGCCGGTTTTGAATTGCATCAGCAATTTTATATTGTTAATCTTGCAGAGTACACTGGATTAGGATGCCCTTTTGTAGGATGTGAAGAATGGGAAAGCTATACACAAATTGCTCCTTTACGTAGTAAAGAATGTTTATATGATGACCCAGAGGTGGCAGCTTGGATTAGACCTGGTACTGAAGAAAAGACCTATGATGTAAAATTACATGGATGGCACATACTTAATACAGCGTTGCTGGCTGACAAAAAATTAATAGATTTAGGTAAAGAAATTCGAGACAGTAAAAAGTATATCTATTACGAATATGATCATGTGTTTACTAGAGAAGTGAGTTCGTTATATTACAATCAATTCTTTTGTCATAACGTGTTTGCTCCGTTCAATTCTGATAGTCTACAAAAAGATTTACAATTTGATGGGCCTGTAGAGCAATATGTAACTGTAGGTATTGGGTTACATTGGATTAAAAATTTAATACAGCTAGGTTGTACTAGAGAGACTAAAGTAATTTTTACAGACATCAACTTTAACTGCTTACGATTTATGAAAGCAATGGTAGAAGATTGGGATGGAACAAACTATGTAGATTTTTATCAACAGTACTTGTCCATACAGCCTAACGGAAGTACGTTTGATCCACATGCACATACAGGTTCCTGGAATCAAGAGTGGAATAATTTTGTATCGTCTTTTGATGATTGGGAAAGTGTGTGGCAATCAATTAGATCGTTAACATTTGACTTTGTACTAATTGATTATACTAGTACCTATAATTTTGATTGGTTACAGCCGGGCAAAAAAACTTTTGTAAACCTAAGTGATCTATTTAATCACGCACCTTTTATTGTTACGCAGAGTTTAAAATATAGAATTGCTAGCGAAAATAGATTATTCGACAAACTAGAAAAGAAAGATCCAAATATAAAACTGCTAGTTACTTCACGTGCGGCTAGTGGTTTTAATAATACTATGCAAGTAACATATGGCAATGTAAAAGATTTTGATAGGACCGATACTAATACATTAAAAACACCGGTATGGCATATTCAGGACTGGAAGGTAATTTGTATGATTACAGGAAAACCTAAACTATTAGGGTAGAGAATTGAGTGTTATAAATTTGCCTGTTGCATTTGCTAACGTTGCAGATTTTGTAATTAACTGTTTCCATTCATCTGTTGCATCGTGCCTTGCAACAATTAGATGATACCTATCTTCATCACTGTCATTATACACAGCATGATCATAACTAATATTCATAGCATAAGGTAGACCTGGCTCCATATATAAATCAGGACTACCATCTCCCCATTTCCAAATACATTGTTTAGGATTGTTTAGAGGTATGTTTATATTTTCAGTTAGCCTAATGCCCGATTTAGAATCGTTATGCATACCAATATACCCACCTGCCTCTAGCAACATAAAACGTACTCGCCCGTATTTCTTACAAGGGAATACATTTTGTAAGAAACTCATTGTAATGGGACATTCTTTTGAAGCCGCAGTCCATTTAAAATCTCTTGCGGCATCTGCTGGAGTAGCATAGCCGTAGTCTTCCCAGTTCTCGTGCAAGTGCTCATCGAGTCCGTATAATGCTAGACTTTTCCATCCTTCGTGTTTTTCATCTCCGCGATGCTCTGTGTATCTATCTTTTAATGCCTGTGCTTCTGCCAGCATACCTTCATAGGGTACAGATATATCTAAGATTAAATATTTGGCAGTTGTTTCAAAATACTCTTTCATTTATAATCTTGATCCGGAAAATTAAACACTGCTCGATGCAACAATCTAGTAGCCATATCTGGGAATGGCCAACGCTTATGGATTCCAAGCCACTGTTCGCTTAAAGTTAAATCACCATCTTCCCAATCGTGGTGATACAAGTATTTTTCTTGAGTTGTGTGTTCGATCAAAGGCTTCATCCACTCTGTACTTTCTTCTTCAGTCATGCCTTCAATATTGAGTACCTGTAAAAATGGAAAAAATAATCCAGTTATGCCTGCTATATTAGTATGAATTAAATTTGGAGTAAATGCTTGCCTTCCTGGATCTCGATCAGTCCAATGGCACATGTTAAGTTTGATATCAACTAATGTATCTTTCCATTCCTGAGGCAAATCCTGATATGAAAGAACATTATTGTTCCACGTTGTTCTAGATCCCATTGTACCTCTAACTCCGTACAACCAAACTAGAGATCTGCGTTCTGCTCTAGTAGCATCATTGCAGTGCCATTGCAACTCGTCAGTCTCATAAGCTATTCCAGGTTGGCCATTTTCATCTAGTTCTGCAGTCACACGTAGTATATGATTATCAGTGTTTGCTACGACCGCAGTTTTAAATCCAGCATCTGCTTTATTTGCAAACGGATAAAATTGATATGGATCCTTGAACATTTTAATAACTCTTACTTCTTCTTCTAAAGTAAGAAATTGTTTTCGAGCAATTACGCAAGTGTGAGTGGATAATAATTTTGCCACATGATTAACATCCTCTTGAGTAATTGTTTTAAAATCAACATCATCGAGTATTACTGTCCATCCGTTTTCGTGTATATGATAATTTACCATATTATTCCTTAATTGTATATTCAAAAGTTGCTCTATGTAATAGTCTATTTAAAATATTTGCACATGGCCATCGCATGTGTAAACTAGTCCATTGATCAGAAATTACTACATCTCCATTATCCCACTTGTGTGTGTATTGATACTTAGCTTGTGTAAGATGTTTTATCATAGGAATAATAATAGCCTTACTTTTCTCTCGATCCATACCAACAAAATTATAAATCTGATTAAATGGAAAATACAATCTTCCATTTTGAATTATTTTAGGATTATAGCCCTCTACAATTTTTCCATGCGGCCATTGTGTACCATCTGGATCTTTGTAAAATTTTGCAATATTAAAATCAGTATCGCGTAGCATTTCCGCAGTTAGCGTACTTAATAAATCTTTTGTTTCTTGATCTAACTCATTGTAAGATAATAAATTATTAATCCAACTAGTTTTAGATCCTTCTGCACCACGAACAGCATGTAACCATATCAGAGAAGTTTTATTAGTTAACTGCCATTGAAAATCATGATGCCATGCCATTTCTTCTTCATGCTCAGCAATTCCTTGTATGCCATTCTCTCCTGCATATCCGCCAACACGTAATATTAATCCTTCGGATCCATCTATCGAAATATCTGGATATCCTAAGTCTGTTGGATTGTTAAACATTTTGATAATGCGTAATTCATCTTCTACAGACAACGATTGTTTTTTAATCACAACAACAGTATTACTATACAACAGTTTAGATATTTGATCAATATCATCTTGCGTAGCAGAACGAAGATCAAAATTGTCTACAATAACTGTCCATCCGTTATCGTGTATCTTGTATTTCATTTGTAGTCCTGGTCGGGAAAATCAAAAACAGCACGGTGCAATAAACGTGTCGCAATTTTTTCAAAGCGCCATCTTTTGTGTATGCCTAACCACTGCTCACTAATTACTAAATCGCCATCCTGCCAGTCATGATGATAACAATATTTTTCTTGTACAGTATAATCGGCAAGTTCATTAATTAAGGCTTTACTTTCATCTTTAGTCATTCCTACAAAATGACTAATTTGTAAAAAGGGGAAAAACAATCCTGTCTTTCCTGCATTGTTTGTATGTACGACACTAGGTGTATAATTTTCTACAGCAATACCACCTTCGCCCTTTTCAAGTTTCTCGGCATTTTCCATGCCCTTTTTAGTGACCATTTTCAATCCAGATAATCGATCTTTCATAGATTGATCTAAATCATTATAAGTCATGATATTATTATTCCAGCTGGTCCTGGATCCAGCAGTTCCCCTAACACCATACAACCAAACTAACGGACTACGATCTTCTTTATAAGGATGATTGCAGTGCCACGTCATTTCGTCTACGTATCCAGCGATACCTTCTATGCCATGCTCGTTTAATTCCCCAGTAACTCGTGTTATCATACCGTCAGTTCCAGGAACCCAATAATGCGGATAGTTTTCATCCCCTGGCTCTATAAAGACTTCAGGATCTTTAAACATTTTAATCACACGCAATTCTTCTTCAACTGATAGAAATTGATTTCTTACTACTACACAAGTATTTGTAGCCACTAGTCGAGCTATGTGATTAACATCATCTTGAGTAATTGTTTTAAGGTCAACATCATCTAATATTACGGTCCACCCGTTTTCGTGTAAGTGATAATTCATTATTCTATTCCTTGATAATTTTGATCTGGATAATCTACTGCGGCTCTATGTAATACACGAGTTTCTAACGAAACAAATTTCCATCGTTTATGAACACCTAGCCATTGATCGCTTATAGAAATATCCCCATCATCCCAATCATGGTGATACAAATATTTTTCTTGTAATACATGATCAATTAATGGCTGTATAAGTTTTAAAGATTCTTCTCTAGACATTCCTACAAAATGATCAATATCATACACAGGAAAATAAAGTCCAGTTTGTCCAGCATTGTTTGTATAAACAAAATCAAATTCGTGTTTATCATTGACCCAGGATGCAGGTTGATGCCCATCTGACATCTCTGGACTTAGCACTATTAATTTTAATTTCTTTAGTTGTTCTTTAGTATCATTGTCAAGATCGTTATACGCTAGAATATTATTGTTCCAACTAGTGCGAGAATCTACAGTTCCCCGAACTCCGTATAACCAAATTATTGGACTACGATTAGGATCCCATGGCAAATTATTATGCCAATCAAAATCTCCTGGATTGGCTCCTATACCAGTATGTCCGTGCTCGTTACGTTCAGCTGTTACTCTGCAGATAATTCCTTCTGGATCGACTGAGCAATGTTTAAATTTTAAATCTGTAGGCTGAAACAATGGCTTAGGATTCTTAAACATTTTTAAAATTCTTAATTCATTTTCTAAAGTTAGATTTTGTTTCTTAGCAATTACACAAGTATTTGTTGCCACTAGGCGTGCTATGTGGTTAACATCTTCTTGTGTTAGTGTATTAAAATCAACATCGTCTAGAATAACAGTCCAACCATTTTCGTGTATGTGATAATTTATCATGTAATTCCTTTACGCATAAGGTTCTCTAGTTGCACGTTCTGCTAATGAATTTCTAATGTAATCGGATGATTGCTGTATGCCAATAATTGGTATTTCAAATGGAGATTCTATAATCCATTTTATAGCATTTGCAATGTGCATAGGGTCCATAGTCGGGTCACTCCCAGGACTGGTTGCCTGAAATCCGCCTACTACTATGTGAGTAGTTTTAAAATTTTCATTGTTTAACTTAAGGCTTGTTTTTCTTAAACTAATCTTATCAGCAGTATAAATTGGTTCTACTTTTGTTAAAATTTCGTTGTCTTCATTTATACTACCTATGTTAATTACATGCCCACTTGTCCAAACTTCCGAAGCAATTTTTAATATGCGTTCTTGTACACCATAGGTTACCCAAGAGTAATTGATTAATATGTTGAAATTAGCAATTTTAGATCTTAAACGATCTTCAAGCTCGCTAGTAAACGGATTAAAGTTATAACCGTTTGATCTCGATATAAATTCAGTCGCCGGATAAATTTTTTGAATAGATTGTGCAATTCCCCTATCCATTGGATTTCCAGTACACAGTATTTTATATTGAGTCGTATCTTGCATTTATATACTTATTTAAAAATAAATAGACAATGATTGATAATGAACCCTGGGAACACATAATCATTGATGATTTTTTTGAGAAACACGATTTTGATAAAATATCAATGGCCTGTATCAACTTACAGGAAAAATATAAAGATCGAATAGTCACAGCTGACTCATGTCTGAGTTTTGCAGAAGTATATGACGTAATCGGTGAGGATGTGTTTGAAATTATTTTGAAATCAAACAGGGCATTATTAGATACGATTGATCAATACCCCGTACATAGAAAATTTAAGCAATACATAAGTTTCCCAACATTTCACTTGCTACCTCCAAATGTTCCTCCCCAAAAGGTACACGATGAAGCATACGATAAATCTATAAGTGTTGTAGTTTACTTGTACCCAGACAGTAGTGTAGGGACTGCTTTATTTAAATCTCAATTAAGAGATTCGTTCGTTAAAGAAGTAGAATGGAAACCTAACAGAGCTATGATATTTTGTGGTAAAGAAAATGTAACATGGCATGATTTTTATTCTAGAGAAAATCCAAGGATTACATTAAATTTCTTTGTTCGACAATTAACCTCAACTGACGTTGCGGAACAAGACGGTAAGTATTATTTTACAGGAATGGCTGGACCAAAAACTTTTATGCCGAAGCATTTAATTACTAGATTAACAGGAAGTTTATTTAGACTATGATAGCCGCAGGATTAAATTTAGATATCGACTACGAAAAAATGTCTGCTGAATTGTTAGCTCTACAATCAAGGGCAACAGCATTTTCTTATAAAACTGATGAATCAAAAGAAACAGTTACAGCATACAGTCTATTTTTACGCAAGTCATCTGAGCCAACTGCTTATAGTTATAGGGGTGCTAAATCTGCAGATTTTTCTTCTTGGTCTTGGGATGAAACACTAGATATGCCTTACACTCGATCAGTGATTGAAAGTATGCCCTATACTAAATTAGGAACTGTTCGAATTGTGTATTTCCCCAATATACCATGCATGGAACACACAGATTGGGACAACGCCGATGATACTACTCACACTTTAGGATTAAGTATTATACCTAGCACGGGAAACACACACTGTAACGTGTGGTCTGAAAAGAAACAAGGATATGTTTCTATTCCTGGAAATGCTATGCTGTTAAATGATTCGATTCCTCATTGGGTTCCAAAATCTGAAGGAACTCGTATTACTATGAGAATCTTTGGAGACATAGATTATAGTTGGTTTAAAGATAAAATAGACTATGGATCATATTACCTTTAAACTAAAAGTCACCAGTGATGATAATTTTATACATTGGAATGATCTACAAGAGCACATAAAAAATATCATTGTTTCTGTAGGACTGCATCCTGCATGGTTCCAACTTAGTATGATTGATCTGCAGGAACTAGAGCACAAATCATTTAACAACGTATTATCAGCTACATATAATCTTAAAGAAAAAATACTTTATAAAACTTGTAGAATTGATGATTGTACATTGGCGCAAAACATGTACGATAAATTTTTACACGAAAATTCTAAAATGATTTTAGATGCTAAAAAATTAGGATTAGAATTCCTTCCTTTAGAAATTGAACGTAATGTTATTCCTAACATAGAACTTATCAACAAAACTTTGTCTGCACTAACGTCTACAAGTATTCCTTCTTGTGATTTTTCATTGTTAGAAAATTTATTACCATTGCAAGTAGTTGATACAGATTACGGTAAATTGTTTGTAAAAAAAGATTATGTTGAAGTTTGGTTTGATAAAGGACACACTGACTATATCTGTAATTTTGATGTCGAACTTAAGAAGTTTTATTATGCAATGTATAAGGAAAATATTGTAGACAGTTCTATAATCAGATTTGCCTATTTACACAAATATGATTTTACTCAACAACAACCTATGCATATAAGCATTGCATGGCCAACAGAAGTGCAAGGAAAATTTTATAATGAAATCGAAATTGATATAGTAGAATACATTGATCAAGTTACAGAACTGATTTCTAAATGGAGTACTGTAACTAGTTTGTTTCCTAACGATCCTATCCGACTTGAGAACAGGATGAAAGATAATGTTGGATTCTATTTTATATTGTTAGGAAGCAAGCTAGACCATACACTAAGTGAGTTCATCGATTTGCAATTAGAATATTTGGCACAAATAACCGAATACTTGTGCCTTCCTAACAAATTAGATTATGCTCAAACTAAATGGGTTAGCTTAAACGATACCAACTAGTATTGCTTGCTCTATAAATGTATGTGATTGTTGTAGGGGCTGTTACTGATCCAGCAAATGTTCCTACTAGAGTCGGACCAGCTGTTAGTGCTAGAGTTACTGTGTTTGTTGATACAACGATTTTTAACAACTGACCATCTAACAATCCTGTACTTGGGAATGTCAATGTTGCAGTTAACCCGGTTGAACCAACTACTAGAATATTGTGTGTAGCAGTTGCGCTCAATGCATAAGTTGTTGTTGAACTAACTGTAATATAGTTTACTGTAGGAATTTCTAAACCATATGTTACAGAAGGAACTGTAAGAACTCCTAAATAACTAAATTTTAAAGCATAAAATCCATTTGAGCTGTTGTTTACACCGATTGCAAAATTACTAGCAGGGTTTGTTAAAGACATATTTGCAGTAGCATCAAAACTAGCATTTAAACCTACAGCTTCAGTCCATGTGCCGTTGTAATATCCAAACCAACCCAAGCTACCTACTTGGTCTCCAGCTTGTATGTTTGTTGGACTAGCTACTGTTCCTCTAGCACTTAACATTCTCCAAGTTGGAGTACCTGCACTTGAACCTGTAGTTACAGTGTATAAGTCTGCAGGAAATATGTTATTGCTTTGACTTACTATTGTACTTGCTACTGTAGATCCAATATACGCTGAAGATGAAACTGAGCCAGATGCCGTTATAGTACCTGAACTAAGTGTAAGATTGCCTTGAGTTAGTGTTGCATTACCGTTTGTTAAAGTTAGTGAACCTGAAGTAATACTGATACTACCAGTACCAGTAATGTTCTTACCATTCAATGATAAGTTGCCGCCTAGGCTTGGATTTGTGTCACCTGAAACGGCTGTCAATCCAGTACCTGTAGCGTTAACACTCATAGTGCCGGTCGCTGAATTGTAACTGAATGTTATACCCGAATCAGTGCCACCGGCTGAGAAGTTAGTAGCTGATGGGCTGTAAGAAGTTAAGTTTGTTAGTGCTATTCCAGCTTCTGCATTAGCTAGGCTGTTAGCCAAACTAATTTGATTTGTGCCAGCTGTTGGATTAACAATGTAATAAGTTCCAGCATTTAATCCGCCACCACCACTACCAGTTACTACAAATGGTGTGTAAGCAACTAGCCCAGCATTTGAACCAAGTGTTACTAACGAAACAGTACCGCTAATTGACACACTAGTACCTGTTGTAGGTACAGTACTTAATACAAAGTTTGGATTTGATCCTGATGCAATATATGTTCCAGTTGTAATACCAGTGCCGGCTACTACCATACCAACTTGTGGAACTGTACCACTAACGTAAGTTAAAATACCTACACCGTTAACAGTTGAAAGATTACCAACAAATGATATACTAGGAGTTGATGTTGCTGTAATAGTACCAGTTATTATTGATGATCCGCTAGCTGTAAACATTGTGGCAATATCTGCCTTAGCTCTAGCACTATTATAGTATAAGTTTACTAAACCCTGTGATAAATTGTCTGTTGTGTATCCCGATAATGTACCTGTAAAACGTAAAGTTTGTGAAGCATTATCCCAAGTAATTCCGTGATTACCGTCAACAGCAGTTGATAAGATGTTGTTGCCGCCTGGTGTGGCACCGTCGCCAATATACAGTTTTTTACTGTCTGTTGTGTATACAATTTCGCCTAAGTCAAAAGTTACTGTTTGTCTTTGGCTATCAGTTCCGCGTCTAATTTGTAGCGACATGTGCTATCTCCGTTATTCTGTACATCCAAGGATGATTATTATAGTGTATTTATTAAAATGCACAGAACGCAGAGCCAAAAAAATAGGGCCCTAAGGCCCTATAAAATGCTAACTTATTAGTCAGCTTTTGTAAAGTTACCGTTTCTAAACCCTACTTCACCGCCTTCTTCTTTAATACGCTTTATAACGTCTTCAAAAAGTATAGGAGCAAAGTCAGTTTGTTCAACGCAAACACAATGATAACGAACATCGTTTTCATTGCTGTACAGGATTTCGCCTGTCTTTGCGTCAACTCCCCGGGCCTTTTTAACACGATTTGCATGGGTATGTCCGTGTACGTTGACACCAAAACGACCCAGCGAATCTGCGTGAAGCGGTATATGGCTAAGAATCATGCCATCCATAACGTGATAGGCTCTAAGTTCTCTAAAGTGAGCACGATAGTCCTCGTCCTTAAAGATATCGTGATTACCACGAATTAAAACCTTGTCGCCGTTTAATCTCGACATGATACTTAACGCTTTACGATTAATGACAACATCGCCCAGATGATAGACCTTGTCAGTGGGTTTTACCCGTTCGTTCCACGCCTTAACCATTGCTTCATCCATTTCCTCAGGAGTATCCCAAGGACGGAGTTTTGTAACACCATCGTTACGTGTAAAGTGGCAAACGCCTTTGTGACCAAAGTGCGTATCACTTACTAGAAATACACTAGGCATAAAGCCCCCTAATTATAAAAATGTTACTTTGTATTCAGTAACAGAAGAACCGTAATCATACGAACTATGATAACCTAAAAATCTTCCGCCAATTACTTCTATTTTGGCTAGACCTTGTTTTTCAAGTCGACGAGCGGCTTGCAAATCTCTGCCGCCACAACGACTCACTTTACGTCCATCAGCACTTTCCCAAACTACCTGTTTAAATTCGTATTCCATTTTTACTTCCTTTGCTACACATACCAAATTTCACTAAATCCTTCATCTTCAGTTGGCTCTTGCCAATTAGCAATCATACTTTCTATAATTTCCTGAGGTATAACTTTACCAGGGCGGTTACCCAATCGACGAGCTAACTCGTCTGCATCAGGAGTAAGAAATACTACAGCAACATGCTCATAATCTCGTAACATACGAAACTTCTTAGCACGGCTTTCAACTGTAGTTGAAGTTTGATCCCAAATAATGTCCTTGCCTGCTTCACGTGCTTCAACGACTTCTGCCGCCATCATTTCAACAGCCTTGGGCATTATTTCCTTAAACACTTCTGAATAAGTACGACCGACATTGTGTGCATGAGCGTCTACAAACTTGTCTGTTGATACATAAGCACACTTGTTTGTCCATGTTTGGCTGTTTACCCACGTGCTTTTACCCGACCCTGGAACTCCAATCAACTGATAACACTTAGGCATAACTACTCCTTAATGCACTGATTCTTTTACGTCTACTTCACACTCGATTACCCAATTTTTAAATTCGGTAAACTTGTTTACTTCAACACCTAGTCCAACTGCTTCGTTTACAAAATGCTGTAACAGCGTATTGTACAAATGATCGGGCATTGTGTCTTTGTCAAATCGAATTTTCATATACGTCTTTTCTTCCATGTGTAATCAACACCATCTGGACACTTGCCATCTACAATACTGTCCGCACCAAACTTGCCTACAAGTTCCATACCATTAATTTTAATAGTTACGAACTCACCTAATTCTTTTGCCCAATCCATTGCTTGGGTTAGAGTCTCAAACTCTACTTCTACTTCTTTATGTTCTACTGTTATCATACTGTTATTATAATGCCAAACAAAAGCCCTGTCAAGCAGGGCTGTTGTTTTAATGCCACATTAGGCTACTCTTTTTCGGCGATCATGAAACAGTTGACATTCTATGCACATAGTACAACCCATTACCGCATTCCGACGTGCTTCTGGTATTGCTTCGCCGCAGTCTATACATTCAAATAAACTTGGGCCTTTTGGCAAACTAGCACGAAACTTAGCCACAGCATCTGCGTTAGCAGTCGCTGATAGTAGCTGTGCCATATCGCTCTCTTCTAAATTATCACCTTGAATACTTTCAAATTCTCTCATATTGATTCCTTAAACGCTCATACTATTTATGGAGCACTGGGTAGGATTTGAACCTACGGCTTTACGGATTTGCAATCCGGTGCATTGGGCCACTCTGCCACCAGTGCGTAAATTATCTAACTCGTTTTAAATATTCAACGGGATCAATCTTGCCTTCTTGGATTTCTAAGAGTGCAGTTACAATTGGGTGAATGTGCTCAAACTTTTCACTACTTTTATGTTGTTTGCGAATTTCTCTAGCACGGATAGCACCAGCAATGATAAGATTATATACATTTTCGCCTGCTTGTGTAACACATTTTTGACGATCAATTTGTGGGCCACGACTTAGAATTCTACTTTTCATTTGTATCTCCGTTAAAGCATTATTATAGCATCTAAACTACTCGTAGTCAATGTCTGCGGCTAAAATAAATCTATATTGGCTACTTTGAACGATACCTGGACGATGCCACGTATTGCTGGGATAAACTAGCCAAGTGTAGTAACTAGGACGAACGTAAAACTTACCATCTGATTCAGGTCCATTTGGAGCCATCTCAGTTCCGCAAGTATCAAAATCTTCAACATCATCGGGTATGTGCAAATACATAATACCACTTAGGCTTTGCCCACTGTGCTTGTTGTGATGATGCCAATATTTGTCACGATCTTCCACTGTGCTTAGATTAGTCATAAAACTCCAAGCCATCATATTACTGACCCGGCGTTCTCTGCCCAAATACAAGAATACACTGGTTAAAAATGTCATTCGATACTTTAACCAAATGTCTTCAGTTCTTTGGAATAAGTTTTCCTGTGTTTGGAAAGGTGGACTATTCTTAAAGTAGTTGCCGCTGTCAATGATGCTCTTAATAGTGCTTATAGCTGTGTCATTGTCTGCGGCTGTAATTAAACTACTGTAGTCATACTTACGGCAAAGATCGTTAGAATCTATTATCATCCAGTGCGATGAATTAAATGAAAGCCAAATTGTGTTTGTACTGGCTGACTGATTTCACCGATTGGAGTTGCTACTGTAGCATCTTCAAATGGCTTAACCATCATACCTGGACCAAAATCACCCAAATCACCGCCACGAGCTTTACTTGGACACTTGCTGTGTTGCATAGCTAACTGTGGGAAAGTTAGTGGTGTTGCCTCTGCTAGGATTGCTTTGGCTTGATCCAATGTATCTACTAAGATATGACTTGCTTTCATTTATTTTTCCTTTTATAAATCTGGAGCGGGATAGGAGAATCGAACTCCTAACCGAAGATTGGAAATCTGCTGTTATACCATTTAACTAATCCCGCACTTTAATCAAACACACTTATCACTTTCGGATCAAAACCTGGTGTGCTGTCCTTACTACCTACTACTATGTGCAGGTTAAATGTATTTGATTAAAGTGTCTAGCTACTGCCTCCCGACAACCCTAGACTGGGCTTGGTATCCGTACCGCATTTTTATGTATCTGGACAGTTATTGCTCTGCCCTAAGATTTTAGTGATCATCCGTAATTGGGACTCCTGCAGGTAGATCTTAAGCACCTGGCTAACTATGGCCTCTAGCCTGCCCACTTTTTATAACGTAAAAGTGTAAACCGGGAACTGGTGCCCCTTGTCCGACTCGAACAGACCACCTACTGATTACAAATCAGTTGCTCTACCAGATGAGCTAAAGGGGCAATGCATTACTTATTCTACAACTGCTTCAGTAGATTGTACTACTGGCTCTGCTTCAACTGCAACTACTTTGGTAGAAACCGCTTGTGTTTTCTTACGAGCTACTAGAGCACGTTCAATCTTAGCTTTGTCTTTTGGCTTACTTGATTTCGCCAATAGATCTGTCAGTTGTGCTACGTTCAGTGGACCCAAGCGTGTCTTGCCTGTTTTGGTCAGCATTGTTGATTTTGCCATCTTCTACTTTTTCCTTTTTGAAAATATTATCCCAGTTATTGTTGAAAGTATCACGATCAACACTAAATGGTCTTGCTTTACTTCCTTTACCGCCGTCTCCCATAAGAAACTCCTGTGTGTTTGGTGGAGGATATCGGGCTCGAACCGATCACCCCCGGCTTGCAAAGCCGATGCTCTCCCAAATGAGCTAATCCCCCAAATACTATGGCTCCCCAGGTACGGTTCGAACGTACGACATTGGCATTAACAGTGCCACGCTTCTACCAACTGAGCTACTGGGGAATAA
>Ga0214172_1000117_pt1 | contig 42872 bp, 47 predicted proteins | sample TroBogEpilimnion_29_FD_153010 | JGI IMG/M metagenome (GOLD analysis project Ga0214172, IMG submission 153010) | Freshwater microbial communities from Trout Bog Lake, WI - 12JUL2007 epilimnion | ecosystem: Environmental > Aquatic > Freshwater > Lake > Epilimnion/Euphotic zone | place: Trout Bog...
CGGAAACTCGTTTACATGATAATCCTCCGCCCGCTTGCAACGCACAGCAATCTCGAGCGCCCGCATGTCTCTGCCCAGATACCAAGGCCACACAATCGGCGAGAGGCTCGCTGTGTGACAGCAGTATCCGATTTTGTCCGTGACAAGCGCATCGACCGGCTCGTCTCGGGTATACGCGTGCTTCAGCCTGTACGCCCGCGGCACGGCGTGCGCGAATCCGTAGGCCATTGTGCCTATGACGTACAGATTTATTGATTTGATTGCGTTGGTGGTCATTCACGCAAATGTGTAATGGTTTTGACAGTAAGGCGTGAATTGCTGAAAAAAAAAACAGGTACGACCATTCAGCCTTATTCAATGGGTACAACTTGATTGGCATCTAGTCGAACACCATTTTCACGATGCGACGAAAGACGTCGGGTGGGAATGCGTTCGTCGTGATGGTGCGACGGCCATGCCTCGTGCGCTTGCTGCCGAAGGCAGGCCTGTAGAAGACGAGGAACATAGCCCGCTGCATCGGAGGTTGGATTCGTTTCTTTAGGTCTGCCTTGATCTCTTGGTACTCATGATTATCTGTATACCAGTTCCGGCACAGCCCATCATAAACGTAGACCATCTCCTCAAAGGGCGCGGACTCGATGAGACGCCCCAACGTTTCGCGCACCATCGCGTTTGTCAGGCGGTAGCTGCCTCGGAACAGGACTTGGTCCGCAAACGGACGAAGCGGCAGCTTCAGTGCCTCGTACACGTAGAATGCCTGGCTTTGCAGCGTCAGCTGTGAGAGATGGCCGCTGATCATGTAGAACGGGATGCGTTCGTCGACGTTGAAAGTCGGCATGAGCCGCAACGCCTCGCGCACAGCGGCTGCAAACGACTCGCGGAGGGCCGGGTCTGGCTGTCTGCGGATGTACTCTTGCCTTTGTGTGGACCACACATTAGACAGCTCCCGTTCAATGGCGATGAGTTCCGTGATCGCGCTGATCGTTCCGCTGCCTTCTTGTGTGACGGTCAGCCCTTTCAGGTGCTTTGCGAGCACGGTCAACACTTTGGTCTGGGCTCCTTCGAGCACGACTGCTCTCAGCACCACTCGCAGCACGTTTAATGTGGCGCCGAGCTCCAGCCCATTGGCCTTGATCAGGGCCTGCAGCGCTTTTGGGCCGCCGATGCACGCGCGGGTCAGTTCGTCGCGGAGTGACATATGCTGCGCGGGTGACAATCACGCGCGTGTTATATACGCGCTGGTTGTGAGTGGTTCATTCTTTTTGTCAAACCAACACGCATTTTTCACGGCTGCTGAGCCGGGTTACCGGTCCATGAGGGAAAAAGTGAATTTTCAACGTGCTGCCATCATACTCCGCGAGCTCCCACGGACTCATCTGCGAATCCCACGGAATCATTTGCAAATTGTTGCTGATTTTGACGTATGTTTTACCGTTCCGCCTAACGACTTGTGCCGTGCTGGTGATAGTGTCAGACTCTGGGAAATGCACAACGTACACCAATGACTGGTGGAGCGGGTTCTGGCTGATGTATATCTCGCCTTTGCCGTTTTTAGACGATAAGGGGCGCTCTGTCGAATAGATCATTCCCTCTTCCTCTGAAATGGGATACAGCGATTTGTCCAAATATCCTTGCATGGCGACAGGCTGGGAATGCTGCAGGATGCTTCTGGCGCATACATATATATCGAATTGTTTCGAGGGCTGTGTCCAAAAACCTGGCAGGGGTGAGGCACCTACAGTTTTAAAATTGTATAAAAGTGAATCAAACCGCATCGAATTGCCACCAATGACCGATTACGTGGAAATCCTGTACAACAAGTGCTTCGGCGGGTTCGGATTCAGCCAGGAGGCAGTGAGCGAGTACCACAAACGCAAGTCCGTTGACCCCTCGTTCGATGCGCATGAAATCGAGCGGCATGATGCCGTGATGATCCAAATCGTCAAGGAGTTGGGGCCCAGGGCCAATGGGTACTGCGCCAAGCTCGCTATCGAGCGCATTCCGGCCCATTTTATCAAGTACTATGAGATCGTTGAGTACGATGGGTCGGAGTCTGTTCAGATCAAGTACGATGCGTATAAGATCGAGACTGCTAAGCTGCTGCTGCAGGACGCGAATCTCACCAAATCGGAGAAAATATCGCGCGCGTTTGCTATCCTGAGTGCAAGGCTGGATTCGTGAAAGTGTTCGAAAGCGCTTGTAAGAGCGTTCGATGCGCTCAATAAACAAGTGTTTACTGCCTCGTTCGACGCGTGTTTCCGTGCTCGCCTTCACTGGCGGGCCTGTACGGTCCTCGCCATGCTGATTCGGGAGACAGCGACTGCTATCTCGGCGAGAGCACCATCCGTGGCCGGTGAAATGTGCAGGTTATTGCAGACCTCCTGGTCGAATCGATGGAGTTGGCCGGGATCGAGCCTTGGAATGTTGAAGAGCTCCTTGATGAAATCGCACTCCAGTGGCATCAGGCGCAGGATGTTCTGCGGCTGGATGTGCATCGCCGCTGTTGTTGTGTCCAGCTTGGACGTGTAGATAGTGAGCACTTTCCCGTCCGGCATGCGGATTTCGCGGATTCCCGCCATTCTCCATCCGTCGATTACGTACAGCTCTGTTATCAGCGCCGCCGTTGCGCTGGCTGGGATGAGGGCCTCAAAGTGAAGGCCGTTCCTTGCGATGAAGAGAAACGGTTTCTTCGGGTCCAGTGCGCCGTAGTTTCCGCATTCGTATGTGTTGCCTGTTTTATGCATGCACAGGACGGCATTGACTGACGGGTGAACTGTTTTGATCCATAGGTGAAACACCTCCCATGTAAGCATTTCGTTCTGGATGTCTAATATGACCGCTGATTTGATTTCCTCCGGGATCGGGTCCAGGCGAAAGACTTCCTCTTTCTGACTTTCGGAAAGGAATGTTTTGGCGTGCTGCAGACGCCTGTCGTCGCTTGCCGGCTTGATTTTTAGAACCGTTGCGCGCTGCTCCTCGTTGAGCAGGCTCATCAGATGCTCGAGATGGCTGGCTTTGGTGGCAAACTGTTTGCACGGCCTTTGGGGGAAGAGCTTGGAAGCGACTTCGATACGCTCGCTGATCGTCGTTGGCAAACGATCCAGTTCGGCCTGTTGTTCAGGCGACAGAAATTGCATGGCGCGATCGAGATAGTCTGTTTCGGACGGCAGCATCGAGAGCAGGATATCGTCAAACGGTTCTTCAAGCAGCGACGCGTGGAGTTTGTACGACGCTTCGTCCGGCGGTCGGCTTGTGACTGCTAGGGCCATTTCCGCTCGTATCTCCGGAATAGAGAGCTGTTCGAACTCTGTGATCCCTTGTGCTTGTGCCGCCTGCTTCAACGAGATGAGCAGACAGTCCACCGCCCTTCCGTCGGCTTCGGAAATTCCGCTGTTGCGGATCTTTTTGAAGGAGCACACTGCTTGCCCCATCGTGGACACGACGCGAACGCTCATCCGTGGTTGCGCTTGCTGTGATGGTGCCTTTTATAGTTTTCATAAAGAGACTGCTTGCAAATGCAGCCGCGCGCTCGAACGACGCGCATCGGTTTATATGCGCGCGGAGTCCGCCTGCCAGCATGACATGCGCCGATGCGATGACTTCCGCTGTCCTGCAGTGGCATCTGTTCCTTTGCACGCTGGCATGCATAATAGCGTTCAGCGTCTACTACAGCTGCGAGGAGCATCGCGTCAATCCGGCCTTTGCGAATCAGCTGCACTGCCTGTCGGGCATGATCCTGTGCAACCGGCCGCTGTTCAGCACGCTCATGTGCGGTCTAGGCGGCGCGGTGCTGCTCTCGGTGGCCTCGCGTGTGGATGGTGCTGTGCTGTTGATCGTGCTTTTGATGTTCTGGGCGCTGGTGGTGGTTGTGCAGTACGACGTGCGCGAGCATCCAAGCGTCCATTTTGCGGCTCTGGCGGTGGAAATGGGGTCTGCTACGGCTCTTTTGACTGTCGAGACCATCGACCCTTGGTTCGTCGTGCCGGTGTACTACGGCATCACTATAGCGTTTCTGCTCGTCATGGCGCTGAATTTTTCGTGGCTGGCATGGACCCCGCCGTTTATGACGCTCCAGGCGCTGGTGGAGATTGCATGGGTCTGCGTGCTGAGCTTGTGCTTGGGGTGCTTGATTTTTTCCTGATGTGCTGGATTATGTGTATATAAGCTATGAGCAAAGTCATGCGAGCCCACATGTCGTGCAGTTCCTCTGTTTCCCGTGTCATGCAAAAGTATGCGAGTCTTTCTGGGCGGTCGAAGCACCGCCGCGCAATCGCTACAAAGCCTGTGAACATTAGATGGACAGTGTGGCGTATCCTTTATGATTTGATGAATACCATGGATTACACCCTGTCTGCTCCGACTGAGCTGCCTTGTGGCAAGGGGCATCGTTACGTGCTGTCGAAGAAATTTGAAGACATGGACAATGTCTTTGAGATCGAGTTGTGGGTTTTCCGCAACGAGTTTCCTCGTGTCGCGTCCTCTACTACGGGGCACAAGGGGATCGTTGTAAGCTCGAAGAGAAAATGGATCAGCTATGCTATGAACGCTGTGCAGCCTGTATTCAAGGTTTCAATGGAAGAAGAGACGTTGGAGGACATCCTTGATTCGATGAGCGAGGCGGACTTTGCCATGGGTCTGGAAGACATTGCGGTTTTCGAGAACAACGAGCCGGTCGACAAGTCGAATGATTTGGTTGAGATTCCGAAGCCCCCATCTGTTGTTGTGGTTCCAGACGACGAGTCGTCGCAGGAGTCTCAGTCAACGGAGGATTCCCAGTCGTTGGATTATTGAACCCGAACAAAGCGAATTTTTGTGTGTCTCTTTGCCCTTACACGACCCAAAACATCACACCTGCATTCAATGCAGCACAGTGCGACTCGATCCGAAACATCACATCCGAATCCTTTGCAGCAGAGCACGGAAAAAATGCTCGAGGAGCATGCGATACTGCAGCGCACGTGCAGCAACGTTGCGAAGAAACAGCCGGATCCGAATGTGCATGGCCGAGCAAAGAAGCCGAGGCCCGATGACAACAAGGAAAATAAGGCGACGTGACGTGAAAAAAAAAGTCAGTCTGGTTCCTTACGCGATGCGCTGAACACGTGTCAAAAAACCCAATGGGCTTGAAACTCGACAGCGTACGCTCGCTGCGTCCCTCCTACCAGCAAGCGGACTCAATCTCGGTTCTCGGCGGGCGCCAGGAGCTGAAAGTCGATCTGCTCAAAAGAGTTTTGGATGCGTTCTTTGATGGCAAGACGGAGCAGGTCGGCCCAAACGAGGTGCACGTGAAGGTTCCGATCCTTTCGAACGAGGAGGCTGTGAGCGTGTGCTTCTCTGGTGCCATGGACGCTATTGTCGAGGATCGCAAGTTCGCTCTGTGTGTTGTGCAGTCCGCGTGCAGCGCGGGGCTGACTCTCAAGCGCGCAGACGGCTCTGAGATCTCGGCGACGCCTGTGCACGATTTCGATGGATTGTTGCGCGTGTTGGGGTTGTTTTGGCCGGAGCGGATTGACGCGCGTGAGTGAAGCGAGTGTTTTGACACTTGTGAATAAATTCGATCAAACTCCTCATTCATTTCATCCCGCGCGCGGCCTCGTTGATGAGCGTGTTGTAGGTCGGAAGGTGGACGGTGCGGTTGAGCGTGCACAGCGACGCGAGCTTGCCCGCGACCTTCTTGATGCGCGGAAGCAGCAGGCGCACGTCCGTCTTGAGGTCGTTGGGGGGTTTGCCGGTGAGCACCAGGGCGCGGAGGGCGCCGCGGACGCGCATGTGCATGAGCTTTCGGACGGCGGAGCCCGGCTCCACGCACAGCGCGATCGAGGCGCGCGTCTTGCTGCGGACGCCCTCGGCGACGTGCAGCTCCGTGACGCGGTCCACGGCGGCGTGCATGTCGGTCGCCTGCACGAAAATGTTGGACACGCTGCGCATCACTTGCAGCGACGGCCTGATCTCCGAGACCACCACGGCGATCGTCGTCGTGGCCGCGGTGAGGTAGTGAAACTCCTCCTGCATCGATTTCAGCCGGTCGACGTCCATTGAGAGGGTCTCCGGGAGGGTGTCCGGGCGCGCCGTCGTGTTGGTGACGATCGACAGCATGGCGTCGCAGTGCGTCTCGATAAAGGCCGCCGGGCTGCCGCAGAGCAGGCTGTCGAGGGCGTCGGAGCGCTGCTTGACCAAGTCGGCGACCGCGGAGCGAATCCACTCGGTTGTGCGCTCCAGGGTGATGATGCCCCGTTCGAGCTTCTTCGAGAACGACTCGCGCTCATAGTTGACGCCGTGGTCCTTGATGGTTGGCGCCAGGTGGCGGAGGCGGGCGTTGGCGGCGTCGATGCGCATGGCGTTGACGCGGCCCACGAGAAACTCCAGCGCCTGGCAGAACGTGCGCGGCTGGGCGTCGCGCATGAGGCCGTCGATCTCTTGCCACTTTGCCTTGGTCTCGTTGTCGCGCTTGGGCTCCTGCACGCGCTGCACAATCACAACGACGGCGGCGATGAGGCGCGTGCAGCTGTTCCAGTCGTAGAGCCCCGCTTCGGCCTGCTGCTTGATGTAGTCCAGGTCGACGGCCTCGGCGATGCATCCCGCCTCGCGGGCGCCTGCCAAGTCGATGATGCCGTTGCGGACCTCGGCCAGCGCACGCAGGACGCGCTCGTAGCTCGGGGTCGGCAGCTGGAGATCTTCGACGACGCTGTCCCAGAACGCCTGTTGGAACTCCGCCTGAAGACGGCTGAACACCGGCGAGCAGTCGCCCCATTCGCTGAGCTGGAACGCGTTGTCGAGGAGGAGCTCGTGCGCCAGCTGCTCGTTGGTCAGCCGCCAGTGGGGTGTGGTTTGGTGAGCGGAACGAGTGGGAGCTGGCACGCTGTGGTCGCGCCTCTGCTCGTCGAACGCCTGCAGTGCTTCGGCGCCTGCGATCTGCTCCAGCTTGGACCGCAGGCGCTCGATCTGGGCGTGGAACTCGATTCTGATGGCCGAGTCCGCGTCGAGCGGCAGCTGGCCTTCCGATGCGTACAGCGCGATCAGAGCGTGCTTGATGCGCGCCGTGAGCGTCCGCTCGTCGAGGACTTTCCAGTCCCTGAAGCGCTTGAGGAACCGATACAGGAGGGGCGGAAAGTCCCTCGTCAGCTCTTGCGGCACACCGGCGAACGATTTCGACTTGGAAATGCGCCTGCAAATGGCCTCAAAGGTGGCGAGCATCGGCGTCGTCGCCTCGTAGAGCGCCTGTTCCAGCGTGCCCATGGATTCAAAGACGTGCGTCGGACGGTACGCGATCATGAACCCGGCGAGGAAGACCCGCACGTTGACCTCGTACATTTGCAATCCGTGGCGAGCGGACGCCAGAAAGCGGACGCGCTGCAGTGCTGCGCTGGCCGACTCGATGATGGGCGCCTCCCGCAGCGCGACCGCCAGTGCGTCAAACGAGATGCTCTTGACGTAGTCGATGGTGACGCCGCTGCGGAGCTGCCGGTTGATGATGAGCAGCGTGGTGCGACGCGCGAACCGCCTGCGCCAGTAGTACTGGATCTTGAGGGCGGCGGAGGTTGTGGGGGGCATTGGGGGTTTGGTTGTTTCGTTTTGGGGATTGGAATATATAGGCGTTTGGATGGGTTTGTGGGCTGTAGAGTTTGATTGATTTTTTTAGGAAGTTGTTTTAAACTTAAAAGTATGAAAATGTTTGAGGAAAGAAATTTAAAATGTTTGAAAATGTTTGAGGAATGAAATTTAAAATGTTTGAAAATGTTTGAGGTATGACTCATTGAACCATAGTATGGTTTATTGTTGATTGCCATGCACTGCAAGTATTTAAGTCCGCCACTTCCATTTCCCGCCCTCGGAAATGGCAGAGACCTTCCGCATCTACACGTCTGCAGCGCAGGAACTTGCGCCATTCATCGCGGCGGTGAACGCAAGCGACGAGGTGCGTGAAATTCAGGCCAGCAGCGCGCGCGTCAGGCAGCAGTATGGGATTAGTTACGATCCTCAGAAGAGAGGCTTTGTATGTCGCGACGAGATTCCCGAAGGTGAGAAGGTCCCGTTTGCTGTTTACACAGGCGTGGTTTTCAATGAGAAAAACGAGCGGAAGCAACAGGAACTGCTCGGCGAACGGCGGCTGGAACGGGACGTGCTGGATCCCGCTGACTTCAATGCGTACACCACTGTGCTCTCGCCGTACGTGCCCGGTGACGGGGTGCTGGTTGTGGTTGCCGATCCAGACGATACGGCTGTGCCCAGAGATGCCAGGGCCGAGTTTCTCAACAACTCCTGCTTCAGCGCCAACTGCTGCTTCAAGCTGATGGGACCGCAGCCCGTTCCTGCCCTCGTTGCCTACACGTGCGGCAGGCGTATCGGGCCAGGCGAGGAACTCACCATCAAGTACGGGGGCACGTTTCCGAGGCTCCTTTCCGAGTGCAGGGAGCTCGTTGAGCGCCTGCGCGGCCAGGGCGTAGCGGCGTATGTCGACGAGTGCAGGTGCAGCGGCGGCAGGTGTGACAGGGGGTTTGTCATGCTGGGTGTTAGGCCGACGGCCAGTGCGATAGGTGCTCTGCCATTGGACGAGGTTCATCTGTCTGGTGACGCACAGCCGTCAGGAAGCTGTGTTCGTCCGACAGGCGGGTGGGCATACCGTCCGTATCAGAAGAGAAAACGCGAGGAGCCTTGAGATGGATTCAACACTGGAAATAATAGGTTTCGAGATTTTGCGTTGCGTCAGAGAAAATCATGAATTTTTTTGTTATTGTGGTGTGAGGTGCCAGGAGTTCTGGGAATGTTCGTGTCAAGTGAAAAATCAGTGATGTCTTGAAATGACTCGGATTCACCTGTAGAAAATTAAATCGTTTCAAATCAATTTGTGTCTCCAATGCCCATCGCCCAGCTCCGCATCTGCCTCGATCCCGCAGAGTACGCCAGGCGGCGGAGGCCGTACTTCATCCGATTCATGGACGGCGACTTCAAGTTCCACCAGCGCAAGGTGGAGTCGTTTTCGTTTGCGCATGACTGCGTGCTGGAGGTGTGCTTCGACGCGTGCGAGACGCTGCCTGTGCAGATGCCGCTGGTGTGCTACGATCCAGACGACAGCGGGGAACAGGAAGATTCCGAACGCGGATTCCGCGAAGTATACCGCTCCAAGTGCGAGCGGATCGCAGCGGTGAGGGAGGAGCTCGACGCGCACTTTCCGCTGTGCGAGCAGGAGGGCGTGGGGTATCTGGATGACAACGACATGTTTGCCGTCATCCGGCTGCTGCCAGACTTGTGCGTGGCGGTCACATCGATGGTGACGATCTTTCGCTGGACAAAGGGTATCGCCATGGACTCGATGAGGTTCGACACGGTCGACAAGGTCGTTTGCTACGCCGACCGCGCGTATCCTGGGTTGCGGACAGGGGGTCTGTATTTCAGGGCAGAGGAGGTGAACTTTGCACGCCTTTTTCTTGGAAATGTGTTGGAGGATCTCTGAGTCTCGGATATTCACAGATCATCTCAGAAAACGACCTCCTGCGCGCCCGGGTGCATCACCTTCGGTGCGCGTTTCCGGATCTCAAGGTCGCGACGTTTAGTCGCAGGGCTTATGAGGTATGTAATCTTGCTTCTTTCAAGAGATATGTGCGTCTTTTGTTTCGTTCATGGTTGAATTGGCTCATGAAGCACACAAACTCGAGCAGCTCCGAATGTACGTCGACCTCCAGTGGATCTGCGAGGTCCACTGCTACTCCGACGGCACCTATCGGATTCTCAGCGGCGCGCCGGATCCGCTGTTCGTGCGCAGCGGGCTGAGGGTGATGGAGGTGGCATTTTATCCAATATTTTGGCATCTTTTACTGTGCTTGACTGCTTCGATTTTACATCACTCCAGGCCGACGTCGCCCAGGCCATCAAGATCTCCACGCACTTCCTTATGACCGGCCGCGTCTGCGCCAACTGCGCCGTCACCCGCCAACGCAAGATGCGCCGCTGCCCTTGCGGCAAGGCCTACTACTGTGGGAGGGAGTGCCAGAAGGAGCACTGGAGGAGGCATAAGGAGAATGGGTGCGGGCTCTGATAGCAGCACTTTGTGGGGAAGGGTTGGTACAGTTGTTGTATATAAATTCGAGTGTTCTGGGTGCACGATGGACTATGCTCAGAAGCAGGAAGAGAAGGCAAAGTATCCATGCGAGTTGTTGAGGGGTGGAAGACGGCTCGAATGCCCTTTGACTGTGATGGCGGATTCGTACAAGGCAGGGCATTTTAAGATGTATCCTGCTGCTAAGGTTATGTCTGCTTATGGTGAATTCAGAAAGCCATTTGAATTTAAGCAGGTTGTTGGTGTGGAGAATGACGCTGTTGCTTTGGTAAATGGTAAAAAGGTGGTCAAATTGAAAACAGAGGATCTCATTAAAGACAACAGAATCGTATTTTATGGACTGAGATATTTCATTGAGCAATTCTTATCAAAAAGGATAACTGAAGAAGACATTAAGCGGTCTGAAAAGTTTTATTCTGAGCACAATGCGGGTGGAACACCATATTCATTCCCCAGGAAAATCTTTGATAGGATAGAGGAATTGGGATATTATCCTGTAAAGATTGAAGCGCTTCGTGAGGGATCTGTCATATATCCTCACACACCTGTTTTTATCATTACAGCTGAGGATGAGTTTAGTCATTTTTGCACGTTTCTGGAGACAATGTTAACAATGGTGTGGTACCCGTCGTGTGTTGCAACGCTTTCTCGTCACACAAAGACGCTTATTGAGAGGGCATTCAAACGGTCCGTTGATCCAGCTTCGGATCAGTATGGCTTGTTGGACAGCCGCCTCCATGATTTTGGTTTTAGAGGATGTACTTGCATTGAACAGTCTGTTGTGGGGGGTTCTGCTCATTTGCTCAACTTCACTGGTTCTGATACCATGAGTGCAGCATATCATGTGCAGTTTCATATGAACAAGGGGAATTCTATTGCACAGTCGATTCCTGCCACAGAGCATTCGGTAATGACTTCTTGGAGCAGTGAGTTGGAAGCGATAAAAAATTATATTAAGCAGTTTCCCGGTAGTGTTATTGCATGCGTTATGGATTCGTATGACTATGATAATGCTCTGAACGTGATTTTGAAAGAGATAAAGCCAGATATTGAAAATTCAAAATGTACTTTCATAATCAGACCGGACTCAGGCGATCCTGTGGATCAAGTGATGAGGGCATTGAAAGCAGCAGACACGCATGGGTTTACTTTCATTACACAAACTGTTGGCGGTAAGAATTTCAAATTATTTAAGAACGTTGGGGTGATACAAGGTGATGGTATAGATTATGAGGTTGTCAGCAGTATTTTAGATGCTGTATTAGATGCAGGATTCTCAGCAGCAAATGTTGCGTTTGGAATGGGAGGTGGGCTTCTGCAAAAGGTGAATAGGGACACAATGTCGTTTGCTACAAAATTGTCATATATCCAGTATGCAGATGGCAAGGAGCGATTGGTCATGAAAGCACCGAACACAGACTCTGAGAAATGGTCTTTGCCTGGAAAGCTGATGGTTCTTCGAAATTCAGTTACTTTAGATCATCCTAAAGTGTATCCAGAGGATGCTGGAAAGGTGCGTGAGAAAGCCGGGGATGAAAATGTCATGGTTACGGTATACAACCACGGAAAAATCAACCAAGAGTATATGGATGAGACGTTTAATGTAATTCGTAGGAGGGTTGAATTGCAATGGAAACAAATTTCTGCGCGTGTCTTGGGGGGTGTTGATAGCGCTATATCGTCCTGGATGGCTTATGAGAGAATAATAGTTGCTGGTGGGATACATAAATGGGACAAGGACAAAATCAAACGTGAACTTGCATCCGAATTTTCGAAGTATAGTGCTTCAGACGTGGAGAAGGAGATTGCTTCGAGAAAGTTTTCTTCGTTTCTTCATTCCGAACTTCAGATTGAAAATGATTGCGGGGGAGGGAGGAATGACAGTCTTTACCGTCTTGACAGGATATTGGATGATGCAATGCATGGTTTATAGCATGCGTTTTTCAGTAGTAAACAATGTTTACCAAGATTTTACTGCCATGGACTTTAAATGCGTGCTTCTGTAGAGTTCAAATCTTGCGTTCGAATTTCGTAATTTCCGTATACAATCATCTGACAACCCAACTTGCAAATGCAATACCTCCACGCGCTGATCCTCATCCTGACCCTCGGCATGCTATGGAACCTGCAGTTCATCGACCTGCCTGTCCCACGACCGCCCCGGCAGTCTTTCCCGCATCTGGCCGCCGCTCCGCCGCTCACCAAGGGCAACATCGACATCCATGCGATCCGCCGTCGGCTGCGTCTGCTGAAGCAGCGCGCCTGTGGACCAGCATGTTGAGGCCGACGGTCCAGAGCTCGCCGCCTTGTAGACCGACGAACGCTGGGATGTGCTCGAGGCTGCAGCGCCTGGCGGTGTCGCCGGTGCTGAGGTTGAAGATGATAAAGTCCTGCGAGCGCTCGGCGAACGCTGCAGCGGACGTGGCGTTTACAAACAAGAAGGCGCCGACGAAGCACGCGATGCGTCGGACCCGGCGATCGGCCACGTGAAACAGCGCACGGTCCGAGCAGGCGAGGATTTGGAGATTGTCGGGCCAGACCTGTTGTTGTGAATGCGAATAAAATACAAAAAAACAGAGCTCATATGTAAGTAGATACAAATAGAATTTACCTTCATCGACGACGCAGCAGCCGGCAGCAGCGGCAGCGTGTCGACGAAGGTCGGCTCGGGGTCCTCCGCCTCGAGGTCCAGCGCCAGGAGCGCGTCGCAGGTCATGGCGTATATGCGCTGCCCTGTCTGGCACATTGCGTGCACCTGGCACACGTCCCACCAGACCCATTTGCCCTCGTCTTTGATGTGCAGCAGTCCCAAGGACAGGTGGCTGTTGGGCATGATGGCCAGAAAGGATCTGTCCCTCCAGCTGGCGAACAGGACGTTTTCCTTGTGAAATCGGTAGACCACGGGCGCGTCGTCGTCCTGCCCGAACAGCATGCTGCTTTCGATTTCTGTCTGTAGGGTGAGCAACAGGTTGTTGTCGAGCTCGGTCTGGAGCACGGCGTGCGGAGCGTCGCACTTGAATGCATGGAAGACAATCGGCAGCGCGTCGTCCACCACGGACAGGGTGCAGATCAGGCCTCCGTCTGTGACGTGCAGCCACAGATATGTGGCGGCGGGGACGTTAGCTTCGTACGTGGCGACGGCTTTCCACTCGTCCTCCGCTGCGTAGTGATCGATGGTCACCTTTCCACACGTCGTGTTAGCCCACGTCCAAAACTCCCTTCCATTGTCCGCGAAGCACGCGCCGATGTCGTCTGACCACACGGTTTGGGACCTTCCCATGACGTGTCTGGCGTCTGGACGGACAAAGAGTTTGAGCGTCTCTATCGGCATGCCGACGATGCGTTCGATGCTGAGCTCGTCGCGCGCGGCTCTGCATGTGGACCTCAGTCTGAGGAGTGTTTTAGTGCAGCGGATGTGGGCGATTATTAGGGTCAGTGTGTCTGCGTGAAACATTTCCGAAACAGAAAATCGGAGGCTGTGTAAAACAAATTTCGATTTCAAATGCTCTCCGAATTCGCCCGCCATTGCATCATGCTCAATACGCTGTGCATGTCGCTGATCATTCTGGCGATCTGTGTTGTGCTCATGGAGCCGCTGGAGAGCGCCGGGCACACCACTCGAAGGCGGCTGTCGCTGTGCCTGTTTGCCAATCGATCGTACAGCCGGGCGGTGAATCTGCTGAATCTGGCCTTCTATCCTCGGCACACGACGGTGAACCTCTTTGTCGTGAATTCTACGCCGGTCGCCGACCCCGTGTGGATGCATGGTCGGTATAGGCATGTGGATCGGATGCCGGCTTACGACGGTTCCGAGTGCCTGGTCCTCCTCGACGACACGATGCAAGTCAGCCCGGTGTTTGGCTTCTGGTTCCTGCGCGCCTGCGATCGCTCGGTCGTTTCGGGCGGCGAGGCGGGGTTGGCGCTTTCGGGCCGCGTGTGGGAGCGCTTCGACGCGGCAGGCGGCAGCTTTCAAAACGTCTTTGCGGGTGTGGTGGAGTTCATTCGCCGACACAACCTCACGGTGGTATATCCAGAATTTCTGGGTAAGGGGTACACGTTTGTGCGTTCGCGGTGGCAGAGTCCGATCGATCCTGAGCAGCCTCCGAAGCTGGCTCGTGGGATGGATGCTGCGTTCTTTGCCTTGCGTTAAGGAGTCGACACCTCGAGCCACAACGTCAGTCGACCTTGAGCCATTTATGGGCATTGATGATCTTCGGAGTAAACGAGATGCGATGATCTGTGCAGTGGTCCACGACAGTCTCTTGGTAGTCTCGCTCGAAGTCCAGTTCTGCAAGAGTGTGCGCTCTTCCGTTGTCCACCTTGTTGCCGTCCAAATCGGCGAATGTGAACGAACAGCCTCCTCCTTCGGGTCCGATGATAACCTCGTGGACCTGCAGAGGCACAGGCTCGCCTGGCTGCACGCTGCCGTGCCCTCCTCCGCTGGGGAATCCCGGATGCATGGTGGGATTCTTCTTTTTCTTCGGAGTTTTTTCGTTTACTGTGGTCTTTGTGCTCTGCGTGGGCTGCTGCGCTTCCTTATACTGTGCCATCCTTTCAGTGACACGCCTGATCCGTTTGGGTCGTTCCTGCTTTTTCTTTTCTCCTGTTTTTGGTTTTGTGACCGGAGTTCCCTTCTCTTTCTTTTCTCCGATTTTTGGTCTTTTGGCCAGAGTCTCCTTGAACGATCCCATCTTTTCTGTGTCGCGTCTGTTCCGTTTGGGCCGTGGTTCGATGCTCTGACTCTCTTCCGTAGTCTGCGGAAACGTGGGGCGCTCTTCCGTTGTCTGCTGCAAGGTAGGGCGCTCTTCGGAACCAGCAGCCTCGATCACAGCCTTGGGGGTCAGTGGCACCGGGCTGGGCGGCGCAAGCGGGGTGCCATCGGGAAACACCCTGGAGCTAGTGGTTCTAGTGCCGCCTAGTGCGACGCCGCCTCCTGGTATCAGCTTTTCCACTCTGGCACTGCCGGATTCTTTCTTTGAGGCCGGTCTCAGCCTGTCGCGCGAGTTGTTGGGCGACGAGACGGGGGTGCCATCGGGAAACACCTTGTAACTGGTGGTTCTGGTGCCACCCAGTGCGACGCCGCCTCCTGGTACCAGCCTTTCCACGGCGGCGGATCTAGAGGCGGGTCTCAGCCTGTCGCGCGTGCCATCGGGAAACGCCCTGGTGGTTCTGCCTGTCGTGGAGCCTCCCGCAGTGAAAGGCGCGCTGGTGGGATTCTCGATGGTGACAGTCAGAGTAGCCGAGAGCGAGGCCTGCGCGCGTATTCTCATGGCTGCTGATTGTCGTCGCGTCTGTGCCTTTTATATGGTGACAGAATGTGCGGAGTGAATTTGAAGCGCGCATTTATTCTCCCTCTTCGGGCTCGGGGTTTTTCGACTTGGCTTGCACAAAGTTGGCAACGAAAATGCCCAGGTAGGCTGACGAGAACAGTATGCCGATGAGATACAGGTGCGCTTGCGTGGATTCGCTGCACGAGGGAACGAAGGAGTACATGTACAGCAGCACAAACATGGCAACGTCGGACGCCATGAAGGCATACCGGATGCATATCCAGTATATGCCCTGGAGGCTCGTCTTTCCATGGAGCGCGTAGCATGCTTTCTGAAAGAAGCGCGCTGAGATGAGGAACAGGAATGTCGCGACGTAGGGCGTTTCGTTGGTCTGGTAGAAGCGCGCCGAGATGAGGATCAGGCAGCCGATGATCACGTTGATGGTGTTTTGGTTCACAAGATGGTACAGGCTGTACAGTCCGATGTATCCGACCGTGCACCAGTAGAGAGCGAGGTCGTTGTATGTGACCCACAGGGACTGGGGCGTGCATCCGACGACGATTGAGACCAGAACGACGCAGAGAACCACCGTGTTGTGGTTGTGGGCGGTGGAACCCTTGACCTCGAGTATGAGGGCGATGGTTTCTCCCAGGTTGATGATGAGCCACGTCATTATGAGCAGCACAAACAGGCTGGCCCAGTAATTCATATCCATGTCGTGCTGCACGGAGACCATTCCGTCGGACCAAAGGACCGAGGTGCCGCGCTGCAAGTCGCACGTCGTGATGTGGAATGAGCTCATGCTTGGCAGCTTGGCGCACTTGGCCTCGTTGAACCAGAATTTATCGAATGGCGGCGGCGCGTCGGTGACGGTGGTGAGCGGCTTGTTTGTGCACGGGAAGAAGGTGTAGTTTTCGTGGGCGCACAGCGCGCCGAGGGTTCTGGGGCAGGGGTACGACGGCTCGCTCTGGCGCACGCTGGCGTCGAGGAAGAGGAACCCTTGCTGCGTGATTCGGACTCCGGACGATATGGAGAGGTGGTAGAGGGCCTTGTTGTCGAAGCAGAGTCTGTTGGTGATGAGCATCGGTGGGCGAAATGGGGAGGCTTAAATGTGCGGAGTTTGCGAATTTGAACGGTTGTTCCAGGAGAACCAGCGGCCTAGAATTGGTGCGCTGACGCAGATATCCTCTAAAAACACAACGCTTCCCAGAAACAGTTTCTGGACTGCTTCAGGAGCAAAATCTGATGCCAGGAGAAACTTCTGGGACTCGTTGCGTTTTCACACCTCATCGTGTGAAATCTCGGAACATACTATGGTCTATCGGATGTAGCGACTTGCCTCTTGCAATCCATACTATGGTCTAGGCTCATTTGGAATCCTGATCCAAACCATACTATGGTCTGATGTGGCCACACACACGTTGACATATAAATGCGCGCTATTTTGGCCATAACCATATGGACACGCTCAGACGCCTGGACACTATGCTGTCATCATTGCTCGATATACTTAAGCAAGAGAATTGGGACTATGACTTCAATCGTCTGACTATTATGATTAGCATTCTGGATAAACTACGCGAAATACACGGCATTCAATATAAAGAAAATGACAGCATGATAGCAAGATTCAAAAATTTGTTTTCCTCTGAAAGCAAAGGGAAGAAAAATACATGGGAACTCACTTCTAAAGCCAATACGTTGACGCTGATACTCAGTACAGAGCTCGTTAGCTCAGACTACGGAGAGAGCTACCATGCAGTGGTAAGCTTCATCGATCCCCAAAATAAAGACAAACCGATTCGTATTGTCACAATGACAGATATCATACAATCCATTGACACTAAAATGTTTTTGGTCAGTTTAAATTTGAAGACAATTAAGAATAAATCAGAAATGAAAGAAAGCATAGCAGAAAATTATTTGAAAGATGAAATTACCAATGCAATTCACATCCTAACAGAAAAAAACGCAGATTATGAAAGAAATGTTAATGATTTGATCACAACAGGTGCTGAAACGATTTTTACATACTTCGGCGGATTTAAATGAATTTGACCAGTCTTGTATTGATTGTGACGCTGATTTAGTTTGGCTGGGTTTGGGCCGGCTGAGGCCTGGCGCACGAGGAAGAGGGTGGAAACTGGTGACCCTGTGTTGGAAATGCTGAAGCGTCCTGTGGCGAACAAATGGTACTGGCACTCTGCTGGAAACGCGAAGGATAACTGATCATCAGCATCCATCAGGTGACGCTGTATTTAAAGCCCCCATCAGACCATTCCAAAATGACCACGCCCGCTATGGTCTTCTCTTCCCTCCTCAAACTGATGGTGATAAGTTTGGGCGTGTTTTGGTCAGTGTCGTTCATCGTCGCGCGACTCTTCATTTTCTACGAAGCCTACGTCAATTTTCAAGGCGTCCTCAAGGACGAAGAGTGGCTTCGCTCCCAGTGCGACCAACCCGAGTTCTACTCCAACATGCGCCAGCACTCGGACCTCTGCAACGACGTCCGCCGAAACGCGGAGCGGAGCCCGGTGCTGATTGCGCTGAATGAAGTCGCGGGCACCGCGCACTTGTGCGGGCGGTACAGCTGTGTGGAGAGCCTCGCGTTCCTGTCCACCAGCGCCGGGTGGCCTGTGCTGGCTGCCATCGTGGTGACGGTGGTGCTCGCCCCGACTGTCTTGGTGCGGATTGTGCGGTCCATGGTGACCGGCCGGCGGCTGCCGGAGTATGCGGATCATCCGTTGCGGAACGGCAGTTACAATCATTACGGGAAGCTGCTGTAGAGAGTACATAAATAGCTAGCAAATGCGTATTCGCCCACATGCGCCGAGTCGACGAGCGGGCTGATAAGGAAAGCAAAAAGGCCCGCAAGTCGCTGCGCCACGGGGTTTTCAGCCTGAGAGGCGTGCGAGAGATTACAGAGGCGGAGCGCGAGCTCTTGATTCGATTCGTACGGGCTACGGACAAGACCGAATGCGGGACCCCGCGTGGTCTGGACATTGAGGAAGACCCTCTCGAGTTTTTCAGGCGCTGGGAGATGCCACTGGGCATCCTGAACGCCTTGGTCGAAGGGACTCTGAAGTCTTCCCCGAAATTCGACCGGCTGTTCAGGACCCATCGGCGCGATTGCGAGCGCGTGATCGAACTGGTCAGGGAGCTCGTGCCCATCGTGAGGCGAGCAGCGGAGGAGGCGGCCGGTGTGCGGAGCAAATTTGTCCACGTGTCGCTGGGTGTGATCGAGCCAAAGGCCAAGGCCCAGCTTCCGCATCCGGATTCGACCGGATCGGACGCGCAGAGGTTTCACGTTGCTTCGGTGTCAGTCACTGATTTCGAGGATCAGGGCTGCACCGAGTTCGGAGACGGAACATCGCAGTTTGGATTTAAGACCTTTGATGGCCCCATTCTCTGGCGCGGGAGCATCTGGCATCGCGGCGGCGAGAACAAGTCGGACTCGCATGCAAGACTGGTGCTCTTCTTCACTTTCGACAACAGCGAGAAGGATCTCGCGATCGAGGACAACCTGCCGTTTGTCTAGACGCGCTGAAATCCCACGACACGGGATTCGCGCAGCCTGAGATTCCACCGTTTCATCCAATGAATTTCGCGCGCAGTGCACAGTGAGTTTCGCGTCGTCGTTGCGGTAGGATCGCAGCGACTCGAGGTCTCCTTGCTCCCAGAATTGGATGGCCTGTTGGCCGCTTGCGCTCTTGGGGTCCGTTTCCCTTGGTTTATTTAATTTGCTTAGCAATGCAGCTTGTGTAGTATAAAAGTGAGGAAGCATGTTATGCAATTCCGAACTCATGTCGTCTGTGTTTCGTGCTTTCACCACTGTGATGGAATGGTACAGGCAGGCGTCCCACGAGAAGAGACAGGCGTGCCACGACTCGGAGAAGAGACAGGCGTCTCACGAGAAGAGACAGGTCGCAGAGGTCAAGAAGATTGGGATTCTGCAAATGTTGCCCAACGGACTGAAAATCGTTTTTCAGAATTTGTCGGATGAACAGGTCTTCATGTTTGGCGCTACAAACAAAACTCTTCGTGAATATAAGCGTAATGAACTTTGGCATAGGTGCAGGTGCAAGATGGTGTCGCTCTTTGGAAGTGTGCTTTACAAAGATTTGGAAGATCACGAGGAGTCTATGGGAACGCTTATTTTGCCTGCAAACAGCGAGTGGATATTTAGGGTGACAGTAGATATCAATAGATATTATTCCAGGATTGAGCTGACTATAATAGCAAATCGTCTGAACACTGAAGAGTATAAACGCTGTATGTATTGTCTTTATGTTTTCGGCAAGACAAAGGTTGTCCGAATCAACTGGGATTCACACGAACTCGACGATAATGATCTGGACATGTTTGTGAGCAGAAAATTTCGTGAAATACATGAGAAGCCCAACGAGGTGATGACCTATGTCAATTAGAACCTGGTTCAGTAACAATGATTTGTTGAAACTACAGGCTGAAATGCCATAATCCGCGACTCCTTGAGTTTGATTCTCCAGCGTTTCATCCAATAAATTTCGCATTTTGTGCACAGTTCATATGTGAGCCTCGCGTCGTCATTGCAGTAGGATCGCAGCGACTCGAGGTCTCCTTGCTCCCAGAATTCGATCGCCTGTAGGCCGCTTGCGCTCTTGGGGTCGAGTCCGTTTTCCTTGAGGAGCTCGTTGAGTTTTGTGCACGCCCCGTAGCCCATCGTGGTCTTCATCATGTACAGCGGGTCGACTGTCTTCGCAGCCCAGTCCCTCATGCTCCGGCCGCAGTGCTTGGCGAATCGAGGGAGGTCGAACTCGATGCCGTTGAAGGTATAAATCCGTTTCGCCCTGTCCAGCATATCCGCGACGGTCGAGAAATCCTCGCCATAAAAGCAATGGGCCTGCTCCTCCAGGCTCCATGCGCAGGCCACTGTGACTATGTCGGCGGGCCCGACGCCTGTGGTCTCGATGTCGAATCCGACGGCGTCGATGGCAGGTCGAGCCGCGCGTGGCACAGGCTCAGGTATGCCTTGAGCTCGTTCTCTTTGGCCCTCTCTATGTTCTCCAGACATGCGTTGATATTTTTGGCTTTGCTCTCGCTCTGGATGATGCTTCGCAGCTGCGGGGGTATGATGGTGGATTGACGTCTCATTTTGTACACAGAGTAAGGCAGGGATTGGAGAATAAAAGGGGATTTAATTTTAATTTTTGCTGTTGTTTGAAACGTTGCGTTTTTCAAGAAATCATGGACCCGATCGATCGAATCGCTGATGCTGTGACAAAATACTGCCTGGATTCCATCAAGGTGTTCTGCTATGTTGATTATGTCCTGAGCACCAGCGAGTCAACAGTTGCTGCCATGAAGCACCTGGAATCGAAGGGCCTGCTGAAGGCAGTTGATGCGGAAAATCCAGAGCAGATGGTTCGGACCGACATCGCGCGCTGCTATCGATGCCTGGATGCGATGGACGAGATCAAGCGCGTCGCTCGGCGTGTGTTTGACGCCAACTTTGGCTTATGCGAAGCGGGAAAGTTTGTTTTCAACCAGGAGATCAGCTTCTCGTACGCCTGCAAGATGCTCACAACTATGAGCCCTCTGAGACAACACTTTCTGAACGGTCCTCTGCAAGATGACATCGTGCGTGCGGAGCTGGTCGTCGCGCTCTCGACTCCGCTGTCGGTTATCTATGAGCCCGAGCTGCTCTGCCTTGAAACCATGCCAGAGAGGGATGAGATCATCGGCTTCGAGGGCTAGACGAATTCGGCGACCACCTGCATATTGATAGCGTCCGTGCGCCTTGTCGACGCTGCCGCTGGAACCAGCCAATACGCCTTGCTCACGGCGCCGGACTGTATCATGTTGCACGACTGGCTGATGAAGGAGGTCATCTGTCTCGGCGGGCTGTCCGGCAGCACCATGATGGCATTGCTGAGCCATTTGATGAGCGTGGACGTCGGCAGGGAGCAGCTCAGGGAGAGGTCGAGCACGCGGGCGGCATCGATGATGAATCCCTTGGACGTGGTGTAGACAAACGGGGCTCCGTTTTGCACTGTCGTGGACAAAGTTTTCAGACGAATGGGCGACGGACTCTTTGCGGTTACAAAGACAAGCTGCTCCGAATCGCCTGGCGATGGCGTGCTGGCGAAGCCCAGTCCGTACTGGATGCGCACCATGATGCCTGAGTATTGAAACGAATCGAGCGCTCCGTGAGTGACCACTGTGACCGGCTGTTGCAGCACCAGCGCAGATGAGTTCAGCTCGTTGCTTACGCGCAGGGAGCTCCATGCCTGGGGTGGTGGCTTGACGGGTATGAAGTTATCTTGCTGCATAGCTGCCATGGGCTGGCCCTGGTCCCACTGGACGTATACGTTGTTCCATTCTGTGCCGATAAGGTATACCATCCAAGCATCCATCTGCTGAAAGTAGTGAAGCTCCATATGAGCCAGCATGAGCGTTGGCGTGCCCCCGCCTGAGAGCACGAGGCTCTGTACGCCCATTTCGAATTTGAGGCTTTGCGTAAGTTCTTGCGTCCTGTAGCTAGTCGAGTTCCGGAAAACAGTCGCAAACAGGGCGACCACGACGCCATTGCATGCTTTGTTGTCAGGACAGGATGCCCACGAGCGGATCACCGGCTCCGTCATGTTGAGCGTGTACCGTCCGCGGTCGAACTGGAGGTACTGGCTCAAGATGAGATGCGTATCCAGCGGCACGATCCCACTGCCGTCGAACGACCACTGCGAATAGATTCGGACGAGCCCGCTGCACGAGGCCTGTATGCACGGACGGGAACCGTTGGTCTGATTCGTCAGGAAGAGCGAGACGAGGGTCTGGGCGTCCGCCGAGAAGTTGAGGTCGGCGGACCAGTACACTCCGTTCGATTTCGGATTCGACACTTGGAAATCGCTGATCGCCGACACCTGCGGTTGGTAATAGCACTTTCCCTGGTATTCAAACGTCCCCTGCTTGCATTTGCCGCAGCCGTCGACGACAACAGTCGAAATCTTGGTCGGGTCCATGCACCAAACGCACTTGTCGTTGCGCACCGTCATGTTGGGGTACGGGCAGCAGAACCCGGAAGAGAGCAGCGGGCATCTGCAAGTGAAGGGCTGCGTGTTGCTGACCAGGGCCTGCACATTCAGGGGAAAACCGGTGGACGCGCTGATGTAGTGGTTGGCGTAGCGCAGAACCGTGATTCGAAAGAAGCGCGCCCGGATAGGGTAGTTGAAAATCGTCAGCGCCGCGTCGGAGTAGTTTTGGAACGAGTAGTTGCCCCAGTCTATGAAGGTTGTGTTGTCGTCCGAGGCGCCGACGTTTATCTCCTTGAGCCATCTGCCCCTGCTGCTGCTGAACACCAGGCCGGAAACCACCCACGAGGCATTGAGGCCTGCTGTGACAATGGATTGGTTGACCGCTGCGCGCCAGCAGCCGCATGTCTGGTTCTGGGGCAAGCCAGGGCTGAACTTTTGCACCCCGCGAGATATTCGGAGCTGTGTCGGGATTTGGGCCAGTGACATTTCGTTTGGCACGATGTTGGGGCAGTCGATGCAGCGCGGAGGGAACTTGGCTATGTCGTATCTCTGGGATGGTGGGCAATAATACGCTGCTGGATCATCAAGCAGGGATACTAGGGGTTGTGTCAACAATATTGCGAATGCTAGGATATACTCCTTCATGATTGGCTCTGGAGAACACTCGTGCGCTTTTGTATCATTGGGACTGGAAACGTAAGTTTTATTGTGCAATCTAAAAGCCGGGCTCGGTCGGAAGGAGATTATTCCCAAAGATCTTATGCTGCTTGAGCGTCGCAAGGAAGCTGGTCATGAAGGACTTGAAGCTCTTGTCGTCGCTGTATGTCTTTTCGAAGAACGTGATCCTGCTTGACTTGGAATTGGCGGACGGCTCCGACCACGACGGGTCCGATCTGAGTGTGAAGATGATGTCGTCATACACGTCGTTGAGCTCCAATACGCCGTCTCCAAAGTGGTTCAGCACCAGCTGGACGTGAAACTTTGGATTATCCTGGCTTTGCTCAAAGAAGATGCGGGCGAGGACGACCAGGGTGTTTATCTTTCCAAATTCCTTTGCGCTAATGATCTCGTCTGTTTGGATGATTTTGCGGAATTCAAAGAAGAAGGAGTTGTCTATGGTGCCGACGTTTTCGGTGATGACCGGAGCTGCGAGCGAGGCAGGCAGCGGTATGGACCCAAACGTAAAGACGCGCGTGTCTATGCCCTTTTGCAGCAGAAAGCGCCGGACTTCGTGATACATGTTGGACGGATCGCCGCCGAGGTACGCCCCGCTTCGCCGAGTGATGGTGTCGGCCTTTCCGACAACGTTGTCTGCCAGCCTCTGCAGCAGGGATGGTGAGTCGTCCGTTGGTTGCTGCTTGTACCCACATTCGTTGTCGAAATTTCTGTAGTACTGTGATGCCATTCTGGAGTGGAGACGAGTCTCTGTGTTATATACAGAACGGCTTGTAAGGCGTGATTTAATTTTACAGAGAGGTCTCGACTGGTATTAAATTGTTGTTGAGGAGATCATGCTCGCGAAAAATGGCATAGAGAGGCTGGAAGTCTATCTTGAAGTTCTGCACGCTGGTGAAGCACCGCTCGTACGTCAGTGTGTTGTGCATTGGGTCTGTTGTGCTCCAGCCTTGGTCTTGAAGGCATTGGAGCACTTTATGATGCACTTGGTTCATTTCATACAGCCCGTGGCCGAAATGATTGAGGCAGATCTGCACAAAGACCGAATGATTGTCCTGATCGTATGGGACGAAGACACGAAACATGAATACATTCACGAGCACTGGAACTGAGTCTGTCTGGTATGCCTTTCGCAGCATAAAGTAGAATGCGTTGTCGACGCTGTTTATCGCTGAGACAGACACGCCTGCTTTGCCCTGGTTTACCAATTCAGGGTAGTCTTCGTCTGTGAGCGGCCTTGTATCGAGCCCCCGCGATAGCAGGTAGCGTCTCATTTCGTGGAACCCGTTTCTCGGATCGGAGGTGTGCTGCATGGGCTGTCTGCCTTTTGCGCAGACTATTTATATCATGATGGGTTCAAACTTCCGTCATCCACACAACCGACAGCCGGTGCGCGTACGTCATGAATTTCGCAACGAGCTCGACTACATGAGGGCTCGCCACTGCGATTATGAAGGGTTTGATGTCGGGTATGCGCGGACAATAGAGGTATGCGGCGAGAAGCAGCGCGCCGGTGACTGTATGGACAAGGACCGGCTGCCTGTCCAGAAATCTGTGCTGCATGATAAAGCAGGCAGAATGAAGCGCGCATGCGTACTGCAGCTCCGTGTTTTGAATGACGGACACGCACGCGGCGTGCGCTGCGATTGCCAGCAGATCTTCACAGAAGCTGTCCACCATCTGTGGGCGATGAAAGATGGTCGGCACGTACCGGACAGCCAGCATCACGGCTGCTAGTGCGGCTGCAATGATTGGCATCAAGGGGTCCAAGTACCTAGCGTCCCCTCTCGCGTCGAACAGGACGAGGCAAACGACCGCTGTGTACATTCGGGGTCTTTCCCGTGTGGATTTATTTACTCTTGCGCCCGAAAAATGCCTTAAGCGCGAAATTCACTAAAAAGCCCTGCGCACACAGCAGAGGTGGTGCTTGACCTTGATCTGCTGGCAGTGCTCACACGCTTGCATGCATGAGACACAGAGGCTGATCGATTTCCCCTTGCATCTGACGGTCTCCTGGGTGGGATCCCTGCACAGCATGCAGACGCGGCACTCCTTGCAGAGCAGGCCGGTCATTGTCGGGATGGGCTTGGTGAACACCCACTGTTTGCCCTTTCCCGGGACCTCGCGCTCTTGGATCGAATCCAGCGCCTTCTCGCACATGATGACGACGTCCGTTCCGGTGACAAACTGGAGCTGCAGGGGGTGGATGCTCTTTCCCGTTTCCAGCATCGATTTGCGCGTTTGGAGGACCACCGGTTTCGACTCCATGGGAGTGATTTTCCGATTGAGGCCCAATCCGCAGAGCGGCATGCACCCCTTGCCGCACGACGAGCATCCGAGGGTGGGCAGGTAGTCGCGCTGTTCGTCGGTCCATCGCTTGGCATTGTGGATGAGGTCGATGAGGTGCTGCTCCATTGGCTGTTGGTGTCAAGATGGTTTGAAAAGGTTTGTGGAGTTTTAAAGAGGATTGGGATTTATTTTTAAATCAATTATTTTTTTTCGGATGAAGTTTGACTTGTTTCTGCCTGTCGATTGTGCGATTTCGAGATCCAGCAGAATACGCAGTTGCAGAGACGCCTGTATGGTATGCTACGATTTCTGTTGTCACGAGTTTGTGCTTCCTGTCTATACTCTTCAATTTCGTAGGTCTCACCAAATACAGTGCTCATTGACGAAGCTGTGCTTCTGTTTGATACCGATAGCGGACTACATATATTCTTGACGGGGTCCAGGCAAGGAGTGTTGGGTGGGGATATCATATGTGTCCGAGTCAGAACTTGCTAGGATTTATACGCAAGCAGACAGCCACAGCAACTCTGGTTGTCATCCTCATTTGTCTGCTGGATCTGAATGTACTGTGCCAGCGGAATAGGCGAAACAGAATAGTATACAGTGAAGGGCTTGATGGCCGACATGTCAGGGGGACTCCCTGATGGCGGTTTCATGGTGCGTGCGGGCACATGGCGTGTTTATATGTTGATGTTCATCTCTTCAACGTGTGTCTGTATTTAAGAGCTGTCATTTACCATGCGAATGAGTCAGCGAAAGCCAACCAGCAATGCACTCGTTGCAAGCAACAGTTCAAACATCAACGCTCCCGCTGCCTCTTCGGACGCGGTGGTTGTCTCTGCTCCCATGCGCTTCACCAAGCGGTTCAATGTGCAGATCACCGGGACCATGGCCAATTTTGACGCGGAGGGCCCGTCCACTGCACAGTGGCGGCCTGTGGAGGGACAGCACGTCAAGATTTTCACCAACGCGTCTGCTGAAAACGACCTGGGCTCCGCCATCAAGGTCCTTCAGTCCACGTGGCTGGTGAATGCCAGGATTCTGGAGCACAAGAACTCGTTTCCTGTGCCGCTCGGAATCAATGTCAGCTGCATCAAGGGCCAGGAGCATGTGGATACCGGCGAGGCGTACACGTTCACCGCCCTGCCGAATACCCATAACCCCACGCCCCTGGTGATTTTTGAAGCGGACGCGTCGGCGCAGACGAGCCAAGAATGGAGGAGGATGTATGGTGAGTATAATGAGCGGAACTTGGATTCGCACAATGTGCTTCCGGTGGCGAATCAGAATTATGTCTTTGTGCATGAGAATCACCCTGTGATTTCTCTGCTCAAGGCAAACGCTGATTTGCTGGGGACCGAAATCACAGAGGACAAGCGCATTGACGGCGAGTGGTATAAGGTGTCGAAGACAGTGTTGTCGACTTGTTGTAACACGCTCAAGTCAAAGGTGCTGAACAAGATAGCGTTTAATAATTTGATGGATTTCAACGTCAGCCTGAAGCGTCTTGACGCCAAGGAGTGGACTCATGATTCCGATGTACTGGCAGAGGCGTCGCAGAGGGAGGCAAACATCTTGGACAAGCCGTGCTCATTCATGGCGCGGCTGGAGATGACGTATGAGCTTCAGGGGTAGGTGGCGGTGAGTGAAGTTTTTGTCCGAGTCAGCACTTGTGAGTTCGGGGCGGGTTGAATAAAAAATGAGCAGTGGTGAGCGGTGCTAATGGGCTCGTTGCGTGTTTTAGTGTCTTTAGGGACTCACAACATTGGATGTGTATCACAGGATCCATAGCTCGTGCGCCGTCACCTCGGATTTCAAGTTGACCCTTCGGCCCGTGTTGACCCGGTTCAAATAAAGTGAGCAGCTGTGTCGAGCCACGCGCAGCGCGAGTGGGCTTGTTGGGCGTATCCGTGTCCTTAGGGACTCACAATATTGGGTACATATCACTGGGCTCATTATTCATGCATAGGTGTCTGGGATTTCAAGTTGACTCTTCGTGCCGAAGTGGCGCCGACTGAAATAACGGGCATAAATGGCTTATTTTGAGGAATCGGGGTCCAGTTGCTGTTTGATTTGGTGTTTGTATGTACTCAGTGCCCAGCGCTAACTGCAGCCGACTCGGAGTTCCGGCCGCGGAGTTGTCCGAGGATTCACAGATCTGTCAAACGACAGAAGGGCCAAAATCAATGCGCCCATACATATGTGCGAGGGGATTTCGCAATATATCTGCAGGGATTTCGTCATCTTCTTCTTCGAAAGTTTGTATATTCAAGCGGTTTTTTTTCGAAAGAAGAGGATGTGCGCGATTAATAATTAGGCGCTGCCAAATACATTTCGGTGTTTTCGCCCCATTCGCATGAGCTTGATATCTTGCTGGGATATGGGGCAAAATATATTCGATCTTTCTGTATCTCCATGTCATCATGACTCGAGCTCTGAATTAATTTGGCCCCTTCGAAACAATTTCGAATGGCCGGTGTTTACGACTTGGCCATATGTCAGGCTCCTTCCCTTGTTTATTCACCCATGATCGAACCCTTTCCCGCACGATTCGACGCACGCGTGGAGAAGCGTCTTCAGCTGGATAGATACCGTCACGTGAAGAGAGACGGCATTTCGAACGTGGATTCCGATGGCCGGATCGCGCCAGAAATGCTTGCACCTAGCGACAGCGCGCACGGAGAATTTATTCAGGTTTTCGATATTGGATTGATTTCTTACTTCAACCTCTACTAATTCCTACTGCACGCAGCAACTGGCACGCGACTCGCAGCGCCTGATGTTTTGCATGCTGAGGCAGATCGACATCGACAGGCAGAGTGTGCTGGACTTGCAGGGGAGAACTCACGCGGGCGGGTTCCAGTTGAATGTGGTCCGGCTGACGGATCAGGCGCAGCTTCTGCTGATCGGCCATGTGATTCCTGGCGGTTTCATAACTGCGGAGGACATAGCTTGGCTGAGATCGCAGCCCGCAGAATTCCACGCGCGCCGTCTGGCCGCCAAGCGGGATGTGGCTAGGGATCTGTTGAATGGGAATAAGTTTGCTTATTTTTACGCCGGCGAGACGCTGTTTGTGGTCGAGGAGGGTAAAGATGTAGTCGATTTCTTTCCCATCGCCATCAGCGCGTTTGGCCCGTCTGCTCACCCGCGGCTGGGCAACTTGACTCCTCTCGAGCTTCGGGCGTACAGCAATATGTATCAGGTGGGCAAGATCATGAACCAGTGCAACTATCCCGCCATGAGCCGGTGCTTGACGGTGGCATCGATTGTCGACGATGCCGTGATGGGAAACTCCTCGTTTCTGTGCGACCCGAATGTGGTCGAGGGGGTGATTAGAAATCCGTCGAGCTGGACCTTCTGCATCGAGCCGCGCGGTTCTCTGGGTGTCGGAGGCGCTATTTACGTGCGCAGGAGCGTGGTGTATGCTGATCCAACCAAGGTCATTATCCCGAAAGACTCCAAAGTCGCGTCGCTGGCCGGGCAGGTGCAGTCTTGTTTGTGTGCGATGTGATGCAGCCAACTGACTCCCTATCAGCACGGTCCGACGGATGACTTCGAAGCGGATTCGTATGCTTTCCAAGTCGGCGTGTTTTTTGGCGACGAGGGTAAGCCCGGAACTATCAAGTGGGTGACCACGACAGGACGCCAGCCGATGATAGGGGGCCTCGCGTTCTTGCTGAACGCTACGTGTCTCAGCGAGGACGACGCGCTGTTTTATGCCAAGGGCAGGTTGTTCAGACGGCACTTGAAGCGTGAGTGAATTTTTGTTGATTTGTTGGTTGTGTTGATTAGCTATCACTCTTGAAGCAACGCAGATTTCGACGACATATCGATTTTCGCAAAGCGGGACATAACGGGCTCGGACATTATTCTTGCGCACAACAAGCGGCTGCAGAACGGGCTCGGGTTTCGTCTTTCCTTGGACGGTGATGAGCTCATCTCCATTGCGGTCGAATACCCCTACGGTGCGCAATTCTGGGAAGATAGCAGGGGCGTCGAGGATGTGTGTCGCTGTGATAGCGCTTGCAATGGTAGCGAGATCAAAACGCGCATCCGAATGCCCTTTGCGTTTTCGAACCCGAGGCCCGTGACGGAATGGACGGAGGAGTACGTCGAGTTGGCTGCTGGCATCCCTCCGAGTGAGAAGGATGAGGTGATTGAGTACATCCGTAGCTCGACGTGTGTCAAGGGCGTTGACGCGCCAAAGGTCATTGATGCCGGCGGAGATGCATCGCTTGCCAGCAGCGGCGCAGAAGTCATTGATGCAGTGGGCGGGGTATTTGTTGGAGATGCAAGGACAGAGGTCTTCACCTGGTCGGACGACGTCGGCGAGCCTATCGAGGACGTATGGAAGGATGACTTGGCAGAGGTAACGGTTTGTGCATGAGAGGTTTGGGCGTCGATTCCTTATGCGTGTGCGCAGTTGTGGGAAGACGATTCGCTTGCAGCGCTTATGACCGAAGAGGGAGCACAGGTGTCATCGAATCATATGACGTCAAGTGCGTGTCTGACCACCCTTTTTGCAGGAGATTTACAGTCTCAGCAGCATGCTGCAAGAGGAGTCGATTCCGAGCAAGGTGATGCCGCGTTGCTGTCAGCCTGATGTTCTCAAGGGCGTGCTGCCTGCTACCATCGACCCAATTATCGACCTCACCGATCAGAGCGCCGCGATGAATCTGTCTGTGCCAGCTGTTCTTCCCTCCAAGGTTTGCAGTCTGCTTTCTCTCGTCTGTGTTTCGCATATGTTACGCGCGAGCTCAGGTCCGCCGGGCGGATAGCGTGGTCATCATGCCGCCTGCTGGCTATGTCGCAAAGAGCGCTGTCACTCGCCAGGTGTGCTGATGCGTTGGCAGGCCTGTCTGTGCGTGTGTAAGTGTGCTTGATTGCAGATGCCGAAAGAGAGTGTGGTGATCATGCCGCCTGCGAAGGTGATTTAATTTTTTTGAATAGATGGCGGGATCTAATATCTTTTTGTGAGCAGAAGAAGGACTAGGCTGGCATCCGTTGCGTCGCGACTTTCGCTTTTTTCATGGGCACATCTCAGCAAGTGTCTCTTTTTTTCAGCGGCACCGCTCAGCAAGTGTCTCCATTTTCACTGCTCAGCAAGTGCTTCTCATTTCCCAGCGAGCGCTCCCCCAGTGAGCATCTCTTGCGATGAAATTCACGACACGCTTTGAGTACATCCTCGAGCGATTGCTGCATTGTGCACCCGTCTTGTGCGTTGTAGTACCTGTTGATTTCTCCAAGTAGTGTGGGAGAGATGTATTCGCTCTTAAGCACCACAACGTCGCGAGCACAGTACGGGGGCAGGAGATATGTGGCGAGATACGCCTGCGTGTACTCGCTCATAGTTGCGTATATGGACGTGTCTTCGCATGAGAGGAGCCGCTCGTAGTACTCGCTTTCGATTCGATACTGCTCCGCCCTGCGCTGACGGTTGAGCTCAGAGTCCTGCTGCTTGAACGCTTGTGCCATGAAGGCTGCCAGCAGGTCGTGGCTGTTGATGACGACCGGCTCACCCGTCTCCGCTCGCACGCCGTTGGCTATGGGCAGAGGGGGGCATCCGAATTCGAGCAGGGCCATGGCTCGGATTTCCATGAATGGGTCGGCCATGCGTAGGGCGCAACGGGTGCCTGAGCGTGTAAGGGGTCGTTGAATAAGAAAAGGATCTGCTGTGTCAGGTAGCTCAGGCGCTGCATCAGCTCTGTCTTGACAAGCAGCAGCGGGTAGAGATTGGAGCAGAGGGGCTTGGCATCGCGCCCCTGAGACAAGGCGCTGTACATATCGGCAAGCACGGCGTCCATTCCCGCGTCGATGACTTGCAGTTTGGCCCTGATCTCGCACAGTTCGTCGCACATCGGCGCTTGCGAGCGGCCTGTTAAATATATGTATCATGCAGCGACGAACTGCTCCGCTCTCTCGTGCTCAAAGTCCTCGCATTCGCACTCGACGCAGTTGAACGGCGTGACTTCCGTTTTCCAAGACGGAGTGGGAGGGAAGAGCAGGTAGAGATCGTAGTACCCGTAGTCGCATCCGAGCAGCTTGACGTTGAGGGAGACCGTGTGGAATGTTATATTCAGAATATTCAGCTTCGCCTCTCCGTTGGTCATGTACTGTATGGACATGTCTATGGACGACGACACGGCGACCACCGCGGCGAGAAGAAGCAGCAGCCGGGGCATAGCATCCGCGCTCTGTGCCAAGCTTTTGTATGCACTTTGTAGCGACAAACGATATATAAAGCGTCGATACGTTGGTGTCCAGATATGCAGCGCCGACCTGAATGGGAGAAAACGCTGTCCTACTCTTTTCCAAAAACCATTGGTTCGTTCTTCCGCGAGGCGCTTGCCGTTACATTGATCCTGATCTTGGAGGCCAGGACATGGGCCTACGACTTTTTTACTCCCGGGCTTGTGCTGTTTCTCATCCTCATCACGTTTCGAGTTCCGTACATCAACTCGTATGCCTTCCTGTTCGAGACCTTTTCGATCGATTCCTGGAAAATGGCGAACCATGTGGGGCTGCAGAAGCACGCCGACTTCTCTCAAAACTTTATTCACACCATTGTGGTGCTCGGGGCGCATACAGGGGCCGCCATCGGCGCCGCGGCGCTCAGGGTGTACTTTGACGTGGCGTTTGGCCGCGAAATCATGAGCACGCAGGCGGGGCTGGCCCCTGCGCTGGAGGTCGACGTGGACGGGCTTCGCAACTTCGACTCGTTCTGGAACGCGGGCCCCCGTCTGAAGGCGCTGGCAGATGAGAAGATTTTCAACGGCACAGTGGAGATGAATATCCCGCTGGGAACAAACAGGGACCTCGGCATAGGGCAGATGACGCTCATGCTGTGGTATATTACGGAGGAGATCGGCTACGTCTGCCTGCTGTGCATCTGCTTCATCCACATTTGGCTTGGCGCCGGGGTCGGCGAGAGCAAGCGGACTCCGATGAACCCGTTCAAGCAGCGCTACTGGATGCATCTGTTTCGGGTGTGCATCCTGCTGACCATGGTGTACGTGTCCCTGTACCGGGCGTTTCCGACGGCGCATGGGAGTCTGCACAGGACCATATACCTCTGCCAGTATCAGGCCTGGAACCCTAACGTGCACGTGGTGGATAACGACAACCATGAGGCGTTAGCGCGCGTCATTGGCGCGTTCTTGGGCCTGGCGCTCGGCGTGGCGTACAACCAGATGCTGGTCAACACCGAGAAGCAGGAGAGCACCGACGAGTCGGACTTTTACTTCCGCTTGGTATGGGGACTCGATCCCGACCCCTCGCACACGAGGGCGAAGCGCACCGGCAAGGACGACAGCAGCAGCAGCGATTCGGACGAGGGCCACGGCAAGAGAAGGGGATACGATCCGCTGTTCAAGGGCAGGCGCCGCAAGGCCGCGAGCTGCGTGGAGAGCACCGTGTGCGTGACGCGGCGGCAGTGCGGGCCCGCCTGCGCGGGGGCGAGCTGCTCCTGCCAGGTGCTGGCCAGGAAGGCGGATTTCAAGCTCAAGATCCCGTGCACGCTCGACCATCCGAAGTGATTCTGGTGACAAATAGTGGCCGAATATATTCGCTTTACTGGTCCCGCGCGCTGCGTGCACACCGATGGCGCGCCGCGATATGCTGTTTTGCGTGCTGTATGTTGGAGACGAGCGCCTGCTGAGGCACATCGTAGCGGACTCCGCGCGGCGGCTGGGAGCGGAGGGCTGGGAGCAGGGGATTATCGGGGCGAGTTTGGTGAGGCTGAGGGTCATGTTTTTTCTGTTAGTTGACCGGGATCCGGCGCTCAAGCAGCGGCTGCTTGATGGGTGGTCGGACTTGTGTGTTGTCGGCGTTGAGCCGGGCAAGGCGAATGTGTTTTTCTCCGAGCTGCGCAGCCAGGTCATCGATCCGTGGCTCGTGGATGAGCGGAGGTGTGAGGACTCGTTTGTGTCGGCGGTGACGGATTTGTATTTGGTGGCTTGAATTCGGTATAAAAGGATGTTTGGACGAATAGTGATGGGCCAGCAGAAGATATGTGATTGAATTTATGAATCTTCACTGATATAGCATTTTGATTCCTTTGTATGGAGAGAGATGCTTTAAACATTGTCATGCATCCACTTTGTATCCATTACTAGCATTAGCATCTGTTTTTGCTTGTGTGTCAACCTTTTAGCAGCAATCATTAAAGAATCCAACAAAAATCTTCCTTGATTGTCGCCATATACTTTTGTAAGTAATGGTAGCGCCGTATCGTACATAATGCGCTTGTTTTTGTGTTGTAAGAAAACTTTCAAACAATGAAGGCAGGCTATGAATACAGTGTCTGTCTCTGCCCTTTTTTCTGTCATTATCTTACGTATCGATTCACATTGAAGCATGGTTTCTCTGCATTTTGGATATTGATATTGAATTCGATTGAAAAAGATCGATGAAGGCTCAAAATTCATGCACTTGGTCAAAATGTCCAGCATTTCTTTACGCAGTTCATTACTGGCATTAAATCCACTAAAAATTGCAATGCCAAACGAGCACTGTTGCCTTGCGTTGTCTAAAATCTGCGTTGAGTCAAAGAGCGCTGATAGAAGACTCACTAATCCCAGAGTCTCTGCTCTGCGCATAATTCGAACTTTGAGGCACAATTGCCCCCCTTGATGCAAGGTTGCGACAGCATGCCACATCATTCCCATTGTGAATAACAAATTCCATTGCTCGTGCAATTTCCAACTGCTTACAAAATGACCTGTTGGACCCTTTAACCAATTTTGACTGATGCATCCCCAGTGATAAATATTTGTATACTTATCATGTAATACACCATCATATTGTTCCCCTGTGCTTATAGTGTATAATTGCTTTCCTAAATCCAAGGCAAGATTGCTCCACTGATCTGGGGGTTTGTGTGGATCGAATGAAACAGGAATATGCTTGGGTTTAGTGTATGATACACCTGTATATCCGCTTTTGGTGCATGTACTGCAGTTTTCAAAAACAATGTTACAGTCTGCATTTTCTAATCCAAGAATTTTAAAAGCCGCCATAACAGCATTGTCATTGCCGCTGTTGGCTGTGGCAGTGGTATTAAAAATAACGCTATTTGCTTGAGGAAGACCAGCTTGCTCAAGTACAAGAAAGGCTTCAAGAGTTGGTTCATTAAGTGTATTTGTGATAAGTTTGATTGCATCTGGATCATTTAATCTTGTTCTCAGGATCGCTTTGATATCTGGGTGTTTGGTATTTTTGAAATATTCAGTCAGAACAGGTACTCTGTTCAGCCTGTTGAATAGAGGCACGTGTTCCTCGTTCATTGAAATTTTTAATTGGGATATCTCATCCAACCCTAAAATCTCAGCCAGTTGACATACACAATCATGTGGATATGTAAGTTCAGGGAGTCTGGACATCGTCTTATCATGGTCGTGTGTGTTTTTATATGTGTTTGTATGAAAGAGTGAAATGGCTTCGAATACAAGTTGCTAACAGGCAGATCATGCAACAAGTTGCTGCTTCCTAAACTAATCCTCAGCAAAAAAAAATGTGCAGATTTCCTCTTGTAGATCCGTCGAAATCCATCTTACTCAGAAAGATCTAAATTGCGAAGCATGAAATTTCTTGGTTATTTTTCAATATTAATGAGAGCGTAACGCAGGTGACCACGACAAAGGGGACAGGAGGCGACATTATTATCCTGGAGGAGGCAGCGTATTGCGATCCTGGCTTCTTTTTTGAAACAGGAAAGTGTGTTCATATTATTGGAGTCGGATGATGGCTGATTTCATTTCTTTTTATACTCCACAGTGGCGCCATTAATGATTGTTTCGAACACTACTTTGCTGGCAATCAGCACTCTGACTTCTGAGGTGATAGTTTTGAATTATTGCACTCTAATTTGAATGCAGCCAGTTTATAAGTTGTATCAACAACCAGATCAATTTCTACACAAGATTAATTCGACTCAAGGACCCGGAAACAGGCCTCCCGATGTTTTCAGTCATGCAAGTGCAACTAGCATGCCAAAAATGCATCGAGGCGGGGAAGGGATCGTCGTGCCCCCATCTTTATCATTTAGTCCCTCGCTGGCAGTCAAGTTCAAAGCACCGCAAACTCAAAACCATCATGCAAGACCGACCAGATCTGATCGAGTCCGAGCTGAGCGGATTAGCTTTTGACTCCTTACAATGCTGCTTCAGACCTGCGGACATCGATGTCCTTATGACCCAAGAACCACTACCCCCGCTCCTCAACGCGGACATCTTCATCGTCGTCGATCCCGCCGGCGGAGGCCCGCACAGCGACTACGCGATTGTGAGCTTTCAGCGGAATCGCGGGACTGTTACAATCACGGGAATCGATATGTTGAATACTAAGGAGCCGTCGAAGCAGTTTTTGCTCCTAGAAGAACACATCCACAAGCTCCGGAGCAACCTGTATCGCTCCAACTCCAAAATCACCATCTTCGTCGAAAGAAATCTGGCCTTCGAGGCCGAGCACCACCGCCACGCGCTGCAGCATCTGCCCGACGTCACGTTCCACACGGACGAAAAGGCCGGACGCGTTGGAGTCTTGACCACAGACAGCGTCAAGTACGCTGCCATGGAAATCTTCAACGTGATGCTGCGCGAGCGGCGCGTCAGCCTGTGCACGCACTTTCATTCGAGGGAGCCCAAGGAAGCCAAGATCAGGCTGCGCGAGCAGCTGGAGGTCTACAGCTTTCAGTTCAAGGAGGCCCTCAACACCTTTCAAAAATCCCGCGCCGCTCTCTCTGGCAAAATCGGCGGGATGAAGGACGATATCGCGATCTGCGTGCAGCTGGGCTGCTACTGGACGTCGGTGGGCATTGTTCAAAAGTCGCAGCGGGGGTTGTTGGTGGAGTAATCCGGCTTACAGTTCTCGCTTTTTGCATATAAGCCGATGTCGTTATCCAAACAAATGCATTTTCCGCCGGACCTGAGTCTGGCCTCTTCCTACATTCCGGCGTGCCTGTGCGTCCTGAAATGCACCCTTGCGTTTGTTCTTTTCGTTTTCTCGCCCGTCCGCGGCTGGATAGGGCTCTGCTGTCTGCTGATCGTCGACCGCATTCTGTGGAACCAGTCCGGTGCCTCCTCGATTCTTGATGTCAACGCCGTCGCTGCCGCCCTAGTGGGAGGGCTGATGGTCATGCACACCCGCTCCGACGGGGTCCACACAATGGCCTATGTGGCCGTGTCTGCAGTGTGGTCCCTCACCAGCGCGCTGCAGGTGGTGGGCCTGACACGCTTGAACAGAGGATACGAAGTGCTCCTCGGCGCGTGCTCGGTCACCGTGCTGTCCTGCCTGTATCAGGCGCCCGAGCGGACCGAGTTCCTGGCTCTCAGGGCCTTTGTCTTCGCCGTGGCCAACACCACCCTGCCGTACATCGGGGTCATGATGCAGCAGTACCACGACATCGATACGTATGTCAACGTGTGTAGAACGCTGCTGGTGATACTGGGCGAGCTAGAGATCGCGTGCGGCTGGGTCGCGGTGTACATTCTGTGCATAGGATACCAGATTCGGTCGGGCGGCTCTGCTGTGACGAAGCGCCAGCGAAGCAGCTACGAGACGCCTACCGCTGTGGTGGTGCAGACCCAGCAGGCATCGCAGCAGCCTGCGTGCGAATCGCCTCCCGACGAGGCCGCGCTGTTGCGGGAGGCTTTGGCGTCTAGGCGTGGGATGAGGGATAACTGATTTTAAAATTGAGTTGGACGTAAGTGGTCAAATAAATTTCTACAGCTTTCATTACAGCTGATCTTTACAGCTGATCAGTGTATATACAGAATCAAAATCCGACAAAACAATACGATGTCCGCTCTCGATGCTGTCAGGCAAATGCTTGCCGAGCGCTTCGGCGATTCCGTTTCTCCACTTCCAGTGGGGGAAGGAATTACTGTGTGCTGGACTACCCAGGACGGCACTCAGGCCACATTGACCGCACTGGTAACCGAAAAGGGAAATCTGAAGGTCGAGTTCACGGGGAATTTGGTCGAAGGAATCATAGAACCAAATGAAAATGACGATACCGCCATCATTCAAATTAACTCTGAGGCAAGGATCAAGGTCCGCAACAAAACCGATTCCCCTACTATGTTTGGCATCTGGAACATGTCCAAGCCAAATCACACTGTCAAACTATTGATCGATACGATCGACATCCTTACCGATGACGCGCTCATCAATGACCAGCCTGGTGCTTGAACCGATGGAGAACGGGCTGAATCCCATGGGAATAAACCCCGACGCCGTGGAAAACACGTTCGTTGCCTTGAAACATTTTCACACAGTATTTTCCATGCTGCATGGGATCCAGTTCCGATGGTCTGAAGTAAATTTGAACCGTGTTTCTGCGCGTCTGCGAGAGATTGTGCACCAAAGTATACATCACGTGCTCGTGCTCCAGCTGCACACTGAACTGCGTGCTGGTCCCGTCCTCGCACATGCAGAGGCGTCCGAATTTTTCGAATCCGACGATTTGAGATATCTCGCCCCACACGTTGGACGAGTACAGAGTGCATACCTCCTTTAGCGCCGCCATAGCCTCCATTCACCGCCAGCGAGCGCCCAGATTAAATGCGATTTTCGGCCCAACAAGGTCTTTTTTTCCTACCTCTGCTTCGCTCAAGCAGTGCTTCTGTGTATATAAACACCCGCTCGTTTTTCTCCAAATGGAAGGTCGCACCCAAGCCAGTCGTTCGATCCAAGAGCCGTCGTACATCCCCGGCAACGGGAACCCCGGCATTTTGGGAGGCGGCACTTACACCGGATCAAGCTCAGAGCCCCTCCAGGCTGATTGGGAGAACATTTTCGGCCCTGCAGGCAGGGATGTGAAGCTGGATCACCAGCGCCAGAAGCGTCACCAGCGCTGGCATTTGCCCGATGTCCTCAAAGGCCCCAACACCTACCTCACCGACCGCGTCGACGGACTTATCACAGATACCACCAACTCTCCTTTCACCACTGTCATCCTGCCTTACAAGTACATTGCCAATCCTGATGCCAAGATCAAGTGGAACGCTTTCAGCTACGATGAGGGTCTCGCCACGCGCGTCCCGTACGAATCCGCCGCCCGTGTGCTTACGCAGACCAAGCGCAGCTACGCTGCTTTTGCTGTGCGCCACGGTTTGGCAATCGAGATGGAGCACAACTTCATGATGAGCCCTACAGGCATGGAAAACTTCTCCAACCAGGTAAAGCAGCTGGTCGGGTCCATCCAAATGTCCAACGATCTCGACGTGCATATCGCGCTGGTCCAGGCCCCTTCGTACGCAAAGGAGTACATGGAAAAGTACTCATCCACTGACAAAACCCCTTATCAGATCTGTAGGGAGTATGTGGACCTGTTTGGGATGATGCAGAAGAACCCCAACGCGCTTGACATTCTGATAGAGGAGGCCAAAATCCAGCTTCGGACCTGGGGTGCGCCCGAACCCACGTTTCTGCTCTGCAATAGCAAGCTCACATTCAACATGCAAATGACCCCAGAAAGGACCAACTACATCACACAGGGTATCGACGGCGTCAAGCGGCTCCGCCAGGGTCCGGACATCACATCGTACCGCGGCCTTTCTGTCATCAACTCGCGAGCCTACTCCATGGAGACGGGGACCATTCCGCGCGACGTTTTGAGGCGGCGGGTCCGTGTGGCAGAGTATTACAGGGTTCCTCCACAAAGAGACAACAACTGGGAGCTGGAGCTGTACGACGAGAGCAGGGACACGTGGTTCAAGCTGACGCCGGAGGACCTCGACCGCTACGCGGACCTCTCTGGCTCCAACAGCGGCGCCCCGGGATCCATCACCGTGGAGGAGGGCAACCGTCTGACCTGGCCCGACTTCACTGCCGGCGGCGGCCTGATGCTCGAAAACACCCGATTCCAGCTTCGGATGGAGCAGGAGCCGGACGCGACCACCATCACGATGCCGTGCATCCTCCGTCCCAGCGAGCGGCTGAACTGGCAGGCCACGTACAACGAGATCCAGACCATGCTGGCGGGCGTCTTCCACGACACGCACACCCGAAACGACTACCACGCCATTGCGCAGGGCTGCGACATGGCGCACCTCTTTGTTCCCCGGCCGAACCAGACCAATTTCGCCGACGTCGAGTTCCCCGTCGAGGCCCGCAACGTGCCGTTTTGGCTCTTCATGAACGCCGCGTTTCTCAATGCCACGTGCTCGTTCCTCTGGACGCAGATGCACAATCTCGACCGCGAGCTGGTCAGGCAGAAGATCATCCCGTTTGTGTACGGCTCCGCGTATCCGCAGGTCCTCGCCGAGTACAACCTCATACCGGACAACGCCCGCATGAACATTTACCACACAGTCATGTTTCTGGGCGGCCCCATGCGCTGGCACCCGGACGACGACGTGCGGCGCACGCTCGAGGCCAAGTTTGCAGAGAAGCGGATCGGCGTGCACACGCTCCGGGCGTCCCTGGTACATTTCGTCAAGCGCTGCCTGGATGACTCGATGGAGGAGCCGCCTTCGAACCGGATTCAGCTCGGGAAGCGCCTTGACGAGGCCTTCACCCTCAGCCGCTTCGCGCAGGCGGGCGAGGCAGAGGCCGTGTATCAGCGTTGGCCCGCCTCGCCTGCGGGTCTGCTTCCCATCGCCCTGGCGGCAGGGGTGGCAGAGAACACCGGGTCGTTGGACGACTACCGCGTGGAGAGGTACTTCAGCGATCATGCGTACCAATACGACTGGAACCAGATGCCGCAGATTCGGACGGGCAACGGGGTTTCGATCCACGAGCCCACCGTTCTCGATAGTTTTTTCTACGCTGCCATGCGGCGGATGATGTGCCACGTGCACGATGGGCAGATGTGGCCTGATTTCTGGCCTGTTCTCAAGCCCAAGGGGAGTAACGAGGCGGTGGAGTATGTGATAATTCGACCTGTGATAGAGCATAACATGCTGGGAATCATCATGGGCAGAGGCGGGGGAGAAGAATTGGGAAATACGCTCTGGGGGCAGACGGAGTTGTCATGTGAGTTTTTGTCTTGATTTTTTAATCAGCTCATTTCTGACAAAAAAGGGAACAGGTTACGACGACAGCTTTCATGGCGTCTGGGGAATGAGCTAGTGAGTATTTTCTTTTGTTTGTTTATTTGTTTGCGAAATTCTAACCAGCAGGCGCCGCTCCGCTCAACAGCAAATACCACAGCAGGTGTGTGTTTTTTCTCGTTTGTTTTATTGCATTTTGTCATACTAACCCCTGGCCCCCAGAGCCCTTGTTTTCAACAACAAAAACCTGATCCGAATATGGGACGTCGCCTTCGACGGATACAACGGCGGAAAGGACGATCGCGCGGTCGACTGGGCAGCAGAGGCGCCTGGCTGCGATCGGCCGTTCAACCAGGCTGTCAGCGATATGAGCGTCCCGTTCAACGGACCCAGCATGATGGTGATGAAGTTTCACGTGAATACCGGGGCAAGAGACTACAAGCGAAACTGGCCGTCCCCGATCGTATTTCACGACAAGCTCGAAATCGAGCCGCCGCGGCACGGAATCGACCCCGAGTCTCTGTACACCATCGCAGACAGCAGCTGGCGCGTGTTCAACCAGCCGGAATACCGCGAGCAGTATCGAGCGTACCTGAATCGCATGCCGGATTTTTCGTACTACCACCAGACGCGCAAGCTCCCGGGATACTCCTCGGTCGACGCCGAATCCGTGCAAAATGCGCTGGCGTTCCAAGGTTCGATGCGCATCGTGCGGCCCAACGGCGTGCGCGACGAGATCCACGGGTCGGGGCATCACGGGAGCGACATGGTAGGTATCGCGTCCATCCGATCCGGCAAGGGGATGCGGCCCATCATGTCCCCTCCGACTGCGATGAGAATTGTTTAAAAAAATTAATGACGTGTCAACTCGTAATTGTATAATTGCTTCGAAATCAAGGTCCCGAAACACGGATGCGCGTGTGGATTCTGCTGTTGGCTGTCGGTGTGCATGGGTTTCTGCCTCCAAATCGGTTTATGGGACTGCTTGGCCCTACAATGGCTCTCCGCAGAGCCACGCTGAATTTCGAGTTTCCTGACATCCCGTATGCAGCAGCTGTACACTACATCCATTCTCCAGAGCAGATGGCACACAAGCTTGGAGCCCCATTGTTCCAAATCGAAAGTGTCGAGCCTCCTCGTATCGGTGCTGACAAGTCGTCTATTTTGTTTGTGTGCTCGTTTGTTTTTGCAAAGAATTTGCGTGTAAAGATGTTTGCAGCACAGCCGAACGAGTCCAATTTGATTTTTTTCAAGGACAATCGCGCCTTGTATGCTGCAAAAATGTCTGTCGATCCTCTCAAGGCGTTTGCATCGCATCGTCTGCAGCTCGATTTGACGCTTTTTACTGAGGACAACGAATTGAGGGCAGCAATCAAGACTTTGGTGCCTCTGATTCTCTACGTGAGCAATATGACAGAGGAGATCAGCTTCGAGAACGAGAATCCGTTGTTTGCTCAGTACAGGCGCGCGGTTCTCCGGAGCAAGAGGAGCGACGAGTTCTGGATTATTGCTGAGCGAGTGATAAGCGAGTACAGCGGTGATACGTGAAGAGGTCAATGAAACAGATGAATTTCATCAAGAAACAGTATTTATGGAGAACCCAATTGTGATGTTAGGAATGTCTGCTGCTGCTGCAAAAGAATTAGTTGACTCAATTATAGAAACTGAAATCGACCACTGGGCTGAAGTAAAGAATACGAATGCTTTCAGGGCAGGTCAAGCCACATGGACACGGCATTCTTCTACACAATCTGAACAAAAGAATGTCTTGCGGCGAGAAATCTTGATATATTACAATAGTCTCAAAACTAATTCAAAGGGAATCTGTCTTTCAGAAATAGAAATTAGTGGCTTTTTTAGCAAGATCCTCACAAAAATACTTGAAGTCCCCATTCGCCTTGATTATTTCGACGTATCTGCATTGGGCCAGGCAATAGTTGGCTTCATATTAAGTGTAGCATTTTTTAACAGCAATACTGCGAGTCAGCTCATTACAGATCAGTTTGAACAATACAAAGAGAACAACGTGGATGCAGATAATTTAGCACGGTCCATTCGTCATCATTTCGAAGAATCGATTCCACATTTGAATAGAAACCAAACCAACATGATCAAAGCAGCTAACATTCTAACATCTACTAACAGAGCTTTCTTTAGGATTTTTCATATACAATTAGACTTGACAATTACTGACCAACATGTTTCTGACTCTGACAGTGTAATAAGACAATTGGCTGACCGCCTGGATCGCTTGTGACAGCGTCATTAAATCGGAAATACTCTTTCAAAATAGTTTTATGATTTGAAAACGAAATGCATTTTAATATTTCAGCTCTGAACTTCAGGCAACGTGCCACACGTCACGTCAGACCCCTCAAGCACAAACGCATATGTGGCGTACTGAAACACGGCGTCCAAGACCCCTCTGGCGCACCACTGGGTGTTTCGGGCCTCTTCCACGATCCCGATGAGCGTGCTCCTCCTCACGTGCGTCGCAAACGCGCCCTCCGCCTGCAGGGTTTCGATTGCTGCTCGGGGGGTTGGTGCCCTGTGGATTAAGATGCAGTAGTGGAACCAGTTC
>Ga0214172_1000118_pt1 | contig 42750 bp, 32 predicted proteins | sample TroBogEpilimnion_29_FD_153010 | JGI IMG/M metagenome (GOLD analysis project Ga0214172, IMG submission 153010) | Freshwater microbial communities from Trout Bog Lake, WI - 12JUL2007 epilimnion | ecosystem: Environmental > Aquatic > Freshwater > Lake > Epilimnion/Euphotic zone | place: Trout Bog...
AAATGCTGCAATGGCCAAGCCCGACTCAGCCGCGTTTCAAGCGAACCTGAAAACTTTTTTTCAGCTCGGCGCGCAACACGACTGTCCCAGGGATCAACTCCTCAACTTCTCCCATGCCGGCCTCATCCTCCAGGCCCGTCAGCTCGCCGCCGGTGCCGCCGCCCGGCGCTGTGACCAGCCTGCGGGGCCTCGGGCCATCGGCTATGGCGTTATTTGGCGGCTAAAAGTTTCTTTCAGGTTTGGCGTCCATGGCCTCTGGGCGGTTAAAGGTCAGGTTTTAAGTTTGTTTTCCTTGCTGGCCTGTGCGGTACGCATTTCGCTTTTTCTCAGGTTTCCCCTCTTATCCGTTGGCAAACGCACGCACGGTTTGTAAGCTAATCGCAAGTCCAACGACTAAAAGTTCATGCGCCAATTCCAGAACATAGCGGTCAACGCCTTTATGGAACTCATCCGGCAGCCGATTTTTCTGCTGCTGATGACGGGCTCCGTGCTGTTTGAGATTTTTCTCGCCGTGCCGTATTACTTCGCGTTCGGCGACGAAATGAAGCTCGTCAAAACCAGCGCGCTGGCGGTGATGCTGCTCACGGGCCTGTTCGGCGCGGTGCTGAGCGCCTCGGCCTCGCTGGCGCGCGAAATCCGCAGCGGCACGGCCCTGGCGGTGCTGTCCAAGCCGGTCGGCCGCGCGCAATTCCTGGTGGCCAAATTCGCCGGCCTCGCGGCGGCCCTCGCCCTGCTCTCCTATGTGAATCTGGTGGGCGTGCTGCTTGCCAGTTGGATGGCCTTCGATGCCTATGGCTCCACCAACCTGCTGGCCATCGGGATTTTTGGCGGCGGTATTCTGCTGGCCTACGCGCTGGCCGGATTCAGCAATTTCTTCCTGCGCCGCCCCTTCGTGAGCGATGCCGTAATCGCGCTGGTCGTGATGATTACCCTGGCCACGTTCATCATTTTCCAATTCACCCACCAGATGCAAAGCCTCGGCCAGCAGGCGGTGGTGGACTGGCGCTTGATCCCGGCGGGCATTCTGATCCTGTTCGCGCTCTGGATTCTCGCGGCCCTGGCGCTGGCCTGCTCCACGCGGCTGGACATGATCGCCACGCTCGCCGTCTGCTCGGCGGTGTTCCTGGTCGGCCTTATGTCTGATTACTTCTTCGGCCTGCCCGCCGCTAAAGGCAGTTGGTGGGCCTCCACGCTTTACACGCTCGTCCCGAACTGGCAGCTTTTCTGGCTCGCCGACGCGCTCGAAACGGGTAAAAACACGTTTCAATGGGCCTATGTGGGCAAGGCGCTCGGCTATGCCGTCTGCTACGCCGGCGCGGCGCTGGCCGTGGGCGTGGCGCTGTTTGAAGAACGAGAATTGAGTTAAAATGGAACGCAACATCCAAAAAAACGGGCTGGTGAACCTCGTGGTCGCCCTGCTGATTTTTCTCGCCGGCTTTGGCGTCACGGTTTTCGCCGGGGCCCTCGCGGGCCAGGCGGCCGCAGTGTTCCTCGGCCTCGGCGCGCTCGTGGCGTTCATCAGCTGGTTCCAGATGCGGCTCGAGGAAAACGAGCGGCTGGAAAAACTGGAACTGGATGAACTGGCCCGCAGCCGTGGCACGTCGCTGTTTGAAAGCAAGGATGGCGGCAGCTTCCCGGCCCGGAACGCGCGGCTGCAATTTGAAAAATATTTCGTCCCCGGCTTTGCCGTGCTGGTGCTGCTGCTGGAAGCCGGCGGCGCTTGGCTGCTCTGGAACTGGAGCGGCAAAGCCCCCGCCGGTCTCAAGGAAGCCAACGCCACGGCAGCGCTCTCCCTCTTCGCAATTTTTGCCCTGCTGCTGTTTTTGATTGGCCGGTTTTCCGTCACGATTGCGCGGCTGGAAAATCACCGGTTGCTCCGACCGGGCGCAAGCTTCCTGCTGGCGGGCGCCTATGTCTGCGCGCTGACCGCGCTCGGCATCGCGGGCGTCGCGGCCAAATTCCCGCACGCCGATTTCTGGGTGGCGCGCGGCCTCTGCGCGCTGCTGGGCCTCATGGCAGTGGAAAACTTGCTGACCCTGCTGCTGGAAATCTATCGCCCGCGCGTCAAGGGCAAGATCGCCCGCCCGCTCTACGAGAGCCGCGTGGTCGGCATTTTCGCCCAGCCGGAAAGTTTGTTCACCACAGCGGCCCAGACGCTGGATTATCAATTCGGCTTCAAGGTATCCGAAACCTGGTTCTTTCAGGCAGCCCAAAAAAATCTGGCAGCCCTGCTCCTCATCCAGTTTGCCGCCCTGATTTTATCCACCACCATCGTGTTTGTGGATGTGGGCGAACAGGCCGTGCTGGAGCATTTCGGCAAGCCGGTGGCCACGCTCAATCCCGGCGTGCACTTCAAGCTGCCGTGGCCGGCGGATAAAACCTACCGCTTCCGCACCGAGCAGATCCAGTCCTTCGCCGTCGGCTACACGCCGGACCCCCAGAGCGAGGCGGCCAGCACGATTCTCTGGACGGTCAGCCATAACAAGGAGGAAAACTTTCTCGTCGCCAACCGCGCCACCGTCGCGACGGCGGGCAGCGGCACCAATGACCCGACCCGGGCGCAGGCAGTCGGCCTCATCACCGTCAGTATTCCGGTGCAATTCCAGATCACCAACGTCACCGACTGGGCCTACCAGAACAACGAACCGGATGCGCTCCTGAGGGATCTGGCCACCCGGGAAGTGATCAAGTATTTCGCCGGCGTGGATTTGAACGAAGTGTTGTCTCAGGGCCGGTTGCAGGCGGCGGAAGTCTTGCGCGACCGGATTCAAACCTCGGCCAACGCCCGGGCGCTCGGCGCCAAAATCATCTTCGTCGGTCTGCAGGACATCCACCCCCCCACCGCCAGCGACGTGGCGCTGACCTACGAAAAAGTGGTCGGGGCCGAGCAGACCAAGCTGGCTAAAATTTTTGACGCTCAGGCCGGGGCCATCCGCCTGAGTGCGATTTCCGGGGCCCAGGCCTTTACGATTACCAACGTGGCCGCGGCCAACCGCACCCAGTTGGTTTCGTCCAAGCTCGCCGAAGCCGCGCTGTTCACCAACCAGATCCCCGCCTACCAGGCCGCTCCGTCAGTCTATCGCCAGCGCCTCTATGCGCAGAGCTTTGCCGACGCCACCCGGAATGCCCGCAAATATGTTTTGCTCGTCACGAACACGTCCGACGTGGTGATCTTGGACCTCGAGGACAAGATCCGCGACGACCTGCTGAACCTTTCCATCACGAATACGCCATGAAAAAAAATCTGATTACCATCGTCATCGCCGCTGTGCTGGTGTTGATATTCGCGCTGCTGCTGTTCACCTTTCAGGTCCGCCAGTCGGAAGTCGCGGTGCTGACCACCTTCGGCAAGCCCGCCGCGAACAACCTGGACCAGCCGGACCTCTACTTCAAATGGCCGTGGCCGGTCCAGCAGGTCTATCGCTTTGACCAGCGCGTGCAGAATTTCGAGGACAAGTTCAGCGAAAACCTCACCGCCGACAATACCATGCTGCTGACGAGCGTCTATGTCGGCTGGCGGATTTCCGACGCGAAGGAGTTTTTCCCGAAGTTCGCCGGCGGGTCGGTGGCGGCGGCGCAGCGCCAGTTGGAAACCATGCTCCGCAGCGCCAAGGCGGCCGTCATCGGTAAACATAATTTGTCCGACTTTGTGAACGCCGAGCCCCGGCAGCTCAAATTGGAGGCCATTGAAAACGAAATCAAAACCGCCGTGCAAGGCCAGCTCGCCTCGCAGAATTACGGCATCAGCATTGAGTTTCTCGGCGTCAAAAAACTCGGCCTGCCGGAAAGCGTCACCCAGACCGTGTTCGACCGCATGAAATCCGAGCGGACGAAATACATCAGCGAGGCGCAGTTCCAGGGCGAGGCCGAGGCCACCAAAATCAAGTCCGCCGCCGAACGGCAGGCCGCCGATGTCATCGCCAACGCGCAGGCGGACGCCACGCGCATCGAGGGCGAGGGTGTGGCCGAGGCAGCGAAGACGTTGGGCGTGTTCCAGCAGAACCCGGAGCTGGCCATTTTCCAATTGCAGTTGCAGGCGCTGAAAAGCTCGCTGAACCAGAAGTCCACGCTGATCTTTGATGAGCGCACGCCGCCGTTCAGCCTGTTCCAGAATCTGCCGGCAAACTCCAAGTGATTGAGCCATGAGCGACCACAATCATCACGACCATCCGCCCCTGGAGGCACAGGACGCCGGTTCCCAGGCGCTGGCCGAGGCGTTGCGCAGCAGCTTCGTCATCGTCAAGCTGGCGATGGTGGCGCTCGTTGTCATCATTTTTGCGGCGGGATTTTTCACCGTCGGGCCGCAGGAAAAAGCCGTCATCCTCCGCTTCGGCAAGCCCCAGGGCGAAGGCCAGAAAATGCTCCTCGGCGCCGGCCTCCACTGGTCCCTGCCCTATCCCATTGACGAAGTCGTTCGCATTCCGATCACGGAAATCCAGAAGGTCACCACCACGGTCGGTTGGTATCTCACCACGGCAGAAATGGAGCTCGCCGGTACCGAGCCGCCCGCCGGCCCGTCGCTCAATCCGCAGATTGACGGCTACGTCGTCACCGCCGACCGCAACATCATTCACACCCGCGCCACGGTGTCCTATCACATTGACGACCCGCGCACGGCGATCTTCAATTTCGCCAGCGGCACCAACCACGAGTTCAACCTTGCCGGCGTTTCCAACGCCGTGCAGAACGCCGCCAACAACGCTCTTCTCCTCACCGCCGCGCGCTTCAATGTGGATGACATCCTCACCCGCGACATCGCCGGATTTCAGGACGCCGTCAGCCAGCGCGTGGGCGAACTCGCCGAGCGCGAGCATCTCGGCGTGGCGATTGACCAGGTGCAGGTGCAGAGCGTCGCCCCGCGTCAGTTGAAGGATGTGTTCGCGATGGTCACCACCGCGCGCCAGAACCGCGACAAGCTCATCAATGACGCCTTGAGTGAGCAGAACCGCATCGCCAGCCAGGCCGGCGCCGCCGCCGCCTCCATCACCAACGCCGCCGAATCCGCGCGCACCCGTTTCGTCACCGTCGTCGAGTCGGACGCCGGGGCGTTTACCGCCCTGCTGCCCAAATACCTCAGCAATCCGAACCTCTTCGCGCAGCTCGAGCTGGCCAAGGCCATGACGCAAATCCTGCCGAACGTGCAGGACAAAATCTTTCTGCCGCAGCGCGCCGATGGCAAACCGCGCGAACTGCGCTTACAGTTGAACCGCGAACCGCCGCAGCCCAAATCCGCGGCGAATCCGTAAAATGGTAAATCGCCAATCGAAAATTTGTATGCAAGTCACGTCTCTTTTAAGTCAGCACGACCACGAACACGGTGATGGTTGCGGCTGCGGCCACGACCACGAACATTCCGTCGTGCACCTCTGGCAGGCCGTCCTCGGCGTTGTTTTTGTTCTCAACGCCTTCATCGTGGACTGGCTGTTTGAATCCGGCACCACGCTCGCCAGCGCCAGCGCCATGATCGGCTCGATCATCCTCGGCTATCCCATCATCGTCACCGCCGTCAAGGATTTGCGCCGCGGCAATCTGAGCATCAACGAACTCGTCGCCATCGCCGTGCTCGCGGCGTTCGCCTCCGGGAATTACGAGACCGCCGGCATCGTCGCCTTCTTCATGCTCACCGGCGAAATCATCGAGACCCGCACCGCGGAGGGCGCGCGCAATTCCATCGAATCACTCATCAAGCTCACGCCCACCAAAGCGCGCCGCCTTCGGAAGGACGGCAGCGAGGAGGAAATCGCCGCCAGCCAGCTTGCCGTCGGCGATGTCATCCGCATCCGCCCCGGCGACAACGTGGCGGCGGACGGCGTCATCGTGAAAGGCGAAGGCTCATTCAACCAGGCCACCATCACCGGCGAATCCCTGCCCGCGGAAAAAAACACCGGCGATGAAGTGTTTGCCGGCACGCAAAACCTCACCGGTGTTCTTGAAATTAAAGTCAGCCGCGCTGGTACCGATACGACGCTCGGCCGCGTGCGCGAGCTGATCATTGCGGCGGAAAAAACCAAATTACCGATCCAGAAAATCGTCGATCAATACATGGGCTTTTACACGCCGCTCGTGCTGGTGATCGGCGCGCTGGTCTGGGCCTTCACCCATGATTTGAACCGCGTCATCGCGGTGTTCGTCGTCTCCTGCCCGTGCGCCTTCATTCTCGCCACGCCGACCGCGATGGTCGCCGCCCTGTCCGCCGCGGCGCGCCTGGGCATTTTGATCAAGAACGTGGCCGACATCGAACTCGCGGCGAAAATTAATGCCTTCGTCTTCGACAAGACCGGCACGCTCACCACCGGCCAGCTCGCCGTCAGCCGCCTTGCCCCGATTGGCGATACCAAGCCCGCCGAATTGCTGCTGCTCGCCGCCTCCGCCGAAAAATACAGCAACCATCCCACCGCCAAGGCCCTCGCCACCCTCGCGGGCGAAGCCGGCGTGCCGCTGGCCGAGCCGAAAGAGTTTGCCGAAACCGCCGGTCGCGGCGTGAAAGCTGAAATCAATGGCGCCAAGATCCTCGTGGGCCGCGCCCAGTGGCTCAAGGACAATGGCATTGATGCGAGCTTTGAAAAATCCGTGGATTTGAACGAGACGGAAGGCTGGAGCCTGATTTTTGTGGCCAAAAACGGCCAGTGCGTCGGCTGGGTGGGCATGCAGGACCAGACCCGCGCCGACGCCAGGGAAGCGCTCGCCGAATTGAAAGCCGCTGGCGTTCGCCGCATTGCGATGATCTCCGGCGACCGGCAAGTGGTCGCCACGCGCGTCGCCGCCGAGATCGGCTGCGAAGAGGCCAAGGGCGATTGCCTGCCGCAGACCAAGGTGGAATTTGTCCGCGCCATGAAAGCCAAGGGCTACAAGGTGGCGGTCATCGGCGACGGCGTGAATGACGCCCCGGCCCTGGCGGCCGGCGACATCGGCATCGCGATGGGCGCGGCCGGCAGCGAAGTGGCCATCCATAGCGCCACGATCGCGCTAATGAACAACGATTTGCGGCGTTTGCCGTTCCTGGTCAAGCTCTCGCGCAGCACCCGGGCCGTCATCAACCAGAATTTCCTATTCGGGGTCGTGTTTATCATCGTCGGCCTGGGGGCAACGGCGTTCGGCTACATCGGCCCGATTGTCGCAGCTCTGCTGCATAACGTCGGCTCGCTGATTGTGATTTTCAACAGCGCCCGACTGGTGCGCAAGGGTGAGGAGCTGGAACATTTCCATCCGGAAGCCATCGCCGACCAGCACAACCGCGGCTCGCATCCCAAGCCGGCGGGCGAACTGACGCCCACGCTGGCGTAACCGTCTAGCGTATGCCGAAACTTTACAAGCGCCGCCAAATTAAGCCGGAAGTCATCACCCGGACATTGAAATGATTGCAGTCGAAAAAACAAAATCGCAGATGCCGAAAGCCGTCCGCATCGACGCGGCGGAATATCTGCCGACCTGCAAGATGAAGCTGCGTTTCGACGACGGTCAAGAAAGCCTGGTGGACTTAGCGCCTTTTTTGAGCCAGTCGCGGCATCCGGCGGTGCAGGTGTATCACGACCTCAAACGCTTCTGCAAATATACGCTGGAAGACGGCTTCCTGCATTGGAATGATTTCGACCTCGTGTTTCCGATGTCGGATTTGTATGCGAGGGAAACTTCCTGATCAAGCCACAGTTTTCTGGTCTCAAATATTTTATGGCAGTCGCCGAATTAAATCCGCAATCGCAAATCGGAAATCAAAAATCCGCCGAGGTCATCGTCTCCGTGCGCGGGCTGTCGAAGGTCTTTAAGGATTTTTGGAACCGCCCCAAGGCGCGCGCGGTGGACGGCGTGGATTTCGAAGTCCGCAAGGGCGAAGTCTTCGGCCTGCTCGGGCCGAACGGTTCTGGCAAGTCCACCACCGTCAAGCTGCTGCTGGGCCTACTGAACCCGACCAAAGGCCATATTGAAGTGTTCGGCCATTCGCCGCGTCACGTTCCGACCAAAGCGCGCATCGGCTATCTGCCGGAGGAATCGTATTTATACCGCTACCTCAACTCGCGCGAGACCCTGGACTTTTTCGGCAACCTGTTTCACCTCAACAAGGCTGACCGGGACAACCGCGCGGAGCAGTTGCTGGACATGGTCGGGCTTGGCAAGACGCAGACGCGCGCTGTCGGCGAATTTTCCAAGGGCATGCAGCGCCGCATCGGCCTGGCCCAGGCGCTCATCAACGATCCGGACCTCATCATTCTCGACGAGCCGACCGCCGGCCTCGACCCGATCGGCTGCCGCGAGGTAAAAGATTTGATCCTCGCCCTGGCGCAGCGGGGCAAGACGGTCATTTTGAGCAGCCACCTTTTGTCGGATGTGGAGGATGTCTGCGACCGCGTGGTGATTTATTACGGCGGCAAAATTCAGGCTGCCGGCCCGCTGAAAGAGTTGCTCGCCACGCCGGACACCCTGCGCATCACCACGCCGGTGCTGCCCCGCGAGACGTTGGAAAAAGTTCTGGCCACCATTCGCAAGGATGTTGCGACCGGCGAAGTGCGCGTGGACAATCCGACGCAGAATCTGGAAAGCTATTTCCTCGACGTGGTGGCGAAGGCCCGCGCGGCGAATGAAACCAGCGGGGCTCAATCGGGCGCACGGGTGGCTGAATATTTGCGCGGCAGCGGGACGGCTCAACCCGCCGCCGACAAGATTCTGGAAAAGCTGTCATTGCCGCAAGCCGCCCTGTCCGCCGCTGACATCAAACCCGCATCACCAGCCAGCGCGCCACAAGTGGATAACACCAAACTGACCGCCCTGACGCAGACCGCCCACCCCGTGCCGCAATCTTCCCAGCCGGTTGCCGCACCGGATGCCAAGCCGGTGGATTTGGTGAAAGCGAATGAAAAGCTGTCGTCGCTGCTCGGCGGGAAAAAATAAGTTTCGCTATGGATTTCCCCAAAAAAAACGTTGGCGAACAACTGCCGCACCCAGTCATTCCGGGTGTTACATGTGCATCCAGCTGTAGCTGCTAAATAAATGCAACGCATTCTCGCCATCACCTGGTTGACCTGGAAGGCCGCCCTGCGGTTCAAGTTGTTCCTTGTCATCGCGGTGCTGTTGGTCGCGGCGGTGGTGGGGTTGCCGCTGGTGATCGAGGACGACGGCACGGCGCAAGGGTTTACGCAGATCATTTTGACCTACACCTTAAGCGCCATCACGGGGCTGCTGGGACTTTCGACCTTGTGGCTGGCGTGCGGCACGCTGGCCCGCGACATCGAGGAATGTCAGATCCAGGTCGTCGCCACCAAGCCGATTGCGCGCTGGCAAATCTGGGTGGGAAAATGGCTGGGCATCGTGATGCTGAACGCGGCCCTGCTGGTCATTTCCGGCGGCTGCGTATTCGGCCTGCTGCAATGGCGTGCCGGAAAACTGCCGCCGGCGGAGCAGGCCATTTTACGCGAGCAGATTCTGGTGGCGCGCGGCTCCGCCAAGGAGCCAAACAATCCGGCGGAGATTGAAGCGGATACAGAAAAAGTGTTGCAGGAGCGCTTAAAATCCAGCCCGATTGAAAAAGTGGATCTGCCGGAAGTCCGCCGGCAAATCCGTGAGCAGGTCAAGGCCGAGTTGCAACTCGTGCCGCCGAGTTATGAGCGCACTTGGAAAATTGATTTGGGCTTTGCCAAACATTATCTGGCGGGGAAACCCCTACAACTACGGGTGAAATTCAATTCGGCCCAGAAAAGCCCCTCGGGTACGTGGGTGGCGATCTGGCAGGTGGGGGTGCCGGACAAAACAAAACTCTGGCGCAGCGAGCCGATGAGCCTCGCGCCGGACACGTTCCATGAATTCGTCATTCCGCCGGACTTGTTTGACGCCGATGGCATTTTGACGATCAACTTCGGCAATCCCAACTCGACTGCCCTGCTCTTTCCGCTGGAGGACGGCATGGAGGTGCTGTATCCCGAAGGCGGCTTCGGACTGAACTTCGCGCGCGGGCTGGGAATCATTTTTTGCTGGATGGCGTTAATGGCGGCCCTCGGTTTGATGGCGGCAAGCTTCCTGTCTTTTCCGGTGGCCACTTTTTTCGCGCTGGCCATGCTGTTGGTGGCGCTCTCGAGCGGCACGCTGGCGGAATCGGTTGAGTCGGGCTCGGTGGCTGCCGGCAATGAGGAGACTGGCCAAGCCGGCCACTCGGTCGCGGACGTGGTGTTGATTCCAGCGTTCAAGGGCGTCATCGCGGTCATTAACCTGATTAAAAACTATTCGCCGATTGACGCGTTGAGCAGCGGGCGGAGCATCACCTGGGGCGAACTCGGCTCGGCGTTTGTTCAGGTCGTGCTGCTCGTGGGCGGCGTGTTTGCGGTGGCCGGCATCTTCTGTTTAAACCGGCGCGAACTCGCCACAGCGCAAGGAACCCAATGAACTCGCGCGCCAAGAAAATTCTGTTGGTGCTGCTGGCCGGCGCGTTGCTGTTCAGTTCGGGGCAATTACAAAAATCCTTGAACCGCGACCGCGAGACGCTGGGGCTGACCCACGCGGCGGTATTGGACAATGCGCCGCCAGTGCTGGCGTTCACCACCGTTGCGCTTGGCGGGTTTCGCGGGTTGATCTCCAATTTCCTGTGGATCCGCGCGAATGATTTGCAGCAGGACGACAAGTTTTTTGAGGCGGCGCAGCTCGCGGACTGGATCACTAAACTGGAACCGACGTTCGCACAAGTCTGGCTGTTTCAGGGCTGGAACATGGCTTACAACATCTCGGTTAAATTCAAGGATTTCCCCGACCGCTGGCGCTGGGTGGAACGCGGCATCGAGCTCCTGCGCGACGAGGGCTTGCGCTACAATCCCAATAGCGTGGACATTTACCGCGAGCTGGGCTGGTTTTTCCAGCATAAGATGGGCGCGAATCTGGACGACGCGAACATGTTCTATAAGAGCCAGTGGGCGCTGGCGATGAAGCCGTTTTTTGGACCGAGCGGAACGAACTTCAACCTGTTGCTCAATCCGCCGGATGCGGCGGCGCGCACCAACGCCCTGCTGTTCCGCAAAGATTTCAAGCTGGATGCGGCGTTTGCTAAAAGCGTGGATGCTGAATATGGACCTTTCGACTGGCGATTGCCCGAGGCGCACGCCATCTACTGGGCGGCGCGCGGCCTCTCTGCCGCAAAGGAAAACCCCGGCAAGGTGAACGCCGACGATCTCATTAAATTGCGCCGCATTATTTACCAATCTATGTTGCAGGCGTTTCACCACGGCCGCATCATTCCTGATCCCTTCACCAAAACCTACTCGCTCGGCCCCAACCTCGACCTGACGCCGCAAGTGAATGCCGCCTATGAGCAGATGATGAGCGAGGATGCCGGCATGCGCGATAATATCGCCCGCGCGCACCGGAATTTTCTGCGCGATGCGGTTTATTTTCTCTATGAAAACAACCGGATCGCGGAGGCGAGCCAATGGTTCAAGTATCTCGGCGATCACTATCCCGACAAGCCGATCATTGACGGTCAACCGGGGTCACTCCCAAAAAACCTCACGCTCGACGAATATGCGGTGGCCGTGGTGCAGATTGACATCGGCGAGACCTCACAGGAACGCGTGACCGCTGCCGTCCAAGGATTGTTGACCCGGTCATACTTTGACTTGGCGACGGGACAGGATGACCGTTACGAAAACCTCAAGCGGCTGGCGGTGAAGGTCTATGAGCGTTACCGCACCAAGACCGCTGGGTCCAAAGGCGACGTGCGCATCCCCCTACCGCCATTTAATACCTTGAATAATACCGTTTTACGACAACTGCTCGATCCAAAGAACGGCACGCCCTATGCCGCCCGCGCCGAGTTGGTCACCAAGCTGGGCTTACCCTCCAGCCTCCTGGAAACCATTTCCACCACCAACGCTGTGGAAAATGTTTCCACTAATTCAGTCCCGACCAATTCCCCGGCGAAATAATCTGGTGGGGAAAACCTCCCCCGGGGCTGTTTCCCAAGATTGCCACCAACGAAAACTCTGCTAACCTCCGCCAACTGTGACGAAGAAAAATTCCAGCTCCCGGCCGCTACGCGTCGGTTTGATTTCCCTCGGCTGCGCCAAAAATCTTGTGGACGCCGAGATCATGCTCGGCTCGCTGCTCAAGAGCGGCGTTGAGATCACCAACGACGCGGCGCAGGCTGATGCCGTCATCGTCAACACCTGCTCCTTTATTGACTCCGCCCAGGAAGAAAGCGTGGACACGATTCTTGAATCCGTGGAGTTGCGCGATGCCAACCAACGTGGCCAGGCCGTCATCGTCTCCGGCTGTCTCTCGCAGCGGTTCCGCGAGGAACTTCCCAAACTCATGCCCGAAGTGGACGCCTTCATGGGCATTGATCAAGTGGCGCAGGTCCGCGACATCGTGGGCCAGGCCATTGCCAGTCGCGCGGAAAAAGCGGCAAGCGGCAAGGGCAAAACGGAAAGCGGTAAAATTAAACAGCGGCTGAACGAATTGGAAAAAGCCCGCGACCTTTCCGGCCACGAAAAGGAAGCATCCCTGCGCGGCACGGAAAAATTTGGAAAAACCAAAACCGTCATCGGGGCGAAAGTGCCCTCCGCACCGGTATTCGACGTGACAGCGCGACCGGTGTTTATTCCTGATTTTGAGACACCGCGGTTTCGGCTGACGCCCAAACATTTTGCGTATTTGAAAATCGCCGAGGGCTGCAATCATCCTTGCAGCTTCTGCATCATTCCCCGGATGCGGGGTGCTCACCGCAGCCGGACCCAAGCCGACATCGTCAAGGAAGCCAGGGCCCTCATCGCCGACGGGGTGAAGGAAATCAATCTGATCTCGCAGGACTCGACTTATTACGGACTCGATTTGCGCCCCAATCATAGCCGTGCCATTTCCTCGCCCGAAAAGTTTTCCGCCGCCGCAAAATCACTCGCCGCCGATGCTACGACCATTTGCACGCTCCTGCGTGAATTGAATTCATTGAAGGGCGACTTCTGGATACGTCTGCTCTACACGCATCCGGCGCACTGGACAGACGAACTCATCCAGACCATCTCCGAGTGTAAGAAGGTTGCGCGCTATGTGGATATTCCGCTCCAGCACATCCACGAGAACATGCTCGAACGCATGCGCCGCGAAACCTCGCAGCAATACATTGTGGATTTAATTAAGAAGATCCGTTCGGGGATTCCCGGAATTGTGCTGCGCACCACTTTCATCGTCGGCTTTCCCGGCGAAACGGAAGCCAGCTTCAATGCGCTGCTGGATTTTATTCGTGAAACCAAATTTGAGCGGCTCGGCGTGTTCGCCTATTCGAAAGAAGATGGCACACGAGCCGGCGCCATGGCTGGCCAGCTCACGGACAAAGTGAAGCAAAAGCGCCGCGAACTCGCGATGGCCGCCCAACACAAGGTCGCCGTGCAAGTTGCCGAATCATTCATGGGCCGCGAACTCAAAGTTCTTATTGAAGGTCAGGCGAACGCGAAACAATTGCAGTCCGCCAATGTCAGTTCGTGGGAACACGGCCTGATGCGCGAAGCCGAAACGCAAAACGCAAAACTGAAAACGCAGAATTACCTCGTCGGCCGCGGCGAGGCGGATGCACCGGACATCGATGGACGCGTTTATGTCCTCGGCAAACTGCCCATGGGGGCCTTCGCCCAAGTCAAAATCGTCGGCCATACCGACTATGATTTGATTGCCGAACCAGTCTGATTCCACTAAAACGGGCGCATGGCCACACTCGTATTTGACATCGAAACCTCCGCTCAGCCGATTGACAATTTCGACGAGGCGCAGCAGGAATACCTGTTCCGCGAGACGGAGAAGCTGGACGACGCCATCGCCAAGCAGGCCAAGCGCGAAGAGATCACCCGGTTCATGAGCCTGTGGCCATTCACCTCGCAGGTTGTCTGCATCGCCATGCTCAATGCCGAAACCGGACGCGGACAGTCGATCTACATCGCCGAAGATTTTGAAGAGGACGCGGGCGAGGCCGGGCCCATCCAATTCGTGCCCGTGGCTGATGAGACCGAGCTGCTCACCGCCTTCTGGGACGTGGCAAAACATTATGACCACGTCGTCACCTTTAATGGCCGCGGCTTTGATGTGCCGTTCATTTACTTGCGTTCGGCGCTGCTCAACGTGCCCATCTCCAAGAAAAACTGGCTCGGCTACCGTTACGCCGTGGAGCCGCACTGCGACCTCGCGGAGCAACTAACCTTTTACAGTGTGAGCGGACGCGACGGGGCGGCGCGGAAGTTTAATTTAGATTTTTACTGCAAGGCCTTTGGCATCGAATCCCCAAAAAGTGCGGGTGTGACTGGAATGGACGTAAAAGATTTAATGGAGGCAGGTAAATTTCGCGAGATAGCAGAATACTGTTTGCGGGATGTCCGCGCCACCGTTGACCTTTACAAAATTTGGAAGGAAAGGCTCGCCGGGATTAAATGAATGAGAATTGGAGAATGAAGAATAAAACTCTCGTTTGCTTCGCGCTGAAAGAGGAAGCCTCGCCATTTCGGAGAATGGCGGTTGCGGCATCAGCCGACGTTCTCATCGTCGGCATCGGTCGCGAGAACGCAGTGAAGTCCGTGCGCAAATTCCTCGTCACCCATTCGCCGGAGTTGGTACTAACCTGCGGTTTCGCGGGCGGACTGAATCCCAATTTGAAAGTTGGTGATGTCCTGTTTGAGCCAATAGGGTTGACAGGCACTAATCCACGGCTGAAAGAAATTTTCATCAAAGCCGGTGCCAAACCTGCCAGTTTTTACTGCGCCGACCGCATCGCCACGACGGTGGCTGAAAAACGGGAATTACGCACCCAAACTGGCGCGGACGTGGTCGAGATGGAATCGGCAGCCATTCAGGCAGTCTGCGCGGAGCACGGCCTTCCCTGCGCCACGGTGCGGGTGATTTCCGACACGGCAGACGAGGATTTGCCGCTGGATTTCAATGCACTGTCCAAAGCGGATAAGAGTTTGGATTTCCGTAAATTATTTCTCACCATTGCCAAGTCGCCGGGGAAAATTGGTGCGTTGCTGGCGTTGCAAAAAAAAACGAGTTTCGCCGCCAAGCAGCTTGCCACCGTGCTTGGCAAAATTATTTCTCCGTAAGCGTTGCGTGCTTTGCCGGCGGCGCAGGTTTTTCTTTGTCGTGCTCGCTAAAACTAATAAAGCCGGCACCCACCACGATAAAAGCGACGCCAATCCAGCGCACCGAGGAAATGTGTTCGCTCAAAAACCACATCGCGGCAAAGGTGGAAAACACAAAACTCAATCCGGTCAGCGGCCACAGAAAGCTGATGTCGCTTTTGGACAACAGAACCAGCAATCCTATAAAAAAAAGCGCTTCAAAGAAAATACCCAGCCAGATGGTATGGCTGGTCAGACCGGAGCGGACTACGCGAAATACCTCTGCGACACTCACACCGTTCATGTCGCCGATCTGGTTGATGCCTTTTTTGAGCAGGACGACCCCGGCGGATTCGCATACTAGTCCGAGGAGTAAAATTGTGAGCAGTTTGATCATGTTATTTGTTCTGATAGCGAATCAACCGGATGCAGGGTTGTTAATTGGTGCCCTCACCCGGGACAAACAAGTGCGGTGAGCACAGCGTACCTTTACCGAGCAACGGGTGGGAGTAAACCATGGAATCACCTTCCGGCGAAGGCTCTTGGCGATTCTGTGACCGATGACCGTGTGGTTCAGGGCTGGCCATAACTGGGGGAAGTGGCGCCAATGGCAAACCGCAGCCACGACTTGAAAACGAGCGCGAGTTTGTGCGGCTTGGACAATTTCAATGGCAGCGGGCCAAAGACATCAAACTTTCCGCGCTCCAGCTTTCGCAACAATTGCCAATAAACCGAACCCATGAGTTCGGCGGCAACCATGGCTTTGCGATCTTCGGGTGGCAAGGTTTTTTGCGCAAGCTGGAAATAGTTACTGGCGCGGTCAGCGACGCTGCGGGCTAGCGCAAAATAGTTTTCCGAATATTTTGAACTTAGAATTTCAGCGTCGCTGACATGGAATTTTTTGAGTTCGCTCTGCGGCAGATACACCCGTCCTCGCGCAGCGTCGTTTTTTACATCGCGCAGAATATTGGTCAATTGCAATGCCTTGCCAAGGTAAACGGCGTAATCATGGCATACTGGATTTTTATAGCCAAAAATCTCGATGCTCAAGAGGCCCACAACAGAGGCAACACGATGGCAGTAGAGTTCTAGCTGCTCATAATTCTCATAGCGCAACGTGTCCAAATCCATTTCACAGCCTTTGATGAGTTCGTCAAAAAGTGAATAAGGCAGTTTGAATTGTCGGATTACAGGCTGAATTTCCAGATTGAGGATGAACTCGGGAATCCCGTTTTCACAGGCGCGACGGATGTCTGCGCGCCACGCAGCAAGTTGTTCGCGCCGTTGTTCGGTTGGAATGGAATCCTCATCCGCCACATCATCCACAGCGCGACAAAAGGCGTAGAGTGCGGACATGGCGTCCCGTTTTTCCCGGGGTAGGAGAATGAAAGCCAGCGCGAGGTTGGAAGCACTTTTCTTGGTGAGCGCGCGACTATGCTGCATGATCAAATACCCCGTGGTGGCTGGTTTGATTCCCGGATAGGCGGCAATCCACCGGTTTCAGATAGCGTGGGATTGTGCTGGCGGTGATGCCGATGTCGACGTTTCCGGCGATTTTTCTTGGCGGACTTGCGGAACATGAAAAGCCAGATGATGAAACAGGCAATGCCAATGCCGACCGCCAGCAGAATGGCGACAAAAATCAGCCAATCAGACGAGGCACTGTTGGTTGGCAGTTCAAAGGGATCCATTAGTCAGTTTCACCGGCGTCAGTCATCATGTTTAGTCTTTGCATCCGATACCGCAAAGAATGTCTTGTCAGCTTAAGCTGTCCAGCGGCGCGTGTCAGGCTGAAATTGTTCTGTCCCAACGCGCCTTGGATTAATTCGCGTTCCATTCTTTCGAGCGCAGCTTCGAGCGATTCGTTCGCCTCGGCCACAGCCGGTCCGGACTTCTGAAACCGCGATTCAACCGCAAAGTTCGGCAGACTGGACGGCTGGACTTCCCGCCCCGTTTCCAAAATCAGCGCTCGCTCGACCACGTTCCTTAATTCGCGGACGTTGCCAGGCCAGCGGTGCGCGCGCAGCCTCTGCTGCGCGGCGGGCGTGAAACCCGTGATGTTCTTATTTAAGCCAGCCCGGAATATTTTCAGAAAATGTTCTGCCAGCAGCCGTACATCATCACCGCGCTCGCGCAATGGCGGCAGATGAAACTGCACCACATTCAATCGGTGAAACAAATCCTCCCGGAATTCACCTGCATCAATAGCTTGCACGATGTCACGGTTGGTTGCGGCCACGAGCCGAACATTCACGCGCAATTCAACCGTGCCGCCAACGCGCGTGAACGTGCCGTCTTCGAGAAACCTTAGCAGCTTGGCCTGGAGCGGCTTACCCATATCGGCGATTTCATCCAGAAAAATTGTGCCCCCATCCGCCTCCTCAACACGACCCAGCTTTTGTTTCAACGCGCCGGTAAATGCACCCTTTTCGTGGCCGAATAATTCACTTTCCAACAGTGTCTCAGGAATCGCCGCGCAGTTGATGCGAACATAATTTTCCTTCCGCCGCTTGCTTAACACATGCAACGAACCCGCGACCAGTTCCTTGCCCGTGCCGCTTTCGCCGAGTACTAGAACGCGAGCGTCCGTCGGAGCAACTGTGCGGATAAGCTGGCGTAGTTCATGCACCTTGGGGGAATCGCCAACGATTTGTTCGAGGCTGAAAGACTCGCCGGCACGGGAACGCAATGCCGCGTTTTCCGCCAACAACCGGTAACGCTCAGCACAACGGGCGACGGCATGAAATAATTCTTCCGGCTCAAAGGGCTTGGATAAATAATCCATTGCGCCCGCCTTGATAGCCTCCACCGCAAGCTTCGCTGTCGCGTAAGCGGTAATCATCAATGACGGCAGTTCGGGCCACTGATTATGTAATTTGGCGAGGAAATCGTAGCCACTCATGCCCCCCATCCGCGCATCAGTGATAACCATGAAGAAATTGTCCCGCGCGAGCAACCCCAACGCCTCTTCGGCAGATTCAGCCGCGCAGACAACATAGCCTTCGTCTGTAAGCATGGTCGTAAGCGAGCGACGCATGTTTTTATCATCGTCCACAACCAGTACGGGTGGCAGAAGCAGATTCATTTCAAAAATGGTTTCGGCAAAGCTTTGGCCGGAAAGACTACCGTAAATTTAGCTCCCTTTCCAAGCGCGGATTCCAAGCGCACATTACCGCCATAAAGTTCGACGTTGTGTTTCACGATAGCCAGACCGAGGCCGGTGCCTTTTTCCTTTGTGGTAAAATACGCCTCAAAAACGCGCCCGACCTTGTCCGGCGGGATGCCCGGCCCATCGTCCGCCACGGTAATTTCAATTGCATGATCCCGCAAAGCGACCGCCTCCACGAGAATATTTCCCTGCCCATCCAAAGCCTCGCGGGCATTTTGAAGCAGATTGACCAGAATTTCCGAGAGGTGGGCGCGGTGCATCAAGAGTGGCGGAAAATGCGGGGCGATTTTTTTGACCACCGTAATTTCCGTCGGGACCGCCGCTGGAAAGACCTGGGCGATGGACTGATCGATTTTATGAACCACGTCCAACTTCTCCACGCGCCCCTCGCTCAACTGGGCGTAGCCCATGACCTGAGTGATCACCCGGTCAGCGCGCGCAACCTCCTCCTGAATGATTTCAATCTGCTGTTCGGCTACGGCAGTATTGGAGCTATGGCGGAGCGAACGTCGGAGCGAATAGGCGGTATTGTTGATCACCGCCAATGGATTTTTTATCTGATGCGCGAACTCGGCCGCCAGCCGGCCGGCGGAATGCAGTTGGTTTTCACGCGCGGCAAATTCGCCCGCCTCCTCTACCGCCAAACGCTGCCGCTCCAGAAATGCCTGCACGCCATAGCAACTCATTGCGGTAAGCCATAATACCAGCATCCGGAGGACCAGAGGTTCGCCAATTTCCTCGTGCGGTATCAAGTCCATTGCCCGAATGGCCGTATCATCCAGATTGGAAGAAATGGCTACGTCCAGTGCCACCACCAGGGCATAGCAGAGGCTGGTTGCAAAGTTTAAGAAAATCTGCGAGAAACCCGGCGGCACGCTCACCGCATTCCGCAAAATCAACCCGAGAAACAGCCAAAATAAGATGCTATCCATACCTCCCGTAATCAATGTCATCGCGGCCAACACCAGCCCGTCCACCAGCGCGCTTGTGACAACCGACCATTGCAGTACGGCCAGCGGCAGCCGGTCTGCGGCAAACAACGGCACCGCTAGCAGCGCGCTGAATAAAATGTAAAACCAGAAAATAAACTGCACCGTCTCCACCGTCACCTCCAATCCGCTGGAGATATGTTCCACCCAAGGCGAGAAATTGAAGGAATAAAAAACCATCCCCACGAAGAAAACTTTGACCGGCAGCATCAGATTGCGCTCCATCAACTCAATGCGCCGCCGCGCGCGCGCGGCATCCGGAGCAGGAATCTCAAACAATGCCGGTAGGCGCTGCAACAAAGGCTCGCGGCTCGTGCTCATGAAAAGTCAGCGAAGCAATTTGAAAATCCGCTCAGTAATTTTCTCCACCGGCCACAAACGTCCGACGCCCTCGTAGCCACAAGATAACATTCCGTCATCCGGTCCGATAAAATCCGCGCCGCGCGCTTTCAAAATCTTCACATTCGCCTGCGTCGCAGCGTGCAGCCACATTTTTCCGTTCATCGCCGGCGCGATCAACAATCTCGCTTTCGGATTCAACGCTAGGGCTATGCACGCCAACGCGTCATCCGCAATGCCATGCGCCAGTTTGGCGATAACGTTTGCAGTGGCAGGCGCGATAACCAGAAGATCTGCAGCGTCCGCTAATTCAATGTGCATCGGTTTCCAGCCTTCATCTTCGTCGTAAAGATTCGTGACGACGGGATTACGCGTGAGCGTCTTGAATGGCAGCGGCGTGATGAAACGCTGCGCGTCCGCCGTCATCACCACACGCACATCATATTTCGCCTTGGTTAGCAACGATGCCAAGTCCGCCGCCTTGTGGGCGGCGATCGAGCCAGTGACGCCAAGCACAATTTTTTTCGAGGCGCTCATGGGTAAACTCTAAATTAAATTCGTAATTTTCAAATTAATTTTCCGGTGCCACCGAACGCACCGAACGCATTTTTTCCGACTCCATAATCGCGAGCGCGCGACGCAAATCCTCCTGTTTACTGCCGCTGACGAGCAGATAATCAAAATTCTTCCATTGCGAAATCTCCTGCCGCGCTACCGCCAACCGCTTTTGAATGACCGCGTCCGCATCAGCGCCGCGCTTCTTCAAACGCTGCGCCAGCACCGCCACTGACGGCGGTGTCAGAAAAATCGTCACCAAGGCGCGCTTTAATTCCGGCTCATTGACCGCCTGTTCCCGAATGGTCGCCGCGCCCTGCACATCCACGTTCAGCAGCACATCCTTGCCCGCGCGCAGCTTGCCGAGCAACTCCGATTTCAGGATGCCGTAGCTGTTGCCATAAACCGTTGCGTGCTCCAGAAAATTGCCCGCATGGAGTCGTTTTAAAAATTCGTCCGCTGTAAAAAAATGATAATCCACGCCGGCCTTTTCGCCCGGACGCGGCGGGCGGGTCGTGCAGGTTATGGCGCGCGTTAAGTTGGGCTGCGCGGTCAGCAGCAAATCACAAAGCGTCGTCTTACCGGCACCCGACGGCGCAGAAATAAGCATGAGCAGCGGGGGCGCTGACTTCTTTTCTGTCGTGACCGGCTTCCGGCTTGCGGCTTCTGGCTTCTGGCTTCGTGTTTTCATTCTACATTCATTGCCTGCTCGCGAAACTTTTCCAGTTCTGCTTTCAGCGTCACCACTTCGCGGGAGATGATCGCGTCATTCGCCTTGGATCCAATGGTGTTAATTTCGCGGTTCATCTCCTGCGCGAGAAAATCCAGCGTGCGACCCACCGGATCTTTGGATTTCCGGCAATCCTCAAACTGTTGGAAATGACTTTGTAGTCGCGTCAGTTCCTCCGAAATGTCCGAGCGGTCGGCGAACAGGACAATTTCCTTCAATAGCCGCTCGTCGTCCGGCGCAATGTTTTCCAGACCTGCGCTCTTGATGCGTTCGAGCAGGTTCCGCCGGTAATTTTCAGCCGTCGTCGGTGCCTGTTTCTGGACCTTGTTCACCGCCGTGTGCATCACGCCAACGCGCGATGACAAATCCTTCGCCAGATGCGCCCCTTCGCGTTCGCGCATTTTCACCAACGCCGCAAGTGCTAGAGTTAAAGCTTTTTCCACGGCGGGCCACAAGTCTTCGGATTCCGCCAGTTGTTCATCTGTCTGAAATACTCCCGGGGCACGCAGCAGTTGATCCAGCGTCACCTCGCCGGAAATCTTCAACTGTTTCGCCAGCCGCGCGAACTCGGCGGCGTAATCCTTTGCAAGCGCGTGGTTGATGTGCTTGCGGGCGGAAAGCTTGTCCTCGGCGGCGTGAAGGGTGATGCGGGCGTTGACACGGCCGCGCGCGACTTGGCGGTGAATGGCGTCACGGATTTGCGCTTCGAGCATTTCCATCTCGCGCGGAAGCGCGACCGAGACCTCGGCCTGTTTACGGTTGACCGAGCTGAGCTCGACCGTGACCTTAAAGCCGTCCTGCGCGCATTCGCCCCGACCATAACCCGTCATGGATTTCATCGCGCTGATGATGCGAAAATTCCCGTCCGCAAGCGAATAAATTATCATAATGTCCGCAACCAAACCAAAGTTAGCCGGTGCTAGATGCACCAGATGCAGAGTGTCTAATTTTTCGTTCGATCAGAGCAAGCCAAACGCCATACATGATGGTACACATGGCAACCCAGCCGCCCCACCGGGTTGCCAAGGGGCTTATTTAGCAAGGATGCCACCCAGTTTTTCCCCTCTACGCGCGCAGGCGGGCCTCTACAAAAAAACAAATTTAATTTTTATTTGAACCCGCGCCGCTTCCTGTTAAAACAGTTTTAGGTGGATTTACCCAAACCAGTCATGTCGCCGGCCACCGGCGAACGCCTCGTGCGCTTCGTCGGGGATAAAATTCTTTTCAACATCCATGCCAGCCAGGGGTTCGTTGCCCCCCCCCACTGGTCCGCCCGGCTGCGCACCAACCTCGGGCGCGCCAGCGCCCGCCGCCGCGAAATCATCTCCGCCCACGCCGGGCAGGCGGTGGTTGCCAATTCTTCCTGGCGCGATGTCCCGATGCAAAAAACCGCCACCGGCTGGCAGATCGAACTGCCCCTCGCCGAAGTGGGCTACTTCAGCGCCAAGGCCTACCTGTGCGACGATAAAAACTGGCAGCACTGGCCCGACGGCGTGGATGTCGGCATTTCCGTCCACCCCAATTTCGCGCGCACAGCCAACACCATTTACTGCGCCTTCACTCGACTTTTTGGCGCACCCAAAAACCTCGCCGCCACCACCGACGAAAAACTGGAAGCCCACCTAAAATCGCTGGAAGCCCACGGCTATGCCACTTTGCCACCATCGGGAAAATTCCGCGACCTCGCGCGCCAGCTTCCTTTCATCGTTAACCGACTCGGCTGCCGCATCCTGCATCTGCTGCCCGTACATCCGACGCCCACGACCTTCGCGCGCTTTGGCCGTTTCGGCAGCCCGTATGCCGCGCTGGATTTGACCGCCGTGGATCCCGCGCTTGTGGAATTCGACAAGCGCACCACGGGTATCGAACAATTTTGCGAACTGACCTACGCCGCCCATGCGCTCGGCGCGCGGGTGTTTATCGACATTGTCATTAACCACACCGGCTGGGGTTCCACGTTGCAGGAGAATCACCCCGAATTTTTTCTAAAAAATCCCGACGGCGAATTCGCCAGCCCCGGCGCGTGGGGGACTGTCTGGGAAGACCTGGTGGAACTCGAACAACATGACGTCAAACTCTGGGACCTTATCGCCGACTCGCTCCTGACCTGGTGCCGGCGCGGCGTGGACGGATTTCGCTGCGACGCCGGTTACAAAATCCCCGTGCCGGCCTGGCAATACATCGTCGCCCGCGTGCAGGAGGAATTTCCTGAAACCATTTTTCTACTCGAAGGACTTGGCGGTTCGTGGGACGCCACGGAATTGTTGCTCACCGAAGGCGGGATGCAATGGGCGTATTCCGAACTGTTTCAGAATTATTCTGGCAAAGAAATTGCAGGCTATCTCGATTATGCCAGCCGTCAGGACAAACGCGTGGGCAGCTACGTTCATTACAGCGAAACGCACGACAACGAACGGCTCGCTAATAAAGGCCGCGCATGGTCGCTGCTGCGCAACCGCTTGTGCGCGCTCACCAGCCCCAGCGGCGGCTTCGGCTTCACCTGCGGCGTCGAATGGCTCGCGCCGGAAAAAATCCGCGTCCACGGCAATACCGGCTTGAACTGGGACGCCAGCGAGAACATCGTCCCCGAACTGGCGCAACTCAACCGGCTCATCTCCGACCATCCGTGTTTTTTCGACGGTGCGAAACTAACACGCTTGAGCACGCCCGACTCGCCCGTTTACGCCCTGCTCCGCGAATCGGCCGCAGGTCAGGATGCCGTCCTCATTTTGGTCAACACCGACGTTAAAAAAGGGAATTCCGTTTCGCTCGCGCTTTCCGCTATCCCCGTTCAGCTGTCCGCTTTTAAAATTGAATTGCTCGGCCAACCGCTGCCCGTCGTTTCGACGGCCAAAGACGAAATCACTATTACACTGGCGCCTGGGGCGGTTCATAGTCTCGCCGCGCTTGAAAAGCCCGCCGGTTTGAACGGCGAGGCTTATCGGCTCGCCCGTGCGCAGGCAGCGTGGGCGATTCAGGCCTTGAGTCAGGTCATTCCCGCCGAAACCATTGACGGAGTCGGCTGGTCATGGCTTGCGGAACAAGTGATTCGTTCGCCCAAAAACCTTCTTGCCGCCGCCGGGGAATTTGCCGCACGCGCCGCTCAAACCCCCTTCGCCGAACTGTTGGCCGAAGTGGAAGCCGGTAAAATTTTCCCGCGGGTCGTCACCTGGACTCTGCTGGACGCCCAGCGCGTCACGCTCGTGCCGCCCGGCCACTGGCTACTGATTGAAAAAACCTCGCCGTTCCGCGCCACGCTGGAAATGCAGAATGGAAATGCGGGCGTGATTCACGTCCAATCCATCGCCGTCGATAACCGACACATCGCCTGCTTTCCGCCGCGCGACGCCGCTGCCGAAACTGAGTTGGTCTTGGAACGCTACGACCCAGCCGTGCCTAAACTATCAGCCGCCATTCGTTTTCTCGCGGCCGAACCGGAAGGGCCAACTCTCCAGTCCCAACTTCCGGCGGCCAACGCTTTGGTTCTGCTGACCAACGGGCGCGGCAGCATGGCGCGGCTCGGCGCGGATCTGGGCCGCGTGAATTCCAAATACGACTGTGTCCTCGGCGCAAACCTGAATCCCAATGTACCCGTGGACCGTCACGTTTTTGTGAAGCGCATCCGCGTTTGGGTGAACGCCGACGGCTTTCTCTCCTCGCTCGATTTCAAAAACTTAGCCGCATTCCACGCCGGTTCAGCCGCCGTTTGGAATTTTATCGCCAACGCCGGCGATGGCCGCACGGTCGAAATCGAACTGCGTGCGGAAATGCTGGAAGGCAAGAACACGACCGTCTTTCACTTCCGACGCCCGGATGAAAAACTGGCGCACGGCAAACAACTGCCTGCCGCCGCCGACGTGCGCCTGACCGTGCGCGTGGACATCGAGGACCGGAATTTTCACAGCGAGACAAAGCGCAACAGCGGCGCGGATTTTCATTTTTCGTCGAACACCCGGGAGATTAAAAATTCAAAAAGCAAAATTCAGAACGCATCTGGATTTGAATTTACGCCAGCCTCCGACCGGCACTTGCGCGTCTTCACCGACGGCGGCGCATACCATCCGCAGCCCGAATGGTGCGAGAACATTCCGCATCCGGTCGAGCAAACGCGCGGCCAGACCGGCAGCGGCGACGCCTATAGCCCCGGCTGGTTCGAGCTACCGCTGGCGAAGGGCGCGGACGCCAGCCTCGTGCTCACGGCGGAAATAGATTTCGTAAAAAGTGGCAAGCGAAAGGCGGAAAACAGCCTCATCGCAAACACTTTCGCCAGCCAACTCGAACACGCAGCACGACAGTTCGTGGTGCAGCGCGACGCCGGCAAAACGGTCATCGCCGGCTATCCGTGGTTTCTGGACTGGGGCCGCGACTCGCTCATCTGCGCGCGCGGACTACTCGCCGCCGGCATGGTGGATGAAGTGAAGCAATTGCTGCTGACGTTTGCCAAATTTGAAAAGGACGGCACACTGCCGAACACCATCCACGGCAATGATGTTTCCAATCGCGACACCTCTGACGCGCCGCTCTGGTTCGCTGTCGTGTGCGAAGACCTGGCGGATAAAAAGTTTTTTGGAATCCACGTGGATGGCCGACGCACGATTCGCGATGTGCTGACGAGCATTGCGGAAAATTATGCCAAGGGCACGCCGAACGGCATCCGCATGGATGCGGATTCCGCCCTCATCTGGAGTCCGAGCCACTTCACTTGGATGGACACGAATTATCCCGCCGGCACGCCGCGCGAGGGGTATCCCGTAGAGATCCAGGTACTGTGGATCCGCCTGCTGCGGCTGCTGGAAAAAACCAGCGGCGCGGCGGAACAAAAAAAATGGGGTGCACTGGCCGACCACGCGACAGCCTCCTTTGAAAAGCTTTTTTGGCTCGAAAAACAAGGCTGGTTTGCCGACGTGCTGATCGCCCGATCAAATGTCAGCGCGGGCGACGCGACGGCGAGCGACGCGCTACGGAGCAACTGCCTGTTCACCGTGAGCCTTGGCCTCGTCACCGGCGAACGCGCGCAACGGTGCGTCGCCGCGGCGCAGCAATTTCTTCTGGTGCCGGGCGCGCTGCGCTCGCTCGCACCGCTGCCGGTGGCCGTGCCCCTGCCCATTTATCGCGACGGCCATTTGTTGAATCATCCCAACAAGCCATATTGGCCGCGTTACGAAGGCGACGAGGACACCCGCCGCAAACCCGCGTATCACAACGGAACGGCGTGGACGTGGACGTTCCCGACATTTTGCGAGGCGCTCGCTCGGGCGTGGGATTTTTCGCCAGCCGCCGTCGCAGCGGCGAAAAGCTATCTGGGCAGCTCGGAAAAAATCCTGAACGAAGGTTGTCTCGGCCAGCTTCCCGAACTACTCGACGGCGACAGCCCGCACGCGCAACGCGGTTGCGATGCGCAGGCGTGGGGCGTGACGGAGGCGTTGCGCGCATGGAAACTGCTGGCTGAAAATCCCCCCAAATAATGGCCCCGGAAACATTCGCTGTGCCCGGGGGGTTCTTCTTCATGTCCGGGCGGCAGAAGGGGTGATTTAATTACTGGCAATGAAACTCTCGCTATTGGCTCTGGTACTGGGGGCGTTTCTTGCCCTTGACCATTCCCTTTCAGCGCAGTCATCGCCCGGTTCTTTCACGTACGTTCTCCAGGCGGACGCGTTGGCCAAATCCAAAGCTGCGGCCGTGCTAAAGCTCGCGGCGTGCGATCGGGATTGGCTGATTCTCGACGCCGCTTTTAGCACCGAAGAGCCGTGGGCGGCGACGGATCTGGCGATCATCCGCGCTGGCCGCGCCGGGCGCAAGGTGGTGGCTTATCTTTCCATCGGCGAAGCGGAGGATTATCGCACTTACTGGCAGCGCGGGTGGGACGCAAACCACAACGGCCAGCCGAGCGCCACTGCCCCCGCATTTTTGCTCGCGCAGAATCCCGAATGGAAGGGCAATTACCGAGTCAAATACTGGCAGGCTAGCTGGCAAAATATCATCCTCGCCGACGTGGACAAAATCATGGCGGCAGGTTTTGACGGCGTGTATCTCGATATCGTGGACGGATTTGAAACCTTCGAGCAGGATGGGAACGATTTTATTGATGACCGCGTGAATCCCGAAACGAAACAAACATACCGACGCGACATGGTCGACTGGGTAAAAGCCGTCGCCGCGCGCGCGCGCAAAACCAATCCGGCCGCGCTCGTCATCCCGCAGAACGGCACTCAACTGTTCGCGCAGGCAGATTTTCTTGGCGCCGTGGACGCGGTCGGTGTGGAGGACCTTTTTACACACGGCGAGAAACTTCAAAAAGCTGCCGATACAAAATCCGTTTTGAAAAACCTTGCCCCACTGCTGGCGGCACACAAGCCAATGCTGGCCATCGAATACCCCACGAGCAAAAAACTCCGACGGCAGGTTCGCGAGCAGGCAGCGCAACACGGCCTCGGTTGCCTGGTGACCGACCGGCAACTGAAAACGCTGGGCGAATCCGGAAAATAGCCCGCGCGGTTGACGGGCTTTGGAAATGAACGAATTGATTTTCTTCGTGTCTATTCGCTTGAATTTGTGATTTAATTTTCAAACATGAAACTGTCGCTTTTGTCCATTTTGCTTGGTGCCGGCCTGGGATTGCCACAGGTTTATGGGCTCCTCAAACCGGCGGCGCTCGGGACGGCGGCGCGCAAGTTTCCGCGCAATTATCCCCTCGGCGTGCTGCTGATGCTACTGGCCACGGGCTGGTTCGTCTGGAGCGTCAGCAACGAACCCATCGCGGATTTCTCGGCCTACAAGCCGGCGATGCTGGCCGGTTTTACGGCGGTCGGCGTGCTATCCTGTGTGTTTGTGCGGGATTTTCTGGCCGTGCGCGCACTGGCGGTAGTGGCGCTGCTGCTCGCCAAGCTGATGGTGGACACGGGCCGTCCTCACCTGGGCGAATCTCCCTTCGTGCTGGTCATCCAAGCTTGGGCGTATGGGTTCGTGGTTCTGGGCATCTGGTTCACCGTCACACCATGGAAATTGCGGGACCTGCTGAACTGGGCGACGGCGACCGAAGCGCGCACGAGGCTGCTGAGCGGCGTGCGCCTGACATTTGCGGCGTTCGTTCTGATCCTTGGCCTGACCGTGTTCCGCTCGATGTGACATGAACCTGTCTGACCTCCGCGAAGATTATCAGCGCGGCGCGCTGGAGCGCACGGCGCTGACAACGGATCCGCTCGCTCAGTTTGAAGCGTGGTTCCGCGACGCTACCGGTGAACAGGCGCAGAGTCGCTGGCGAAAAATCGGCATCGCCCTTTACAAACTCTGGAGCGCCATTTGCAATCACCGGCCGCCGGACATCAACGCGATGACGCTGGCGACGGTGGATCCATCCGGCCGGCCTTCGACAAGAACGGTGCTGCTAAAATCGGTGGACGCGCGCGGCTTTATCTTCTTCACGAACTACGACAGCCGCAAAGGCCGTGAGTTGGCGGAGAACCCCAACGCGGCGCTGACCTTTTTTTGGTCGGATTTGGAGCGTCAGGTCTGCGTGGCTGGCACGGTCGTTAAGTTGCCGGTTACTGAATCGGCGGCGTATTTCAAATCACGTCCGCGCGGCAGCCAACTCGCGGCATGGGCCTCCAATCAAAGTGAAACGGTGCCCGACCGCGCCACGCTGGAAGCGCGATGGCACGCGCTGGAGATGAAATTTCCCGGGGATATCCCACTGCCGCCTAACTGGGGCGGATTCATATTGCAGCCGCAACGCATTGAGTTCTGGCAGGGCCGACCGAGCCGGTTGCATGACCGTTTTAATTATGCGCGGCAAGCGGACGGCTCATGGAAAATCGATCGGCTGTCGCCTTGATTTCAGGGCATAAAAAAAGGCGGCGGGATATTTTCCCGGCCGCCTTTTTTGCTTTTCCAGTTTAGAATTTGTAGGAGACGGCGCTCACGAGCTTCACGTCGTTTTTCTGACGACCCGCCGCCGGCTGTTTTTGGTAGCTATCGTCGAGGTAGGTCTTCAGGCTCAATGATTTTGCAATTGGCGCCTCGATGCCAATCTCAAAATTGACGACGTAGTTATCCAATTTATCCACCTGGGGGATCAGCTCAGCCGTCTGCCAGAAGCGCGCGTGGTTTTGAAATTTGTGTTCAAACCGCTCCGCCAGACGCATCGTGGCGAACGAATTGTATTTACCGCCCAGATGCTCGTCTTGATAGCCGGCACCCGCTTCCACTGCAAGCGTGGTGTTCGTGCCCTTGATCAAATAATAACCCGCGCCAGGGCCGAAGTTAAACCGGTAATCCAGATCGGCAATCACGTCACGCAGGGCATCCGCGCGCAGGTAACCGAAAAACTTCTCCGTAAAGAGATGGTTCCACTGGCCAAAGCCCTTGTAATTATTGACGTTATCCACCGAGTTCTGGCTACCGTAAGCCCCGGCGGCGCCGAAGGTGTATTCATTATCCGGCGTTTTTTTGGCGGTATCAATGTCTCCGGAATACAGCAGCGTGTGGCTGTTGCCACGGGTCAGGGTCAAACCGGCAGACAGCGAACTCACCCACGGATATTTGACCGCCATCTCCATGTTGGCGGGCACGGCAGGGGCCGGTGTAAGCACCGGAGTGGCAGCGACCACATTGGTTACGGTCACCACATTGGTCACCATAACACTGACCACATTGGTCACGGTCACGACGTTGGTCTGCGCCGGGGCTACCGAGGAAAATACCGCGAGTACGCCGCCGGCCAACAGGATGCTTTTAAATGTTTTCATAAATTGCGGGACGTATGAAAACCAATCGGCACCCTGCTGGCAAGCACTTATTCTTTCACCTCGGGTGGGGCGGAAAACTCTTCCTTGTCCTCGCCAATCACTGACGCAATGGCTTGCAGCTTATCGCCGGCGTCCAGATCGACCAGTTTCACGCCCATCGTGTTGCGGCCGACTTCGCGGATGCCGCCCACGGGAATGCGTACCATCTGACCGCCCGTGGTGATGAGCATAATTTCGTCAGTGTCGCGCACGGTCAAGGCGCCAACCACGCCGCCGGTTTTGTCGCCGGTCTTCATGGTGATGATGCCTTTGCCGCCGCGCGACTGGACGCGGTATTCATCGAAGCCGGTGCGCTTGCCGATGCCATTCTCACCCGCCACGAGGAGCGCGGCATCCGGGACAACAATCGTCGCCGCGACGAGGGCATCGCCCTTTTCCAGGCTAATGCCGCGCACGCCGCCGGCGGCGCGCCCCATGGAACGCACGTCCGCTTCATGGAAGCGGATGCTCATGCCGTCCTTGGTGATCAACACCACGTCGTCACCGGGATCTTTCACATCATCGTTTTCCACGATGCTACCGCGCGTCAATTTCACTTCGATGAGCGCGTCCCCCGGCTCAATGCCGATGGCGATGATGCCGCCCTTGCGGACATTGGAGAATTCGTTGAGCGATGTCTTCTTGACGGTGCCCTGCTGCGTCGCAAAAAACAATTCGCCAGACTGCGACCAGGTCACGTCTTTTTTATCCGCGTCGGTCTTGGACAAAATGCGGATCAATGCGGCCACTTTTTCATCGGCCTTTAATTCCAAAAGATTGGCGATGCTCCGGCCTTTCGCCGCGCGGCCCATATCGGGAATTTCATGCACGCGCTCCACATACACGCGACCGGAGTTCGTGAAGAACATCAGATAGTCATGCGTGCTGGCCGTGAATAGATGCTCGACGAAATCATTGTCATCCGGCGTCTCGCCATCCTTCGTCGTCATGCCAATGACCCCCTTGCCGCCGCGGCGCTGCGCGCGATACTGGCTGACGTTCGTGCGCTTGAGCAACCCGTTGTGCGTGAGCGTAATGATAACGCCCTCGTTCGCAATGAGGTCTTCAATGGCAATTTCGCCTTCGTCCGGCACGATTTCGGTCTTGCGCGGCGACGCATGCTTTTCCTTGATCGCCTGAAGCTCCGACTTGATGATCGCCATCACGCGCGATTCCTTGGCGAGGATGTCGAGCAGGTCCTTGATGACATCGATCAAGGCCTGATACTCCTTGTCAATCTTGTCGATTTCCAGGCCGGTCAGCTGGTACAAGCGCAGTTCCAAAATCGCGTCCACCTGCCGCTCGGTCAGCGCGTAGCGGCCGGCCTCCAAACGCGTGGCGCTGCGAATCAGGATGCCCCACTTCTCCACCTGCGCGCGCGACCACTCGAACGCGAGCAGCTTCACGCGCGCCTCGTCGCGGTTTTTGCTGGAGCGGATGATCTGGATGAACTCGTCGAGGTTCGAGAGCGCAATGAGATAACCCTCGAGCAGCTCGGCGCGTTCCTCGGCTTTGCGCAACTCAAAACGGGTGCGGCGCAAAACCACTTCGCGGCGATGCTCAATATAACACTGGATGATTTCCTTCAGGTTGAGCGTCTTGGGACGTCCGTGGTCGATCGCCAGCGAGTTGACGCTGAAGGAAACCTCCAGTTGCGTGTGCTGAAACAGTTTGGCGATGACGACTTTGGGATTCGCGTCGCGCTTCAACTCAATGACCAGCCGGCAATGTTCATCGGACTCATTGCGCATCGCGGAAATTTCCGTGATGATTTTTTCATTCACGAGGTTCGCGATCTGTTCTTCGAGCGCGGCGCGGTTGACGTTGAACGGGATCTCCGTGATGACCAACTGCTCACGGTTGCCCTTCATTTCCTCCACGCCGAGCCGGCCGCGCAGCTTGAGGCTGCCCTTGCCGGTGGCAAAATAATTCTTGATGCCCTCAATGCCGCACAGAAATCCGCCGGTCGGAAAATCCGGGCCCTTGATGAACTTCATCAGTTCGGGAATCGTAATCGCGGGCTGGTCGATCTGCGCGCAGATGCCCTCCACGACCTCGCCGAGGTTGTGCGGCGCCATGTTGGTGGCCATGCCGACCGCGATGCCCGTGCCGCCATTGACGAGCAGGTTGGGAAAGGCCGCCGGAAACACTTTGGGCTCGGTCAGGCGTTCGTCGTAGTTCGGGACAAAATCCACCGTCTCTTTCTCCATGTCCTGCATCAGCGCTGCGCCCAGATGCGTCAAGCGCGCCTCGGTATAACGCATCGCCGCCGGCGGATCATTTTCAACGGAACCGAAGTTGCCCTTGCCGTCCACCAGCTTCTCGCGCATTGCCCACGGCTGGGCCATGTGCACAAGCGTCGGGTAAATCACCGCTTCGCCGTGCGGATGGTAATTGCCGGAAGTGTCGCCGCAGATCTTCGCGCATTTGTAAGGCTTGCGGCCCGGAAACAGCGACAGCTCGTGCATCGCGTAAAGAATCCGGCGCTGCGAGGGCTTGAGTCCGTCGCGCACGTCGGGCAGCGCGCGGGAAACAATCACGGACATCGAGTAGTCGAGGAACGAATTTTTAATTTCGTCCGCTACATTGATCTTGGCAATTTTTTCGCCCTGCGTATAAGCGCCGCCACTCGGCTGCGGTTGCGGTTGCGGGGCGGCGGCTGCGGGAGATGTGGGTTCAGTTTCGTCTGGCATGATGCGGATTCAGGAAAAATTGTTGGAGTGGGGTCACACGTCGAGGTTGCGTACGTTCAGGGCGTTATCCACGATAAAATTGCGGCGCGGTTCGACCTCTTCCCCCATCAGGGTGACAAACATCTCCTCGGCCTCCACGGCGTCGGAAAGGTCGATGCGGAGCAGCTTGCGTTTCACGGGGTTCATCGTGGTCTCAAACAGTTCCTTGGCGTCCATTTCGCCGAGACCTTTGAACCGCGTCATCTGGATGCCTTTTTTGCCAACGTTTTTCACGCCTTCCAGAATCTCGGGAATCGAAAACAGCGGCGTGACGTTGGCGCGCTCGCCTTCGCCTTCGGTCAATTCAAACAGCGGCTTGTCCTGCGCCGCGTAGTGATCCACGGCCAAACCCTTTTTCAAAAGTTTGCCGAGCAAGTCCGTGATTGCCTTGCTCTCCAGATGCAGATTGGAAACTTTCGCGCGCCGCGTCGGGCTATCCTTCCGCCGCTCAACTTCCGTGTCCGAACCGAAAATATCCGCGTTCGCCAGCTTGAAGGCTTCGACTTCCTCAGGCAGCTGAAAATAGTGAACCTTCTCGTCATTGCCGGAACGCACCTTGATCATGGTCTGCGGCAATGACCCATCCTTCGTGCGCTGCTCGACGTAATCGGCAAAATCGCCGCCGAGCCGTTTGATATAGGTCGCGTGCTTGTCGAGCGCCTCGAGCAGCGTCAAAATTTCCTCGAGCTGCTTCGGGGCGAACTCACGGCCGTCGGCGAGGTTTTTCAACCGCACCTCCTCCGTGCCGTTCTGCAACAGAATCCGGTTCAACTGCACATCATCGTCGATGTAATCCGTCTTCTTTTTGCGCGTAATGGAGTACAGCGGCGGCTGCGCGATGTAAACAAACCCCTGCTTCACGAGCTGCGGCATCTGGCGGTAGAAAAACGTCAGGAGGAGCGTGCGGATGTGCGACCCGTCCACATCGGCATCCGTCATGATGATGATTTTGTGGTAGCGCAACTTCGATAGATTGAACGCGCCTTCGCCCTCGCCGTCGCCAATGCCCGTGCCGATGGCCGTGATCATGGTGCGGATTTCCGTGTTTTGCAGCACCTTGTCGAGGCGCGCCTTCTCAACGTTGATGAGCTTGCCGCGAATGGGCAGGATCGCCTGGAATTTCCGGTCGCGCCCCTGCTTGGCGGAGCCACCGGCAGAATCACCTTCGACGATATACAACTCGGTATTCACCGGATCGCGATCGGAACAATCGGCCAGCTTGCCCGGCAGCCCCCCCCCGGTCAGCGCGGATTTGCGAACGGCCTCGCGGGCCTTGCGCGCCGCCTCCCGCGCGCGCGCCGCCGTAAGACTTTTGTCGATGATGCGTTTGGCGATGGGCGGGTTCGCATCAAAATAAGCCATCAGTCCTTCGTAAGAAATCGAGCCCACGATGCGCTCCACTTCCGGCGACAGGAGCTTCACCTTGGTCTGCGATTCAAACTTCGGATCGCTATGTTTCACCGAAATCACCGCCGTCAACCCCTCGCGCACGTCGTCGCCCGTGATCTGCGGATCCTTGTCCTTAAGGATTTCATTGGATTTCGCGTATTGATTGATCGCGCGCGTCACCGCGCTGCGAAAGCCCGAGAGATGCGTGCCACCATCGGGATTGTGAATCGTGTTGGTGTAGCACAACACCTGGTCGTTGTAGCTGTCGTTGTATTGCAGCACCACCTCGACGTGGACTTCGATTTCCTTGTCATCCAGCTTCTCCCGCATCTCCTTGCGGAAAGCAATCGGCTTGGGATGCAACGGTTCCTTGCTTTTGTTGAGCTGCTTGACGAACTCCTCCACGCCGTTTTTGTAATAAAATTTTTCCGGCTCGCTCGTCGTTTGGCGCTCGTCCGTGAAAACAATTTCCAGGCCGGAGTTCAAAAACGCCAGTTCGCGCAACCGCTGCGCAATGATGATCGCCTTAAACTCCACCGTCTCGCGGAAGATTTCCTTGTCCGGCAGAAAGGTGATCAGCGTGCCGGTGCTTTTGGTTTTGCCGATGACGTGCAGCTTTTGCATCGTCTTGCCGCGCTCGAACTCCATGTGATGCACTTCGCCGTTGCGCGACACCTCCACCTCAAACCATTCGCTCACGGCGTTCACGCACTTGGCGCCGACACCGTGCGTACCGCCGGAAAACTTATAGCCGCCCTGCCCGTATTTGCCGCCGGAATGCAACGTCGTCAGCACCAGTTCCACGCCGGGCAACCCGCTGTCCTTATTGATATCCACCGGAATGCCGCGCCCGTCGTCCCGAATGGAGATGGATCCGTCCACATGAATCGTAACGTCGATGTGAAAACAATGTCCCGCGAGATGTTCATCCACGGAATTGTCCAGCACCTCGCTCACGCAATGATGCAGCGCGCGCTCATCCGTGCCGCCGATATACATGCCGGGTTTTTTGCGGACCGCCTCGAGCCCCTTCAGCTGGCTCAACTTGGAGGCGTCGTAATTGCCATCGGCAATTTTGTCCGGGGACTCAATTTTTTCTTCAGACGAATCAGCAATACTCGACATAATTATGGTGCAATTCCAGGTAACAGTTGGTGCGGCTACGAATCTGGAAAATATATGAAAAATCGTGTATTTCCACAATGTGAAACTGCGGGTTTTTTAACTGAAAAGCACCATTAGTTGTGGCGGTATTAACTTGCCAACCGGACCGGTTGTGGTGCAGCCGTTCAGCGGCTGGAGCCGGTTTTGTCGCCCGGGTTTTCGCGGTCTGACCGCGCGGCTTTAGGCGGGGAGTAAGCGTAAAGAGTTTCAAGTGCCGGATCTGACCAAACCGGGTTGGGAGGGGAAAAGCGGAAACAAAAAACAAACCTGATACCTGAAAAAATTTGAGCCGCGAAAAGGCACAAAAGGCGCAAAAAGACCGGTTGCCAAAGACCTTAAAAATGACATCCCGTGACATCCCGTGACATCTGATGACACAAATTTAAATTTGGCCTTTGTCCGTCCGGCTTCAAAAAACTGAGGTTTGACCACGGATCGGGCAAAGCGGAAAGCGGAAACTTTTTGGCCAGGCCAAGGATCAAAATGTCACATTTTGTCATCGGCCTTGGGCACGGGCGCGGAACGAACCTGGCTTTAAGTGCCAAGGGCCACGTGCCTGGTGTCACCAAACCTAACCAAACACAACCAAACCTAACCGGTTTTTAGAAAAACGGACCGCATTTTTTCTTTACCGGTTTCTTTACCAGGCAGTGGGGCAACTGTTGTAAGTCGTTGATAGAGCATCCGGAATTTTACCGTTTCTTACCGCTTTTTCATTTTGCGGGGTAAAATCTGAATAAGCAAAGACGGGGTGAACAACAAAGGCGCAAAGAAACAGTGGCAGGCCATAGCGGACCAGTTTAATGAAAAGACAGAAACCTGCCGGCGGGCGTCGGAATCATTCAATAGTCAACTTCGAACGCCGGGAAAGAGCCCGGCGGAGGGGACGGCTCCGGCCGGGCAGCGTTGAACGGTTTATAAAATTCTGTATGTCAAAGAACTCTCACTCACCACACCGTCACGATCCGATTTTAACGGCCAAGTGCCCGGTTTCAGGACCAGATAAAAAAACCGCCACAAAACCCAAACTGTCGAGCCGGTGAAAGGGCCGGATAGGACTTTTTGTGACCTTTTGATACTTTTTGTCCCTTTTTGATACCCTGTTTTGAAAAGGCCGATTTTGGACAAAAGGTATCATGGCCTGACCTTGATGTTCTGTATGTGCCTGTGGATTATGGTCTTTCACGGCTGGCTCGAGGCGGGTGTGCTGGAGGTTGTTGGTGTTTGGGGCCAGGTTGTTACCGCAGACCTGCTTGAGCGGCATCGTGAGCTGATCGTGCCGGCTCTGGGTATGGGCGGCAGCATCCAGCAGCACTTCGCGCCGGACGGCGTGGAACTGGAAGCGACCGCAACGGGGCGCAAAGCCGGCGGCGCGGCAACGGTTTCGGCATGATGCATCGGGTCCCCTTTCTTTTGAATTGTTGTAGTTCATATTGACTTTACATTTTTAAACCAACCCGGGCGACTTGGCAACAGTTTTTTGTAGTTTTAACTTTCTGTACGACTCAGCTAAAAAATCAATCCGTGAAGCCAAACCTGAAACCTGAATCGGAAATGGGGGTTAACAACAAAGGAGGCAGGAGGCAAAGCGGAAAGCGGAAAATTTTAGCCGCAAAAAGGCGCAAAAGGCACAAAAAGCCAAACCGGATTTTTTAATCGTGAAAGGCACGAACCACACGAAATCGGATTTTTAAAAACGGAGTCCTGGAACCTAAATTTTTGCAGGGCTTGAGTGTGCATGTGCACCGTCCCATTTACGGACCACTGAGGACAAGAATCCCGCAGCAGCTGCAAAGGGGAGTTTTAACAACAAAGCAACAAAGGCTTAAATCGGAGCGGGGCGGGAACGAAGCCGGACCGCTCCCTTGGTTGGATGTTCAACGGAACAGACCACTTTTACGGCAGGAATGCGTTTGATCGGTTGACCTTCCGGGCTAGAGATTGGTTAGGCATCACGGTCGTTACTTTCGCAAAGGTGGCAACTCGGCTGGTGGGTTTCTCTTTGTCGGCTCAGGCTCCCTATCTAGATTCCGTATTTTTTGTTGCTTACCTCGCTCGCAAGAATTGCTCCGCCATAAATAGAACCAAACAACCCATACAATAGTTATGGCTATCAAGAAGAAAGTGTGACCTGCCGGACTAATCCGTTCCCAAGAACCAATTGCCATTAACGGTAAAAATATCCCCGCATGCATCCACCGCCATAATATATATTGCGTAGTGTTCATGAGCGAATGTGGCCATATCAACGAAAAGAGCTGAGCCCCCGCCGACTCGCGACGTGAACCGCGATAACTGAACTGACCGCGCCAACGGCGTTTGGCTCCGACGACTTGATAGGTATTAGGCGCAAGTTTCTGTTGCAAATAATCAATGCCGGAATCGCATGGTCTTTCGTAATCATCGTGCCAAGAAAAACGAAAGCAAATAAATGAAAACCGCAGCCGCAATACCAGCAATGCCTGCCCATGCGCCAACTCTACCCCAATCCGTCGCTGGCATTTTGGGTGGTGCTTCAACATCTAAAACAAACTGTCTGCCTGCATCTAAAACATGAACATCCCAAACCAAATTCGGAATCGTCGAGTCCGCAATCTTGTCGCTTTCCTCAAAATATCCCATGCGAAACTTCGCGGATATATAGGCATCGCGCTCCAAATCCTGAATCCAAATCAAATCTTGCTTGGATGTCTTGCCGCGCTCAAAGCACGAACCATGTGGCATTGTCTGAATGGTCTTCAGACAACTAACCTTCCAATCTGGTGGTGCGTCCGCCATATCAACGTAGAAAACTGAACCCCTACCGACTCGCGGCGTGAACCGCGATTGCAGAACTGACTGCGCCAACGGCGTTTGGCTCCGGCGACTTGATAGGCCGATGAGTCATAAACCCAAAATTCATGCGATAACAAAGTTTTTAAAAGTCAAGCCGAGCAACCAGCCAGTTAATGCTAAACCGATGTTAAAGTGTCCGCTGGTGCGACGGTCGGTAAGCAACTGAATAACACCAACAACAAAAAGAACGATGCAACTAAAACCATAGCCTGAATAAATGCCAACAAAACAATCCATACTATAATGTCGCGGCCAATGTGACCCAAAGTAGTGAATTGCGACAAATGCAAGAATGACGTATGCCTGAAAAAAGAAAACAAGCACACTCAACCATTCCTGCCGAGTCTTTGGAATAAGCTGGAACATGGTAATTGGTTCAGCTCTTTTCTACTTCCGCACCGTGCGGCACTATTTTTCCCATGGCAGGGACTATAGTTTTTTGCTTTCTTTTGATCAAGCGGGATTTAGTTCGGGTGAGGAGGGCCAAATGGGAGTTGTAACAACGAAGTAACAAAGGCACGAAGGCTGAAACCGGTGATAACGGACTCACCCTTCACTCGGTTTTCCGGCGATAAAACACCGGCCGCAAGGTGGGATACATGGTCTGCATGTCCGCGAGGCGGACGATCATCCAGGGCTGGCGGTAGTTGTTGCCGTATTTGGTAAAGGCCAGATCGTCGGCGAGAAAAACGGCGGAATGCTTGATTTCGCTTTTATCATTCGCATACAGCACGATGTCGCCGTAGATGGACGGAGCATCAATCCGGTAGAAATTTTTCTGGATGTAATCCACAGCAAATTTGGGATCGTTGAATCGATTGTCCGGCTGCAGGCTGGAAAAATTGAAGGTGGTCCAGTGGCAGTCCATGGCAGGATCACCCGGCTGCGAGGGCAGCGGGTAGGTGTAAAGCCGGGTGCGGGCAAAGGGCGGCAGGAAATACATCAGGCTCACACTGCCGCCGTGGGGCAGACCTTTCAAGGCTTCCAGCAGCGGGCGCATGTCGGTGAAGCGGACGTTGTCCATGCCGCCCCAATACGCGGCAATCTTTTCTATGTCGCTGTCGGGGCGAACACAGAGGCGGGCCAGCACGGCGGGCTGCAGGGACAGCACCTTGGACATCATGACGCGCCGCTCCGGCGTGGGGATTTGGCGCAACAGCACGTTGTAATCCGCCAACCGGACGGAATTGGTCGCGGGATAAACCAGTTGCTGGAGCAAGGCCACATCGGCGGGATTCAAGCGGGCGTCGCGATAAATGGTTTCCACGCTGTCCTTGGGGAAAATGAACGGATAATCGAAATACGTGCCGACGTTCAGGCCATACAAAGCGCCGTAAAGCTCCTGTCGGGTCTCAGGTTTCAGTGACAGCAGAAAGGTTTCATCCGGCGTGAACAGGGTCGCGGTGCCGAGGGACCGGATGTGGTTGGGCGTCATCTGGGCGGCAACGTCGGCGGCCTTCAAGCCATGGGACGTGAGCAAGGCCTTGACTTGGTCCACAGTCAGGCCGTTGAACGTCCACGTCTCGGGTTCGGGGTTTGCGACCTCCTCGGAAATATATTCCTCCGGCCGTTCCAGTTTGATGTTCTGGGTCAGCAATTCGCCCCACGGCCCTTTGCGCGTGAACATATTTTTGTCCTGGGCATCCGGATCGGGAATATCGTTTTTCGCAAAGGAATACGGTTTGGGGTGGGCGTCGAATAAGCGGCTGGCGACCAGCCCCGTGCCGGCGATGAGCCCCAGGCTGAAGAGGAGCAAACCGGTGAGGCTGAACCGGAAGGCATTTACGGCTTCGGTGTCATTGGTCTTTTTTAATTTTGCCATAATTGATGAAAAAATGAGTGGTCATTTTAGATGACTGGTTGGATTCGACGAGAACTATTTGAACGAGTCGCACCGCTGCCAATGGATTCTAGCCGCATCAGACAGAAGCGGGACGCGGCGCTCCCCGTGGGGGCATCCACGGCTGGCCGTTATTTCTTCCCCGGGCCTGGCGACGTGCTGCGAGTTGGGACAACTCGCGGTCCGGAAAGTGGCAGAAGCCCCCCCCAGGGAGCCGACCCCACCGGACACAGCCTCCGTAATTGGTGGACAGTTAACCCCTCCAGCGCTAGGTCGGGGGGACCGGCAAACGACAACCATAAAAATGAATACCGCAAAAACAGTGCAGAACCCACATAATGAAAGGCCGCGACGAGGGGTGCCGCCTTGGCGGTGGACCCTCAAGCGCACAGTTTATTGGAGCCGATGAGCGGGCGTGAGCGAACTCAGCGTGCAAGTCGGATTGGTGCCGACCAGGGTGAGGGCGTAGGTGCCGCCCGCCGGACACGGAGGCAGGCTGCCGGCTGAATTCAACTTTATATAAGGCGTGAGGTCGGTGGTGAGCGTGAGGGAGGCCCCGGTCGATTTGCCCTTCTCCAGCGCAAACTGATTGGCCGCCGCGTCAATTTGGCGGAGGTTATTGATGCAGGCGTTGGCCTGAGAGGTGGCCCGGGCTTTTACGAAGTTCGGTATGGCGATGGCCGCCAAGAGGCCGATGATGGCCACGACGATCATGATTTCCACCAGGGTAAAACCTGCGGTCCGGTTGTTTTGAGTCAGTTTCATTTTGTTAGCTTTCCATTTGTGCGAGGGGAACAGAGCATCAGACGGTTATGTTATGAATACCATTATGTTCCCGTATTATCTGATGCACCCGCATTGGTCACACTGTAGCAACGATGAAACCAAATGCACTAAACCATGCGTATGGCTTCGGCTATTTAGCATGTAGGAATTATTCCTACACCCGGAAAGGGGGGGGGCGGAAGGCTTTAGCGAGGCTGCTGGCTTTCGTACCAACGAACCGCCTGAAAAACCAATTCATTGATATTGGAATAATTGAGCTTTTCCTTAATGCGGGCGCAATACGCATGGACGGTCTTGAAACTGATATTCATTTGCTCGGAAACCTGCCGCGAGGAAAAGCCCCGCCCGAGCAATTGAAACACTTCCAACTCGCGATCGCTCAAAATTTCCACCACCGTCGTTTTGACGGCCGAGCCATGGACGAATTTTTTTGCCAGCATGGCATTGACGGCGTTGCTATAAAATCTGTCACCGGCAAGGACGGTGCGGATGGCGTCCATCACCTTGTTGGTGGCTTCGCGCTTCATGATATAGCCAGCCGCGCCGGCACGCATCGCCCGCTCGGCATAATCCATTTCATCGTGCATGGACAAGACGACCGAGTCCATCCGGGGGTGCTGGGCTTTGATGTCTTTGATCAGCTCCAGGCCGGAGCCTCCGTCCAGCGAGATATCCACGATGACAATCCGGGGCAGGACGGTCCCGATCAAACTGATGGCTTCGCGGGCGTTGGCGGCCTGACCGCAGACTTCCAAATCCGGCTCCTCATTTATCAGGTTGGCCAGCAGCTCGCGCACCAGCGAGTGGTCATCCACCAGAAAGATTTTATTTTTCAAGGACATGATTTTGGGGTGGTGATATTTTGCAAAATACAAACGGCCCGGGTTCCGCCCGCCGGAAGATTCTGGATATCAAAGGTAGCGCCGATGATGTCTGCGCGATATTTCATGATGCGCAAACCCATTCCCTGCGGGTTGCGAACTTCCGGGGGCAAGCCTGAGCCATCGTCGGTAACCGACAACATAACGCTCCGGTTTATCGAGTCCAGAGCGATCATCACGTGGCGGGCGCGGCCGTGCCGGATGGCATTGCCGGCCGCCTCCTGGGCAATGCGATACAGATGGATTTCCGACTGGGAATCCTGCGGGCCGAGCGAACCGGTCTGGTGAAAGTCACAGGTAACTTGGAATGATTGCGACAGGTGGTTGGCCAGATTTTGCAAGGCGTCGTCCAATCCCTCCGCACCGATTTCGACCGGGTGCAAATTGCGGGCAATCCGCCGCGTCATTTCAATGGATTCCTCGGCGATGCCGACGAGACGGTCCGCAGAAGCCGGGTCGACTTCGGTTTTGTTGACCAATTTATTTGACAAGAGTTTGGCGCCAAAGGCAATGGCGGTGAGGTGTTGTCCCAGGCTATCGTGTAAATCCCGCCCGATCCGCCGTTGCTCCATATCCACAATCTCCAGCAATTCCCGTTCGAGACGCGTGCGCTCCTGGATTTCCCGATGCAAACTTTCGGTCCGTTTTTCAACCGTTTGACGCAATTGGTCGCGCGCGGAAAACAAAATCAACACCAGGAGGAAGATGGAGAGGCGGATGCCGGTATTCCACACGGGCGTTAGAATATCGGGGTATGGATCACCCGCCCCGATGTCGGCAATTACCCACACCATTGCGGCCACAACGGCCATGGCAAAGGCAAAGCCCAAGCCTGCCCGTTTCAGGACGTAAAGGATGGGCAGAATATAAAAAACCAGCAACGAAACCTGATATCCGGTGATCCAATCCACGAAACCAATGACCGTCAGCATTACCAAACCTCCCAGCACACCGAGGGTTTTGGATTTCAGGCGGGTTTTCATTGCGACAAAAATGTGACGGGTTTAGTTCCGGCGGGCAAGTGAAACAAAACCAGGATTCACAAATGAATGAATCCACAGCCAAACCATATGGCACTGCGCTGACCGCCGCCACAGGAACGACCCGGGGAACGGACCCAAGCGAGGGCGCGCTGCGAGTTGGGACAACTCGCGGTCCGGAACGAAGCGGGCGGGCGGCGGGTCACGCCCGCGGGTGCGCGGCGTCGTAGGCCCGTTTCAAGCGCTCCGTCGTGACGTGGGTGTACACCTGCGTGGTGATCAGGTGCGCGTGGCCGAGCAGTTCCTGCACGCTGCGCAAATCCGCGCCGGCATCGAGCAGATGCGTGGCATAGCTGTGCCGCAGCTTGTGCGGGGTGAGCTTGGGATCCAATCCGGCGAGGATAAGATAATTTTTCAGCCGGCGCCCCAGTTGCAGCGGCGAGAGCGGCGCGGCCTTGAGCGTATCCGCGCGAAACACGGGCTGGAGATCCACGGGCGGCGCCCGCAGCC
>Ga0214172_1000119_pt1 | contig 42562 bp, 55 predicted proteins | sample TroBogEpilimnion_29_FD_153010 | JGI IMG/M metagenome (GOLD analysis project Ga0214172, IMG submission 153010) | Freshwater microbial communities from Trout Bog Lake, WI - 12JUL2007 epilimnion | ecosystem: Environmental > Aquatic > Freshwater > Lake > Epilimnion/Euphotic zone | place: Trout Bog...
ACCTTGAAAACCATTCAAGAAAAATGCTATTGTTTGTAATTGACCAAACCCACCGTAATAATCAGCAGCCTGTTGCGGATCACCTGCAAAAAAACTACTCATACCATCGTAATTGCCCGAGGGTGTGCCATAAGTGGTTGTAGGTAACAGTTGCAGGGTAGTTGTTTGCATTATGCTCGTTCCGCTTCTACAACAACACCTGCACCAGCAAGCTCTTCAGCTACACTGGCCAGAGAAGAAATGATGTCATCAGTGGTAATGATATCAGAGTTGTCAGTGTCTTTGACTAATTTGCTTAGTTTGATTACGATTACTTCTTCGTGTATTTTTGCCATAGTGTATTATTTAGCAATAATAGGCCAAGTTTGTCTAATTATTCCCGGCATGATTAAATGTAACATCAGCTCAATCTTGGGATCATTGTGATCGAAGAAATAATATCTGCGTGTCCAAGACCAAGCATGATTATCTTTAAGCCATTTTAATAAGGATTCACTTATACAAATATCTTCAATTCGAGACAAATAATCTAATAGATTATTTTTTTGTTCTAGATCAAGTTCGCACTCTTTTAAAAAACTTCTAAACTTATGGGTAGGGTTTGTTAATCTAACAGTATTCTTAGGATGTGTTATTACTGCTTCTTTAATATAGTAAGCATGTACATAGTGTTTTCTGGCAATCTGTTGCAGTAAAGGTTTACTGTTAGCATAGACATAACCCCAATTCCCGGAAAATACTGGTTTGATATTTTCTTTGAAAGGCCACAGAAAATCTAATAGATCAGTTAGATTATCTAAATGCCTTTTGTCATCGGAATTCAGGGGCGGTTCTCCGGAAATCGGAGCAAAGAAACTGCCAGATCTGGACCAACGCACAAGATTAGCATAACGCTTGGTTATACCGTCGGCAACATCCCATTGAGTCGCAGTTGTTCGATGCATTTTGCGTAGACAGCTAAAGGCGCTCATACGCAACTTGAGACAATACTGATACTGATCGTAATATAAACTGTCAGTTTCTTCTTTAATCTCTATGTGGTGTAAATCAATCAATGATAATGTATCCATTGTCGTCCACAGTTGGTAAGGTTGAATCTAATGCTACATCATTGGCAAATGATATTTCGCCGTCTTTGACATCTACTGTGACAGTACAATCTTTGAGATTTTCAAATAAGATACGCTTGCTAAGTGGTACGCGAATCAATTCATCAATCTTGCGTGCCAATGGGCGAGCCCCCATTTTGTTATCATAACCCTTTTCTGCTAATAACTCCACAGCAGCTTCACTTAAGAATAGTTTGATATTTTTAGGTGTTAGGCTGGCTTTAAGTTCATCAACAAACTTGATAACAACTTTCTTAATAGCAAGACTATCTAATTTGTTAAACTTACAGATAAGATCAATGCGATTACGTAATTCGGGTTTAAAGAAGTCTTTCATTGCTCGATCTTCGGACCCTGTCTTTGTCAAGTCTTGACCAAAACCAATGTTGTTGTTTTCGTTATCTCGAGCACCTAAGTTGCTGGTCATAATAACAATGGTATTTTTACAGTCTACAGTTTTACCATTGCTGCTGGTAATACGTGCTTCATCCAGCAGTTGTAGCAGAATGTTTGTAACATCTGGGTGTGCTTTTTCAATCTCGTCGAACAGCAAGATACTAAATGGATTTTTAGTAAGATCACTGATCAGTTTACCACCACCTACATTACCATCTTCAAAGCCAACATAACCCGGAGGTGCACCAATCAAACTGGATACTGTGTGTTTTTCTTGATACTCTGACATGTCATATTTCAACAGTTTCATATCCAAGTTGGCACTTAATAGTTTAGCTAATTCAGTCTTACCTGTGCCAGTTGGTCCTAAGAATAAGAAACTGGCCATGGGTCGTTTTTCATTGCCAATACCAGCAAAGCTGATATAAATGCGTTCTAATACCTTATCTACTGCTTCGTCCTGACCGTAGAGTTTTTCTTTAATATTACTGTCCAGTTCAACTACCCGTCGGCTGTTGTTACTCAACAGTCGATCCATTGGTACACCAGTGACACGACTAACTTGATTCATAATGTTATCAGCTGTAATAGTCAGTGTTCCTGCGTCCTTGACACGCTCACGAGCACATGCAGCATCTAATAGATCGATAGACTTGTCAGGATTCTTTTTATCTGCTATGTATCTTCCTGATAATTCAACCGCTGATACAATAGCATCAGTTTCAATTAACACATTGTGGAACTTTTCTAAACGTGGGCTGAGCCCAATAAGAATTTTTTCTGTAGTTTCTGGTGTGGGCTCGTCGATTGACAGTCTATGAAAACGACGCATCAGTGCGCGATCCTTTTCAAACGACTCGTAATATTCTTCCCAGGTTGTGCTGGCTACAACTTTTAAGCTGCCTTTAGTGATAGCCGGTTTAATCATATTAGCAAAGTCTAAACTGCTATTACCGCTGGCACCGGCACCTTTCATTGTGTGTGCTTCATCTATGAATAACACACAGTTCTTTTTGGCTTCAAGTGCTCGAATAATTTCTTTAAGTTTTTCTTCAAACTCGCCGCGATACTTGCTGCCTGCTAACAATGATCCAATTTCCAACGACCATACTTCGTGTCCTTTAAGGAATTCTGGTACTTGTCCTGCTGCAATGCGTTGCGCAAGTCCATCAATAATAGCAGTCTTACCTACACCAGGATCACCTACCATAAGCACGTTTGCCTTAAATCGACGGGCTAATACAGCGACCATTTCTGCTACATCATTTTCGCGACCAATCACTGGCTCTAAACGATCTTCTTTAGCTAACTGAGTAATATTAGTACAATGTTCTTCGAGAATTTCAGATGCCTGCTGCTCATTCATACCGTAGACGTTTTGATTATGATTTTGTTCCCAGAATTTGACAAATTCTTGTTTGTCAACGCCGTATTTTAAAAGGAAGTAATGTGCATGACTGTTGGTTTCGACCATGATGGCAAGATATAAATCGGCCACAGTGACCAAGCGTCGACCAGTGAACAATACTTGTGTTAAAGCACGATTTAATACACGCTCTAATGAATTAGTACGCTTGGGCTGCAGGTCTTTGACATCTTTTTTAATACTTGATAAGGTGTTAAGGTAGTTATCAACATCAAGATCTAAATGAACAACATCGGCCCCAAACTTTTGTAGTACTGTCCTAAACGGAATATGTCGAATCATTGCCAAGAGCAAATGTTCATTTAATACATATTCGTGTTGTTTTTCTCTGGCTATGATAATAGCACGTTCAATGATTGCTTCAATTTCAGGATTTTTCTGCATTTTGTTCCTTATATATGTCGTGCATAGTAATACCGTTTAAATGATCTAATTCGTGTTGGAAACATCTGGCGGGTAGGCCTTCTAACCGTTCTAAATGTTCTGTGCCTTTTGAGTCATAGTATCTGACATTGATTGTACTTGGACGTTTAATTATAACATATTCGTCTTTAAAGCTCAAGCAACCTTCGTTGAATTCGGCAAGGTCTGCGCTGTATTCTGTTATTTCGGGATTGAAACACTCCCAAAACTTGCCATTGATCGACATAATAAACATTCGGACTCGTTCTCCGCATTGATTTGCTGCAAGACCAATGCCACCTTCGGTGTTCATTAGAACCTGCATACGTTCAACTAGGTCTTCGTTAGCCCATTGGTTTCCAAGGTCAGCTGGTTTTAATACCAACTTGAGAGTTCTACGTGTCAGTTCCATAAAGATATTTATAAACTACGACTTTTGCGTACAGCTTCTCGAACTTCTTCTGTAATCGGATTTATAAATCTAGCTTGCAATTTAACTAATAAATCGCCATCATGTTGGCTTGTCCAACTGCCTGGTAACTTACGTCCCGGAATACCTCTTCCTCTAGCACGTAATATTGATCCGGGTTGGGTGCCCGGTGGTACCGAAATAGATAAACTTCTGCCAATAGGATCTTGAACAGTTAACTCGCAACCTAATATTAGATCGTATACATCGACTATTCGGTCGGTTATAAGATTGTTATTATCTCTAGTCCAATATTGGTTTGGTTTAATACGATAATTTACTATTAGGTCTTGACCGTTTGCTAATCCTGGATAACGTATGTTGTCATTATCGTTGATACCGACAGGAATGTTAATTTCGATATTACTGGTAACATTGCCCATATTCAGACTGACTGTTCTAGGGCCTCCGGACATAACATCTGCTATTTCTATCCAAATTGATACTCTAGGATTACCTCTACGCTGTCCTCTCGGATCAATTCCAAATTGGCTGAATATAGCATCAAAGTCAAATCCGCCTGGCATGCCACTGGTAAACCCACCGGGTCCAAATGGATGGAATTGCGGTTGTGGGTTGTCGTATTGTTGACGCTTTTCGGGATCACTTAATGTAGCGTATGCTGCTTGTATTTCCTGAAACTTGGAAGTGTCGCCGCCTTTATCCGGATGATGCTGACTGGCTAACCGTCGATAGGCTCGTTTAATATCATCAGCTGACGCTGTGCGGTCAACTCCTAGTATGGTATAGTAATTATTCACAATGTAATTATAACAGATTAATTAACAACTTTTAATATCTCTGGCATCATTAATTGTGCTGCATGTGCATGTGCTTGCTCCAACGGATGCATTGTAGAACTAATAGGATGTCCATTGGCCTTAGACCAATCAATAAAGTTTTGATTTTCAAAAGTTAATAAATGAGTTCGTATTCTTTGTTGTAAATCAAGTATAGCACTATTACAATGCCATTCGGTTTCAAAAATAAGTTCATCAATATAGGTCATTACAAACGGTATGTTATATCGTTGTAGAGCAGATATAGCAGAATCGATATGTATTAACGTAGTGAGTTTATCTCTATACTGGCTGTGTAAATTTCTATAGTAGTGATCCGCGATTCGGTCGGTATCAACAGGTAGTATAGTCTTCCAATGATCTTCTGTTGTAGTATAATCGAATCGATCAATCCAGGTCCAATTAATTAAAAATACACTAGGTTCATTATCAACCGCATGTATTAATATATTTTCTAATATTCTTAAATTACCTGCACCTGGTCTAGCAGTACATGTATATCTAAAATCTAAATCTTTAGCTATCAATGCAGGCCAAGTTAAATTGCTAACAGTAGCATGCGGACCATCACGTCCGTCGTCGGCTAAATCGGTGCCAAAGATAAAGCTGCACCCGAAGCTTTTAAGTTGCATAATTGTTTGTAGTTAGATACCAGCGGCTGCTTGTAGTTGACGTAAGTCTCGGTCGCGTTCGTAAATTTGTTTAGTTTCAATGCCAGCGGCTGCTCGCATTTCGTTTAAATCGCCATCATGCTGTTTACGATATTCTTTAGGGCTCAAAGGAACCTGTCGATTAAATTCTTCAACAGAGAATGGACTTGTAACATCATTATAATGCATTTCCCATTGATCATGTTTAAATTCGGTTAAAGTAGCCAAGTCTTTAATGATTTCCATTATTTTTTCGCCAGCAGTACTACGACGACGCATTTCAACATAGACCAAATAACGACTGGGTTTGATTTCGCCTGGGCTACGATCAGAATCTAATACCCAATCATAACCTTTTTCAAACCAGTTAACTAAATCCTTAGCAGCTTGTTCGCTGCGTACAAAAAAGCTAACAACAATAATATCATCATCGTCGCCCATCTTTGAAGAAAATTCATCAACGTGAATAGTAGGCTTCATCATGCCTACTAGGTCTTTATATTCAAGTCCTTCACATACCTGTTGCAATTGGACCTCCTAAGGCTTGGCCTGGGTTATTCATTGATTGTGCTTGTCCTTCTGGCTGTTGCCCTTGATTTTGACCCTGCTGGCCTGCAGATTTAAATTCATCTTTGTCCAAATCTTCTTGGTAAGCATCGTCAAGTTCGCCAAGATCGATGCTTTGATCTTCCATTTCTACTGAACCTGTACGTATATCGTTCATTAGGCTTTTAGGCATAACAATTTCTACTAGCCAAACTAATTTTTCAATTAATCTAGCCTTGTGTGTTCCGGGAATATAGTCTTCTGGATCTTCGATTTTAATTGGTATTTGGATCTTGGTTTTCTTAAACTTAACATCACAATCGAATGGTAACAAACGTCTTGCACCACTGGGATCGGGCATGAGTTTTTCCGGCCACATAAAGATACACCCTACTTTATATTTGCCGATATCTGGCCCCTGCACTAATTCACCTAGCTGCCAGTTTTTAAATGCATATAGATCTAGTTCGTCTAATACACGTTCAAAATCCATTAGAGTCAATAGACTACCTTCAGACATGTATAATTTCTTAATATTGTCTGCAACCATCCAGTAATCTTCGTGGTTTGAAAAAATGTCTTTGTCAAGTCCGTTGTGTGCCATAGTAGTGTATTTATACGAAGTTTACAGCTAATGACTTTTTGAATTTTGTGTTTTTTTCTGCCTAGAGAAATACTTATGACAGATATATCAAAGAATACCTTATACTAAACTTACCTGTCTCCCGGTTTAAGTACTACAAAGAGGGTAGCGAAATGTTCAACAAGGGAGAAACAGATTTGAGCAGAGCACGCGGAGTAAAGGCGCAACGCCGGCAGCATTATGAAGTAGAAAACACAATAAACTTCAGTCAAACCAAACCAATAAAACAACGTCCCATTGATATCGTGCCTAGAACACGTAATCAAGAAAAGTTGGTATTGGCATTGCAAGATGAAGACCAACATATTGTAGTAACCGCTGGTCCTGCAGGTACAGGTAAAACGTACCTAGGAGTTTTGGCCGCCGTTAAGGCATTTCGAGAAGGAGAAGTAGACCGCATAGTATTAACTAGACCAGCTGTAGAAGTTGCTGGGGAAAAACATGGCTTTTTGCCAGGTGATTTAAATCAAAAAATGGATCCGTGGGTTCGCCCTATCACTGACATATTGCGAGAATATTATAGACAGCAAGACATTGCAGCTATGATCGAAGAGCAAAAAATTGAAATAGCCCCGCTGAGTTTTATGAGGGGCAGAACATTTAAAAATTGTTTTATTATTGCCGACGAGATGCAAAATGCAACCCCTGATCAAGTTAAAATGTTATTAACTCGTATCGGAGAAAATAGTAAAATCGTCATTACCGGCGATGTGGAGCAAACCGACAAAGGAGTGGGCAGTAACGGCCTGGCAGATTTGTGCCAAAGATTACAGAGAGGGGGTGTAAAAGGTATTAGTTTGTGCGAGTTTGATTCTAGAGACATTCAGCGTCATCATTTGATAACGCATATTTTGAAGATGTACGGTTAGCACTACAGGCATTCTCGTGTTTTCTGATATTTGAGATATTGCCCACAATACGGTCGCAAAACTGACAAGTAAACTTAGGTTTAGGAACTTTAAGTTTTGCGGCAATTTCTGGGCGACGCATCACATTAGCATCGCCTACCATATAATCATGTTTCTTGCCTTTATGGGCTATACTTCTCTTCTTATTTGATTCTTCACTCTTAGGAACTCCCTTAAGTGCTTTACGTCTCTTTTCGTTCGATTCTTCGGACATCATCTTTTTTCCAAAGTTTGGATGTTTATTGCCCGTTCTACCGTAACAGGGTGCTAGCTCGCCAGTTTTACCATACATAGGATTACCGGCACCTGACATCTGTTCTGACAAATACGCACTTCTCTCAATTTTTATTTTCTCATAGACCCTAGAGGTTATTTTAGTAGAATATCTTTCTTGATTTTTACTAGATCTACGCATACTCCAAAGCGCATGAGTCATCTTTATTTTAAAGCTTCCTTCGGTCATTTTAGTCAACACCCAGTGACAAATAAAATGTTCTCTAGCTGTTAATTCAACTAAGTTTGATTTGTTATTATCTCCATTCAAACTTGTAGGAATAATATGATGTGTTTCTGTATAAGAATCAAGTTGTCTATTAATAGCATTATTGATTATACAATAGTACCAACTGGTATATTTGTTATGTAAATACATTGCTGACATTGCTCCATAATGTTAGAGTAGTTGGGAACGCCAATTCCGCGAACTACATCTTTATTTAGCAATAATCTTTATTCTTTTTCACCAATAATATAACTATAGATTTCCTTCCAGTTCTTTACCTTAGGTATTTCGGGATGATTAAAATCCAACGAGTGACCGTGTTCCATTAATATAGATTTTAATCCTACCTTTAATCCAGCCAAACAATTTTCGTACTTGTCTTCGATCCAGTAGTATCCAGTATCACGATATGGCTCTAGGGCAAAGTCCTTGTCGGCACCGGTATCTAAAAATATAAACTTTTCAAATGCAGTTTTACCAAACAGTTTACGTAGATTTATCTTACGTAATTCCTGTGCATTGACGTCTCGACTTAGACTAGTAATACAATGAAATACATAACCATGTTCTTCATGCAAGCGTTTGACATAGTACATGGCATCACGTAAGGGAGGTAAGAAACCGATAGCTGCTGATTCATTGAAAATCTTAATCAGCTTTCGGCCTTGTTCATGATCAATGCCATAACGCTTGCCAATATCGTATTTTAATTCGCCACCGGGTACTTTGTTAAAACCGTGTGTTTGTAAATAAATGTCAAATGCATACTCCCAATCTAAACATACTCCGTCGATATCAACTAGGATCGTCCTATTTTTCATTTGCTACTGCTTCCTTAATCTGATCAATTTGATCATCGGTTAATGGGCCATCATCGGCTTCGTATGCTGCCAATTGACCGTAGGCTTTTTCAATTGGGTCAATGTAATTTGGGTAATGTCGATAGTAAAAATCTCTGACACGTTCCCAGTTCTTTTCGGCTAGCTCTCCATTGAAGCTGGCCTTAATTACTTTCTGCTCTTTAAAGTCAAGAATTACACTGGCTGTGGCTAAGTCGGTGCGTTTAACATTACGTCCGATGGCAACTGATTCGTCCATTTGCCCATTGGGTTTTCTAATGTAAGTGATTAAAAAATATCTCATGTTATACTCTAAGTTGACACAGTTCGATCAGCGTAGCTGATAAGTTAATTTCAGGATCAGCTACAAAACTGTGATTGACTAATCCTTGTCTAATAATAACAATGGCTTGATCTTGCTTTTCCTGTTCTTTGGACCATAACTCTAAGTTATCGTACATCCAACGGAAAACTTCTTCCATTTCTTCTGGTCTTGCACTGGCGCACATCAACTTACGTGCTTCTAATACACGACCTTGCTTGAATAAATCAACTACGTCTAATTTCCATTCTTTAGTGCCGCCTTCGTCACCTGCAGGATTGACTAGTGTACCAGAAGTACTGTTCATTTGACACATATTCAAACACTTGCGCAAGTCTGGATATGTAGCACGTACATAGTTATCTAGTGTATCTAGATCAAACTCTATTTCTTCAGTAACAAGTACAGTAGCCATGCGAGCAGTAAACTCTGTGAGATCAATACGATCAATATGGAAACCTTGACATCTTGAATGAAGTGCGGGTATAACCCTATTGGGGTAATTGCAAGTAAGAATAAAACGGGCCGAGCTAGCATATGTTTCCATAACGCCACGAAGTGCCGCTTGACCGTTTGGAGTAATGTAATCGGCTTCATCTAGTAGTACCACCTTAAAATTGCCGAATGGCATTGTTTGTACAAAACCTGTGATCTTGTCACGGATTGTGTCTACTGAGTTTTCACGACTGGCGTTAATCTCTAATAGATCATATTCATCTACACCTAACTGTTTAATCAGTATCTTTGCTAGTGTAGTTTTACCTACACCTGGTGCTCCGCTGAACAATAGATGCGGAATCATACCATCTTGAATCCATGATTCAATTTGAGTACGTTGTGCAACGTCGCGAAATACATAACCGTCAACATTGTCCGGACGGTACGTTTCAGTCCATAATTTTTTCATGGTAACCTTTGATTTTTATAATACAAGTATTATAACAGAATCCAATCGTGCTGTCAACACGATTGGGGTATTGCTATTTTGCAGGTGCGTTGATAGCATCGCTCATGGTATCATCGGATGGTTGTTCTTCTGATATCAAAAGGATGTCGTTTGGGTCAATTTTGCGGATGGTTTTGGTGCCTTCATCATCTTCGATGTCAACACCACGTGTCCAACGTCCGTGTGCTACACAAATCCATTGTCCAACTGTAACAGTTGTTTGGTCTGGACCGACGGCATATACACGACCCCACCGTGGGCGAATACCAGATCCAGTACCATTGTCACTGGGTAGAATAATTCCACTGGTTAGTTTACGCTCTTTGAATACCATATCGGTTACTAATATAGTATCTCTGAGTGCTCTTAAAGCACCAATTTTAGTAGGTGAGTATGCAGCTTTAGTCATTGTTGTCCTTAAATCTTTGTAACACCCGAAGCAGCTTGTGCCGCTTGACGTGGTGTTACAATAGGTTCTTGTTTGACTGATCTTGCTTTAGCAATTGCCGCGGCCAGTCCGCCAGCTTTCTTTAATGAAGATGCTGCGGCAGCAACATCTGTAGTTTCGGATTTTTGAAAGTTATCTTCAAAATCTTCAGGCGGAGCGGGCACATCTGCTGGTGTGCCTGCAACAGAATCTGTTACTTTACTGCTACTTTGTACAGGATCGTTGCTGACATTGCTAATCTGTTTATTATACTGTCTTGACATTTGTTGGTTACGTGAAGAAATCGGTTGATTTTGACTATCGATTAAATCACCGCGGGCATTAACTGGTTGTGTACCAATGCCTACTGCACGTACAGTTTCATTTTGTAAAAGCATTGCACCAATGTCGACCATCTTTCCTTGTGCGGTTCTATAAACTTTTGAAGTCATAATATTATCCTTAATATATGTATTTAACGTAAAAACTCTTGCGGTTCTAGATCGTAATACAAGCTGTTGATTCTATGTACACCTAATAGGTATAGCACATAACTGGCTAAACTTGATCCGCGGCCAACACCCCAAATAAGGCGATTGGCAGTCATTACGTCTACTAGGTATTTAAGATAACGTAGAAGATCAAACAAATTTCGTTCTTGATATAATAATAATTCTTCACCTACACGTTGTAGTTCTTCATCTGTTTTACATAAACTCAGTACATACTGTGCAATGTCTAACTGTTTGTATTCGTCGGGCATAAACCATTCTGATTGATTGCGATGATCAAAGTCTTCTACAGTTAATCTTTCTTCCGCATATTCATCATAAGCAACAAATTTCGGAACATCTTCTAATATAAGTGCAGCAAATTCTAAATCTAATTTTGGATGCACAATCATATTAGACATTTTAGTAACGTTGTGCCCAGACATAACAAGATCGAATACGTCTTGTTCGTTAAATATCATTTCACCGAATTTATTTTGCTTCATCTTTACGGAATGGTAATACTACAGTATTTTTAGATTCATCTACTTCTTTATCCCAAACTAATTGATCGCTGATCTCAGCCCAGGGATCCGCGGCCGAAATAACAAATACCGACTCTGCATCATCTTCTAATGTTAGTTCTATAACATCTTCGCAAGCAGGACCTGGATCGGTCCACCAACCTTCAGTATTAAATGGGTCGGATAACATTTCATCATCGTTATGTTCGACGATAACATTGTCGCTGGCATCGCTGGATAACAATACAGAGCGAACTAACATGTTGCCTTCGAATACAGCATTGAGTTTAGAGTATAGCATCATACCAATGATTTGGTCAATAGGTATATCAGGTAATACGATCATTCTAACATGTGCTGCATCCAATAGTCCTATTTGTTCTTCTTCTGATTCGTCAATGAATACAGCATCGGTTAATACAGCTTGTACTATGTATTTGAGTCTTTCTAAACAGACCTGATGATTATGCCGATTTTTTGTTACTGTGATCATTTTAATTGTCAAGATATAATGATTCATAATGATTTGATCGTCCCACCAGATTCCTGCTGGAAATTGAATAGTATAGCCAAGTTTTACATTCATGATATATTGATTTTGTCTGTGAAGTCGGGATTGTTTTTATGTTGATCGCTATAGATTTTTGCCATCTTTTCTTGATATTTGGCCGAATATGTATCCAGAGCCAAACGTATTTGGTAAACTAGCTGTGCGTTACCTATACGACTAGCGTATCCTAATTTACGATTAAGCTCAGAAATCTTACCTTGTAATTCATCTACAGAGAGATAGTCTATGTTATTAATTAATGGATGTTCCATGGATAAAAAATCCCCTTAGTGATATATTAACACTAAGGGGATCCTGGTGTCAACATATTTGGTTAGGCAAAAACAGCGCCGTTGTTGCCAATACAGAACCATTTTGAATTGATGTACATCATTGTACAGGCCTGTCCTTGTGCGCTGAAAGTAACAGTTCCTGTGCCCGATGACTTCCATCCAGCATTAGTTACAGTAAAGACCATGTTACCAGATGATGCATACATGGCCAATACTTTAACCTGGCCGTTGGTGCCTGCTGCCAGGGTCGCTGTTTCAGGTGCACTGGTACTAAAGTACGTGGTTGTCAATTGCAGATTAGCAGCACCTAAGTTACTTAATGCTTCTGAGCTGGGCAAGTAAATTGGATCACTATTTTGATTTAGATCAAAAATTGTAACAGTAGTTCCGCCATCTGACGTTTCAAACTCATATTCAAAAGTACCTGTATGGTTAAACGAAATTATGCTACCCGATAGTCCTTGAACATTATATGTGCCTACGGTAACTGCTGCAGGGAAAGTAACAGTATAAGCAGTACTTGTAACAGTAATTTGTACACGGAAACGACTGACAACTCCGGCTGGTTGCAAATTACTAAATGCTAAAGTAACACTACCACCTGTGGTTAATGTATAGTAAGGGCCGGCTGCATAGTTGATAGTCTGTGTTCCAGATACTGTTCCTAATGCAACTTTGGTTTCGCTCATGTTTTGCAATTGTGCATTGCTCAATACGCTACCGTTCATGTTATTGTTAAGAGTTTGACCAGTTAGCGGAGCAGTTAAAACTGCTTTATTCTGCAGATCTGTAATTTCTGCTGCTGCATAAGCAAAATTAGTTTGAGTGTTGGTAAAGTTATCGCGAAAGCCTTGACTATCGTTATCTTGACCAGCTACGGGATATGCACCGTTTATGTTGTTTGGGTTAATGTTTGACGACATCTTTTATTGTCCTATTTGAGTTATTTATGACATAAATAAGGTTGTAGTTCGCGGGCTGTACCCCCAACTACTCTAACGCCTTAAAGGAGCATCAGCAATGAGTATTTACTCTTCAAACAACTATCGTAAAATTTACGAACAGCATTACGGTCCTATACCACTGGACAAAACAGGTAAATCATACGAAATACATCATATCGACGGTAATCATAGTAATAATGTTATTACTAATCTCAAACTAGTTACCATTCAAGAACATTACGAAATACATAAAAATCAGGAAGACTGGGCCGCTTGCCAAGCCATATCATTACGTATGAGCATAACTCCTAAGGAACGGTCTGAAATTTCAAGGAAAACAGCATTAAATAGGGTTGCAAACGGAACACATCCTTGGTTAGATGGTCGTGCTCAAAGTAAACAACAATTAGACTACGTTAAAAATGGTACACATCATTTCTTAGATAAAAACGCAGCCAGCATTCGTAATTTAAAAAGGGTTAACAATGGAACTCATCATTTACTTGGCGGAGTAATTCAACGTAAAACATTAGAAGCTGGCAATCATAATTCTCAAATAAAAGCATCATGCTTGTATTGTAAAAGAATAATTGCCATGAACGTTTTTAATAGATGGCACGGTGCCCAATGTAAAAATATTCTACCCTAAAATATTTGTTTTTGGGAACATTAAATAACAATCAAACGCATCCGTGGTGGTTGTAGTATCTGCAGGTGTGATAAAGTCCGTGGCACCACCATCAAAATATGTTCCGCTAGTTGCTGTTAACGGAATAGATCCAGTTAAATCAAATGTAGTGGCCGCCGGCGGTGTCGGTAACCATTTATCAATGCTAGGATCCCAGGCATAGGTCACACGTCGATCTATTTCGTAGCGATCTGCTTTGAACTCTATTAGATTCAGCTGGTTTCCGAACTGCTGTTGAATATTGTAAACTACATGTGCTCCGTATCCGGGTTTAACATAAGCAATTACCCAGGCCGGAGTAAACCCTAACACACGGCCATTTGCCTGTTTGCTCATCATCCACAATGGTAGTAGAGGGCTAATTTGTCCTACTACATCAATAACCTGATCACGCATGTCAACTAATGCATTAGGGTAAACAGTTGTTATTGTTCCATTGATAGTTTGCACAGGAAAAGCTGTTGCTACCTGCTTACTGACACTCTGTCCGGTATTATTAACTAGATTATCTATAACATGACTATAAACTACTTCGTATATAACATTTCCAGAACTATCTCTAGCTTGGGCGTAATCAACCGCACCTAATGTTAGATTTTTCCAGTAATGGTTAAGACTTAATGCTGCAACATATTCTTCTAAACTTGCAGCATTAAGTCCAAATGCATGATTGTATATTACATTACTTGCAACACCAAAATTGGCATCGTCGGCCCGATAAACATAATCAACCGGTATGATATCTTGATTTTGTACTAATTGTGCGATCAATGCACGATCATTTTCTGGCGGCATAGCTTTGATATACAATCCTTGATATGGTTGATTGTAAGCACGTACTACCTCCAACGTAAATGTCTTATATGATGAAACAAGATTAACTACTGTAGCTGGAATCATATTAGCTATAACTCGAGCACCAGAACCACCACCGCCGACCACGGTAACATTAGGAGTACTTGTATATCCCAAACCGGCATTACCTAAATCTATATTGATAATTTTTCCTCCGACAATACTAACCGGACCGGCTGCTGCTTGGACCGAATCGGCAGTGGTTGGGGGAGGATCAATTACAATTGTCGGAGTACTGGTATATCCTGTACCTTCGTGAACAATAGTAAAAGACTCAATTTGATATCCAATCTGTCCAGATGCTGGAGAGAATGCATTAACAGTAAATGTAAATTTTGAATCAAATGTAGTTTCTTGGCTAACTCCGCCGGTTCTTATATTTTTATCGAATGTGGTAGTTCCGCCATCAAGAGCAAATGTATTAAAACTAACAGTACCTGTTATATTGCCAGATGTCATTAGTCTTAGGCCCTGTGGTAGCTTGCTATCAGATCCCGGATCGAGTTGATATTCTAATGTATGACCGCCTGAATTAACTGCGCTAATAGACAAATCACTTATAGCACCATTATTGATAGTACCAAGATCATAATCAGTTATCCATACAACATCGGTACCTACTGCACCTGTAATGGTTATTGTAAAATAATAGAAATTCGAGACAATTGTTGGGGCATTGGTTTTATATACACGAATAGCAAATCTATAGGCAGTTTCTGTTGCACCTTGATCGGGTATGTATCCGTAGAACCATCCAGTAGTTTCGTTAATAGTTAACCCAGGCGGTAAACTAAATGTGCCGCGGTCAAACCCAGCTGTATCAAACGCTGCATCATCCGTATCGTAACCGATTCCAGAACCCACCGTGATTTCGTAAGATATCGGATCGCCATCAAAGTCGATTGCTTGGAACTGGAATGCATAGAAATTGTCGGATCTAACACTACCTAAATCTCCCGCAGGAGTAACTAATACCGGAGTGCGTGTAGGTACAATATCAGCAGTAATAAATGTATTATCAGCGGTAAAATCAATGGTATCTGCTGACATACTATTTTTCGAATAGACATAAATTTCGTAAACAGCAATAGCAGTATCACGGCCATCAGTTGCTTGTAAACTAAATTGATAGTTAGTGCTAGTACTACGTGTACTAAAGTCAAATGCATACTCTTCGTAGGGAGTACTATCAAATCCTGCTGCTGCACTATCGCCTGGGCCAACCAATGGTGCAATTATTCCAGATATTAATCCCGAACTGCTAACTACTAATCCAGGAGGCAATGAGCCTGCTGCCAAGCTGATTGAAGTTGCACCGGATGGGTTAGTAAAATTGACCTGTATGCTTGCCGGAGATCCATCGTAATATGTACCGATATTTCCTGGAGGAGTGATAAACTCTGGAGCTCCGACACCGGTCACAGTAAGAGTAAAAGTTCTATCTACTAAACGATCGACAACACTAATACCGTTAACAATTTTTGTAGTATAAGCACGAATAGCAAACTTACTAGTAAGATCGCTGATTATTAAACTAGGAACGCCTTCGATCTCTGCTAGATTTTTAGGAACTCCAGTCATTAATCCATTTTCGCTTAGTTCAATGCCCGCAGGTAATTGCCCGGCAATAACAATATAATAAACATCTTCTAGCCCAGCAATGGCTTGAATAGGTACCTGATAGAACACACCTTCTGGAATTGTACCTAAACTTCCTGCTGCTGTAACCCACTGCGGCTGTGTCGACATCAATAATTCCTATTAACTATTATTGGCGTAAATCATCTCGGTATACGAGCCCGGAACTGTATAACCCCAGCCAATTCCAGCATTGTTACATAAGACATGCCAGTTATCATTAGTAATTGTGACAAATTTACCTGTACCTGTTCCTTTATCTGTTGATCTGTTATTAACGATAGTGGCACGTGGTTGTGATCCATTAATATAAATTAATGCATTAGTCCATGTTTGATTAGCACCGGTTACAAACTTGTTACCATTGATAATAGCGTCACCAGCAGTAACAGTGATATATCCGCCGTTGGGACCGGAATTTTGGAAAGTACATCCAGTAATTTGTGTGTAAGTTGCGCTGCCTGATACAGCGACCATATAGTTATTTAATGCCACTGCTGCTTGGAAATCACTGCTATCAACACGTAATATACCGCCAGATACTACAATAGCTTGATATGTATTAGTACCAATTGTCCAATAGCAATTAACAAAAGACATTTGTCCACCTGTCATATTAACAGATCCAAACGTGTCAAAATCAGTGTCTGTACAAACTCCGAATGTTGTTCCGTTAGATGTAGTAATTAAACTTAATTGCACTCCGCCATTGATGAATAAACAATCTTCAATTTTTAAATCATCGCAGCGACCAGATTGCACACCGCAATTGTTAGCATCATAAAAAATGTTAACTTGATTAGAAGTCATGCCAAAATTCCAATTTTGTAATCGGATGATACGTACAGAATCTAAAGATCCGTCGATTCTAACTGCAAAGTTAAAAGCCGACATTTCGAGACCGTTAATAGTGGCACCTCCTGAATTTTGACGCATATCAATTCCGGTCATTGCACAAGTAATTTTGCAATTGTAAATTGAAAAACGCGGTATATTCTGTGCATAGACAGCTGGCGGATATGCAATCAAATTGGCACGAACAGATGTGTCTGGTTGTACAAAAGATATTCCAATATTTTCAATTGTCGGGCCAGGTTCTCCTGTGCTGAATACGAGTACTCCTGTTGCACTTAAATTAAATGAATAATTGATATCGTCAACTAAAAATACCGATTGCACACGACCGTCGCCAGTCATCATTTGTCCCGTAGTGGTAAATGAAATAGCGTCCGATAATCGGTAAGTTCCGGTAGGAATGTAAACACGTTTGCCAGTATTGACAGCAGCTTGAATAGCAGCCGTATCATCAGTGGTACCATTGCCAACTGCACCAAAATCCTTAACCGAAACTATATCGCTGAATTTATTTGCGGCTGTTCTTACGGTCGCACTCGTGAATGGTGCTTGATATGTAACATTAGCACTTGATAATGAACCAGAAATATTAGCAGAGATGCCAGTTAATTGACTACCGTTGCCTAAAATGTATGCGCCTGTAATATTACCAGTGGCAGAAATAATATTAGGATTTAAGTTTCCAGAATAGGTAGGCAAATATGTAGCAACATTACTATTCCCATAGTTAGCATTGATACCAGTTAACTGGCTACCGTTACCTAAAATATATGCACCTGTTATATTTCCGCCGGCGGAAATGATTCCAGTTGTTATGTTGCCAACAGCAATGTTACCAGATGCACTTATAGATCCTGTAGATATCAGTCCCGGTGCTGTAAAATTATTTTGTACAGTGACAACATTACCATTGGTTAGATAAGTGGGGCCAGTTAATTGTACTTTATTCCAAGCACTTTGGGCATTACTATATTGATATAATACGTTACCTATTGTTACTTGCTGTCCGTTAGTTGGATTACTTGGCCAAGCCATTTATTTCTCCTAATTTTTTAATCATAATACCATTGCACATTTGGAATAACACTATACACTACTTTAAAAGTATCTGAAGGGTTTAAAATTAACATACAATCAGCACTAGCACCAGTACCATAATCATATACTGGGTTACCATTTAACCAAACACTTTGCACAGTACCTAGTCTTAGATACATGTTTATACGTTGACCGGTTGTATTTGTAACTGTTGTGTTACTTGAACCAATTGCTAGTGGACTTGTACGTAGTCCAAAACCTGTAAATCCAATGTTGTCACTAATATACATCGACGATTCGTGTGATTCATCTATTGTGACACTAGGTACTGTGCTGGTATTAAAGTAGTTACCTTTTAATGTCATTGCACCGGTTGCATATAATTGGCAACTGCCACTAACACTGGTATTACCGTTGTCGGTAAATGAACAGCCTTCGATAATAGCCTGTTGTGTTCTTGATCCATTGTTAAAACTAACACCTCGTCCGTTGTTATTTCTAATATTAACACCGGACATTAATAAACGTCCGTATTGATTAATGCTTAATCCAAACATAGATCCTGTAGTACCGGAGCCTAAGTTACCGCTATTAAATATAGATCCGCCAGAAATATTTAATAATCCTGTGTCTGTAGCAGGAGCAAAGTTAATGTTTATGTTATTGCAAGCACTAGCCCAGCACCCTTCCCAGTTAACATAGCTGTCGTCGACAATATTCAATCCTATGTTACTGGAATCAACAGACGTTTGTGTGAAAAATATTTCTCTATTATTAGTACCGCCATCGGCTGTAATATCAATAGCAATAGAATGATTAATAAAGTCTGTGCCCCATACCCATAAACCGCCTAATCCGCCGGTAAGGTACAGTCCAATTGATATATTGCTTGCTGGGTATGTACCAATCATTCTACCGCCGGTAATAAAGATGCTCGACCCTGCACCAAATTGATAACCAATGAAATCGATAGCTGCTATACAGTTATTAAATGATACTGTATCATTGGTTGCATTGGCAGCACATACATAAAAGGATGCTAATTTATTATTACCTAAGCTGGTAATATTTTCAAAATAACTGTTACAATTTCCGCCTGGGAAATAAAATATAGCGTTGTTAGGAGTACTTCCAGTGTAATAACCAGGTACATCAAAGTCTCGGAAGCTGACGTTATAAATTAATCCGGTAAAACTAAATGTAGCATTGTTACCGTACTGTAGTAATTGTGTGGCGTGTCCGTCACCGTAGACATCTATATTCAATACTTGCGTTCCACTTCCACCATTAACTGACAATGCCGATGTAAGTTTATATTTGCCTGCAGGAATATAGATACCAATATTTCTAGTTGCTACTGCATAGTTAATAGCAGCCTGTATAGCAGCAGTATCGTCGGTAGTACCGTTACCTGTAGCACCAAAATCTTTAACTGATATCACATCGGTATTTTTAACTGCTTGTGTTCTTGTAATGGCATTAGCATACGATGCTGCGTAAGTTACATTAGCACTGGATATATTTCCAGATAAACTAGCAGTGATACCAGTTAATTGGCTACCGTTACCTAAAATATAATTTCCAGACACGTTACCAGATACACTAACAGTAGTTCCTGCAAATACGTTCGCTGACAAATTACCATTGGCGTCTCTTTGTGCAATAGTATTAGCTGCTACACTAATCGATGCTGGAGGGAAACTAGGATCAAATACATCTACCCATTGACTATTGACACCATCGTTGATATATTGATATAAAACGTTACCTGCTGTATACCACCAATTATCTCCGGCTACTGGATTCGCAGGAGCACTATTACCTGTAGAATAATTATAAACACGTACTCCGTTTTGTAATACGTTACCAGCCGAAATGTTAGCAGTGGTTGTAACATTACCTGTTAATGATGCAAATGATCCTGTGTATGTTGGCAAATAACTAGCAACTTGAATGTTGCCGTAGTTAGCAGGTAATCCAGTTAACTGACTACCATTACCTAATATATACGCACCTGTAATATTACCAGAGGCTGATATGTTACCAGGATTCAAATTGCCTGAATATGTAGGCAAATATGTAGCAACATTGCTATTTCCGTACGTAGCGGGTAATCCAGTTAAATGACTACCATTACCTAAGATGTACGTACCCGAAATGTTGCCTGCGGATGATATATTACCAGTTGAAGAAATGATACCAGTAGTAGATAAGTTACCCGGATTTAAATTGCCAGAATATGTAGGCAAATATGTAGCAACATTGCTATTTCCGTAAGTAGCTGGCAGTCCAGTTAATTGACTACCGTTACCTAAGATGTACGTACCCGATACATTAGCGGTTGTAACTACATTACCTAATAATGAAGGGAAACCGCCAGAGTAAGTAGGCAAATATGTAGCTACATTACTGTTACCGTAGGTGGTACTAATACCTGTTAAGTATGCTCCGTTACCTACAAAATATTGACCTGTGATATTGTTATTGGAAACAATCTGTCCAGAAACATAAATGTTAGCTGCATTTACGTTAGCAGCAGCAGTAACAGCGCCAGTAGAACTAATAGCGCCAGAAACTGTCAATCCTACATTTGAAAAAACAGCCACATTACTAACGCCGCGCACACTGACTAATGCGTTACCGTTAACGTTGTTGAACGCAATAGAGCTGTTACCAGAAGCAATATTAGTAACAGATACATTGCCTGTATTGGTAATTTGATTCCAGATCTGTGTATTACCAGTGAAGTTAGCGTAGCAATAGTAAAAATAGTTTGAATCGTATGCGTACATACCAGCTGTATCGCCGATGCTGCCTTCAAGACTGGACGGAGGATTTGTTTGTACACGATTGTACAATTCGCCAAAATTACTATTGGTTTTGATGTAAGCTGTACGTATTGGATCGCCAGTACCATCATTTGGTGCTGCGCCTACGTTAATTACTTGTTGTGCCATTCTAGACCTCGATTTATTCGAGTATTTATGGCAATTTTTGTTAAATCAAATTGGATTTAATAGCCAAATCTCGATTGATATTGAGAATATAACGCAGAGATTATACTGTCAGGTAACGCTGCATTGTAAATCTGCACCAAAGCTACGTCGCCGCCAAGATTATTGCTATTTAGGTATGCACCAATTTCGACTACACTTGGTGTAGGACTAAATGTATCGGTATTAGAACTTGTTACTGGAAATTCGTTATTTAGATACAGTCTCCAGCCTGTTGTGGTATTAAAACTGACAGCCGCAAACACCCATTGATTTAATGGTACTGTGGTGCTGCTGCCTACAGTTGTCCAAGAACCGTTATGTCCTGAGTATAAAGTAGTAGAATTATTTCCCCAAAAGGCATGATCGTCACTGGTAATACCTCCCGATATTATATTACCGAATGCACCTGCTACACGGAATATAGCTATTTTAGTATAGGCTGTGTTAGGAAGGATGGCTGTATTGCTTTCTGCATACCCCGAACTAAATGTAAAATAACTAGTACGACCATTAGAAGTCCACGTAGGACTATTTTGTAGTGTAAAATTGTTATTAGAAGTTGAAAGGTCTACCCAAGTGGTGCCAGATCCAGGATAACTAGTAGGATTGCTAGCATCAAGACTTAAAATCAGATGTTGCGATGGCGATGGTCCGACAACAATTCCACTGCCTAAGGTAATTCCAGATCCTAATGTGATTCCTGCTAATGACATATTATACCTTTAATTTTCCAGTTAGATGCCGCCGGAAGGAGTAATAATAATATTACCGCCTATTGAAATACCACCTTCGATTACTAATGCCATAATTTATGTTCCTCGGTGATATTTATACACCATATCTGCTGCGTAAGGCATTAAAATTCTGACTTATTTGTGCTGGAGTCAGTGCTTGACTATACACTTTCCACGGTCCTACCTGTCCGGAATAGTATCCTGATAGGCCGCCAAGGTATAAGCCGCCGCTGTCCGGGTGTGCCAATGAAATCCAAGTTCCCGATGGTGAATAAGATTTCGCAACTATACCGGTTGTACTTTGAGCTACACCGTTGATATATAGTGTTCCTTGGTTAGTGCCATTATAAGTGAATGCAATGTTATACCAATTATTGGCAGACACTGGTGTGTATGTGGCCACACCACCATTAAAATATCCAGCTACAATATTATTCAAGAAGCCCATTTGAGAGTCGGTCCAACCACTATTCAGAGTGGCATTACCCCACTCTGCTAATAATGTTCCATTGGTGACGCTTGCTGGTTTAGCCCATAGGTCAAATGTATAACCTGAAGTAGTGTTTAGTATGCTACTGTATCCAGTATTATCTTGTGCGTATTGATTAGATCCGTTGTAGGATAGTACTGGGCTGCGATTAGCTGTCGTAGCAGTTGGTGTGTTGTAAAGTGTAAGGCTGCGTCCATTACCGCTGGTATCTGCTACAGTACTGCCGGATGTGTATCCAGCTGTGTCATAGTTGGCCAATAGTCCTGTGGTCACAATACCAAGACCATAACGTGGTGCCAGAGAATTATAGTTCTGTAGTATTTCGTCGCCGCTTAGAGCACGACCATAAACTGCTACAACAGGAATATCACCATACCAATAGTTATCAGCATATGCTACGTTTTCCCCACCGTTAGTGACCCACTGACTAAATGTTATACCTGTGCTAGTTCCTACAGGTTGTCCATTGAGATAATAAGTCACTAGGCCGCCGGTAGTCTGTGTAACTGCAATGATAAACCACTGATTAGCAGTGATTGGAATATTGTTAGAGACTCCACCAAGATTATTAGCACTCCAATGAATTTGGAAGTTGTTTGACGTGTCGTGATGTATGTAAGTATTAAAGTTTCTGGTTCCGGACGCAGTTCCAAACAAACAACGGAATTGATCTACACCCGAAGTCCAAGAGCTGGCATTCATTCTTGCCACAATGAATGTGGTCTTCCCAGTATAAGTTTGATTATATTTGGCAGTAGGAGTATTGACATACTGTGTACCAGCACCGTTAAAGGTAAAGTCACCATTGTAGGCTGTGGTATAACTGGGACTACCAGTTATAGTTCCATTATTGTTATTATTAGATAGGTCAGTCCAAGTAGTACCAGATCCAGAATAACTTGCAGCTTGGCCGGCATCTAAGTATAAAAGAGCACCGTTGCTGTTAAACGATGAATCATATACATTAAATCCTGATATAGTTACGCCTTGTATTATCATAGATAATCTAACGCCACGTGACAACACAATTGACTTGATGTGTTACTACCGGTTGCTGCACCTACTGCAATCCAAGTACCTGCTGGAGTCCAACCGGTAATGTCAATTGCATTATCGCATACTCCGCCAACATCAGTGTAAAGATAAGCATATCGTTTGGCACCTACAGTTCTAACCATAATACGGCTTGACATCCATTCGCCTTGGTAAGTGACTCCAGCTCTGAAGTTTACAGCATTGCCAGTGGTAGCACCGTTGCTATACCATTGTGTTTTAAGATTAGTGTAGGTCAAGTATCTAACACCAATTGCACCATTAGTTGTTCCTAATGGTGTTGCGCCACTGCCGTTAGTGCTGCCGCCAAATGATGCCCATACACCGTCGGCAGGATTGGATCCTGAATTACTTGTAAACCACGACCATTCCATAACGAAATCTCGAGTAAAGTCAAAAGTAGTAGTGTTCCAAGCTACCGAACCACTTTGGCTTGCGGTGTTAGGAGTAAGTTGCACACCATCACTGGCATTCGAATAGCTGGCATTGCCTAATATAGATCCTGTGATTGATCCACCAGATGCTGGTGTGCCGTGAATCATTGCAGTCCAATCAAACTTACGTTGGTTAGCAAAAATAGCCGGAGTGCTTGAGGCTAAGACAATATTCCCAGAAACTGTTGCTGAGTTGCCAAAGACCGCTGGAGCAGTCGATGCAACTACAAATCGTCCAGTACCATTTGGGCTAACTGTAATATTAGCGTTTGATCCGCTGATACTTGTTAATGTAGTATTAGCTGAGAATATCAAGTCTCCATTGGCCGGTAGTGTAATATTACCAGTATTGTCAAATACATATGAATAACTACCAGCTACTAAAGTTACATTTGACTGTGTACCAATAATATTACCGACAGCACTCACAGTCACGTTAGTCAATGCTGCGCCATTACCAATAAAATTACCTGCAGTGATATTACCGGAGGTGGAAATGGTATTGCTACCGAATCCCGCTAACAGCGATGTAACATTTGAATTTCCGTAGGTTGCTGGTATGCCATTAGCAAATGCAATATTACCAAAAATATAGTTGCCAGTGATATTACCATTGGCACTAATAGCTCCGGTACTATCTATATGTACTGCTAATGTGTTGCCGCCGTAAAAGTTAAAGCCAACACCCGATTCGACTTGATCAACCCCAAACCACATATTACTGCTTTCTGCACCGACAGCATAATTGAATTGGCTAGGATTATAAAAGTTGTAAATTGTAACTTTATCGCTACCACCACCAGCAGCTGGACCGGCGACTGTATTACCGAGATTTAGTAAAGGAGTAGTAACATCACCTACTGCACTGATATAACCGCCGGCATTAAGATTATTAGGAGCACCAAAGGATCCATCATTACCGAATGTAAATTGTTCAGTGCCACCGTTAGTATTGACAGTAAATTGATAAGCTGCAAACAATTCAACATCAAGACTGTTAGGTTCAAATAACCAGCTAGTACCTGATGGGAATACGATGTTTCCGGCTGTTAAATTACCAGTAGCACTGATACCAAGGACACCGGTAATATTACCACCAGACATTGTGATGTCACCGGCTGAACCGGGAGTTACAATTCCTGTGACCGATAAGGTGGTTCCGTCGAATGTAAAGTTACCGTTACTATCGATTAGACCATTGCCACTGGCATCGCCATAAGTGACCTGTCCAGCACCTACATTAGTGTCTACAAAGTTTGCAGCACTAATGCTGCCGGTAGCACTAATGCTACCCGGAGTTTGAAAATTAGCATAAACATCAAATCCGGCGTTGACTGTATTACCGATGCCGTCATTGATAGAGAAGTTTATACCACCTTCGCCGGCAATTTGTAATCCCATAGTTTGGGCAATATAAGCATTACCTGTAGACGAATCCAGTATTATAGAACTGCCGCCTGGTACTAAGATATCGCCAGGAACGGTTAAATTACCGTCTGTACCAAATATCCATTGTTGGTCTGTTCCATTATTTGCATTAATATGAACATTACCATTAGCCACTGGAATACTAACATTGCTTGTGCCATTACTGATACTATTACTAGATGGTCCTGGACCGTATGTGATTTCTTGAGTTGTACTATTCCAATAAAGAGTATTGGTTATATTAGCAGTATCATTACGTACAGGAGATACAAAGAAACCATTGGTTGCAGCAGGCAAGTAATTGCCGCTGGCATTTAATATAATACTGTTATTGGCCTGTATTCCACTTGGTCCCTCTGTGCCACCAGCATAGTGTCCGATAGCGATTGAGCTACGACCTTGGCTGTTAGATCCGGCATAACGTCCAATGGCAATACCGTTTTGACTTTGTGCTTCAGCACCTGCGTAATTACCAATGGCAATGGCCTGGGTACCTTGATTATCTCTACCTGCTGCTGTACCAATGGCAACTGAATCGCCGCCTTGCCCAGTATAACCTGCGGTACGTCCAACAGCAATAGAATCTGCTGTTTGATTAGTATGACCTGCTTCCTGACCTATAGCAATTGAACTTTGTCCTTGATTAATATAACCTGCAGAATCACCAATTGCAACAGCTTCAGTGCCTTGTGTTTCATTTCCTGCATTAGGCCCAACAGCCACAGCAGATTCGCCCTGTGCATATGATCCGGCATCTACGCCAATGGCTACAGCAGCTATGCTTTGTTGACTATATCCTGCGTATGCACCGATAGCCACTGCTACCGGACTTTGTGGGACTTGTGCTTGTAGTGTCCAAATAACACCGTCTGGACTGGTCAGTATAACGTCAGTATTGGATCCATTTGCACCAACAGCCACATATTGTCCGCTATTATATACAACACTATTAAGTTGTAGATAACCTTGGTTGATGGCCTGTTGTGTCCAAGTAATACCATCGGGGCTAGTTAAAATTAAATCTTCAGTTGAAGGACTGGAAGTATATCCTACTGCTACAAATTGATTAGATCCATTCCATACTACGCTATATATGTAACTGCTAGCATACGTTCCAATGTTTACCTGGTTCCAAGTAACACCATTGGTGCTAGAATAAATTATGCCATTGTTGCCGGTATCATAACCAACAGCAATGTATCTTCCATTTCCGTAAGTAGAACCTAATAGGTAACCTGAATATTCACCTGCAGCTTGTTGAGTCCAAGTTGACGCATCGGAGCTGGTTAGAATTAACAGTTTATTGCTACTGTCATTACCTACGCCAATATAAGTGCTGTTGCCGTAATAGACATTGTTCAAGTAACCGCCAAATGTATTAGCTGCTTGTTGTGTCCAAGTTGTACCATCGGGGCTAGATGCGATTAATACATTACCACTCAACCCCCCAACAGCAACATATTCAGTTCCGGACCAACAGACACTATTTAAATATCCAGGGATGGTATTAGCTGCTTGCTGTGTCCAAGATGTTCCATAGGCAGTACCTGTTGCGAAAAAGGCATTGTTATAAGAGTCCTCGCCAACAGCAACATATTGACTATTACCGTAGGTTACGCCAGCCGGATAAGCTAATATAACATTAGCATCTTGATTGGACCAATTTATGCCGTCTGAGCTGACTACAAAAGTAGCATAATCATTATTGTAACCTACTGCTGCATAATAGCCATCGCCATAGGTAACTGAATTTAAATATTGACCGAATTGGCCTGTGGTTTGTCCTGCTAATAGACCAAATGCAATACCGGCGTTGTTATTATCGTTTAGTGTGGCACCAAATGGTAAAGTAATCTGCCCGGAAGTATTAAAATCCCATTGATATGTATTGGCTACATTTACATAAACATTATTGTTGGCTGCAGGAATAACGACATTACTTGTACCATTGAATATTTCATTCGATACAATTCCGGATAATTGACTACCGTTACCAAAGAAATACGGAGCAGAAATGTTGGCGTTACTGTTCCAAGAATTGGTATTAGCGTGATATAACCATGTTGCTATGTTAGAATTAGCACCAATTACGATACCGCTTAAATCTGCTGCATTGGCAGAAGCTGCTGTATTGGATAGGTGTATAAGTTTGCTATCTGTAACAACATTACCTACTTCGATAGTGTTACCTTGGATAACAAGATTACCAGCAACATTTAAATCGCCCGTTGAATTAATACCATCTGAACCTACGTATAAACTACGATATCTTAAATTAGCTGTACCTAAACTATAGGTATTATTAAGTCTTGGAACAACAGGACTATTAGTTACAATGTTACCAACACCATTGGCCTGTAGTATTAGATTACCATTGGTGTCGTTCGCTTGGACAGTATTGTTTACAATTGTTATGTTACTGCCGACTGGCCCTGCTAGCCAGATATTATCGAAGTTTTCGTCGGTCTTTATAAATGCGGTGCGTAATGGGTCTCCGGTGCCATCATTTGCTGAGGCGCCGTAGGCAATCTGTTGTTGAGTGTTTCCTGTATTGGCCATTCTACTGTGTCCTTGGGGTCACAGTATTTACCGCAAACAGGCCTATACTGGTTTAGCTAGTAGGGGCTAAAACTGCTACCGCATCCACAGGTCGTCTGTGCTTGAGGATTGTCTATAACAAAACTAGCACCCATTTCGTCGTCTCGGAATTTGATAGTTGCGTTACGCAGATAATCCATACTCATTGCATCAACTAGTATTTTAACGTCTTCGTAGACAAAATCAAAGTCATCTTCGGACTGCTCTTCGTCAAAAGTAAATCCGTATTGCATACCAGAACAACCACCGCCCTGTACAAATACACGTAGTTTTAGATTGGGATTGCCTTCTTCAGCAATAAGTTCACGTAATCGGTTAACCGCAGATGATTCAAGATTCATTTCTCTACTCCTTTAACTTAATATATAGTATAATAACACATTATTCAGGAAAAATGCATGAAAATTTTTGTAACCGGTGCCAGTGGCTTTATCGGATCTAATCTCGTTCCTTTGTTAAAAAGAAACCATATTGTCAACGAACTAAAGGGAGATTTATTAGATTTTGCCAGTGTACATAAACAGCTAACTGATTTTCAGCCTGATGTTGTTGTGCATCTAGCTGCTAGAACAGAAGTAGAACGTAGCTTTTACGAACCTATTACATTCAGTCAAATTAACTATACAGGCAGCGTTAATTTAATTGAAGCCTGTTCGCATCTTAAAAATCTTAAAAACTTTGTGTTTGCCAGTACTATGGAAGTCTACGGTTGGCAACCAATCAGCGATATTGTTAAAAGTGGTGCTATTCCAGAACAATTTGTTGCTTTTAACGAAGATACAGAAGTGCATCCTAATGCTCCGTATGCAGTGGCTAAACATGCTGTTGAAAAGTATTTGGAATATGCAAAACGAGCTAAGAATTTCCCCTATACAATTATACGTCAAACTAATGCATTTGGTCGTGCCGATAATGATTTCTTTGTAACAGAACAAATTATTACACAAATGCTTAAAAATTCTAAGCAGGTTAATTTAGGTTACGCAGAACCCTATAGAAATTTTATCTATGTCTCTGACCTATTAGATGCTTGGACTGCTGTTATTGAAAATTCAGATCGCGTTAATGGTGGACTATTGTTTACATTAGGACCCGATGAACCTTATAAAATCAAAGATTGGGCAGATAAAATTGCTGGTAAAATTGGCTGGACTGGCACCGTTAATTGGAATACTAAACCCAAAAGAGATGGTGAGATCTACTGGCTTAACAGTTGCAACACACACATATATCAAGTATTAGGCTGGAGTCCTAAAGTATCAATTGACGAAGGTTTAGATCGTACTATTGAATTATGGCGTAAGAAATTGGATTAAAGACGTTCGTTGATAACTGTCCAGTCAATTATCTTCCAAATATTGTTTAGATAGCGTTCTTTATCCCATTTGTAATCAAGTGCCCAGGCATGTTCCCACCAGTCAACTAATAGTGCAATGTCTGTACGTACAGCGTGGTTTTTAATAGTTTTAATATCGCCTGTGGTACTCAAATAGATCCAGCCGGACCCTTGGATTTTCATTGCTTCTTCGGTAAATGCAGCTTGGAAATCTTCGTAGGTTTTAAACTTACTTTCAATAAGTTCTGCGATAGCACCTTTAGGACGATTAGAACCCTTAGGAGCCCGAAACTGTGTAAACAGTTTATTATGCAAGAAGCTTCCTGCTCGGTTAAAATCCGCATCCCCCTCGCCTGCATTATATCTCTTAGCATAACCTTTGGCCAAATGCTCATAGTGATACTCCAAAGTATCTGCCGACATAACAGGATCTAAGTCCTTAAGACCATAAGGCAAAGGAGTAGTTTCCAGTTTTGCTGGACGAGTAGTTGCTTCTAATAAATTGATATCGTCGCGAATAGTAGTAATCATGTTACTATTTATTCAGTAATTTCCTGTATTGGTCAATCCATAGATCTCGTGCAGCGGCATGTGCTTCTTCTAACGGATGCCATCCGGGTTCTGTTACAGCGTATCCGTGTGACCTACTCCAATCTAAAAAGTTTTGTCCTTCAAATAACTGTAGATCTTTTTGTACTAAATCTTGAAGTGTCTGTATATAATCAGGTGCATGGAATTCTTTTCCAAACAATTCAATATCCATATAGCTTTGAATACTGGGTACACCCAAGGTCCTTAGATAATTTTGTGCAAGATAAATGGATTGTAATGCACGCCAGCGATTCCACAGTATGCTTTTTCCAGGATATTTGTTATAGACATTGATAAGCTCAGATGCATCGTCTGATGATAAATGATTACCTAATCTGCTGGGAATACATGATGGGCCAAGTGTTATCCAAGTTTCATCTGTAGTAATATAAAAATCCCAACGGAAGGCCCAGGTCCAATTAATTACAGCCAAGGTATTACCAGCAGGATATTCAGAAAAATAAGTTAGAATTTGTCTGGCAATTTCGTCATTTCCACAACCAGGGTTAGACATTGTTTGATACTCAACTGCTAATTCCTCTGCAATTAAGCCAGGCCAAGCTCGATCGCCAGTGGGGTTATTTTCAAGCTCGCTACCCCAGATAAAGCTGTCACCAAATGATACTATCTTCATTTACGTTTTACAATACGTCCACGAGTAAGATCGTATGGACTAAACTCGATATCCACACGATCGCCTGTTAATATTTTAATTTTATTTTGACGCATACGACCTGAAATAACACCAATAACTGGTTTTTCCTGACCGTTCAACTGTACTTTAAACATGGCGTTGGGCAGTAGATCTACCACAACGCCTTCGAGCATAATACCTTCTTCTTTTGACATTAAATTTTAAAATCAATCCTTGTTAATCTGTCCCAGCGGAAGCTACGCCATGCCCCTGCATCGATATCCCAAACAGCACAAGTATCTGTGTTGACTTTTTTGGGTTTAGCTGCAACCGCAGCTTCGTTCTCCACTAAGACTTCAGTCTTATACTTAGCACCCAAATCGGCGTTTAAGGTGCATTTCATAACACGAGTCGAACCATCGGCTTTGGTAAACTCTACCAGGACTTCCTGAACAAACAAGAGATCTTTGAGCCATTTACGAAATGATTCTTGTTCAGCATCAGCAGCTTCACTGTAGTAGTTGCCAGTTTGGTCGGCAAGTCTACGCCAAATCTGTTCTTTTTCAAAATTCATATTCACTCCATTTCAGTTTGAAGAACAAGAAATCTTGTTCAGATTTAAATAAAAAAGTCATTGTACGGGTAGTAGTTGATGTTGTAAACCTGGCACCTGGTGGCCCAAATTGTTCTATTGTTTGGGCACATAACTCATCCCAGCCTATATCTTTATATTCTATTGTCATACGATAAGGAAACTTGGGTATATCGTCAAACACAATGTGTTTGAATTTTTCTTTATCCATTTAATTGTTTTCTGCCAGGTGATCTGTAATCTTTATTTGCGTGAGTTTTATACTTGTGGCAAAGGCAACACAACGTTTGTAGATTACGAGGTCGGTTATCTGTAGGATTTCCGTTCTTATGATCAACTTCGAGCTGCGCAGAAATACGCACCACAGCACGACAAATATATCCTAGACGACCATCTTTATTTTCGCAATGATCTTTTCGATGTCGACGATAAGGGTGTGTTGAATTTTTGTATTCAGAAACGGTCATCCCTTTTCTTTTAGCAGTTAGATGTTGGAAAGATTTTACTCCATTTTTCTTGGCAATATTATGGCCATGATGAGTACCGCATACTTTTCTATAATTAGGTGATCCGTCTCTAAGGGTGCCGATAATGGCACGAGGATTAGAGCAGTTTTTATGAGAACACCTTGGACGCTGCTCAACTGGCGGAATCATTGGATTTAGATCCATTCGAGTACTGTTTAAGTTAATCATCATAGTACCAGTGTATTACCGTCTCATCTTAGCTGAATCTACCGCTGCTTCTTGCGAAAAGACTGGTTGCAAACAGCTTTTATGTTGAACTACGACCCCGACTACAGCAGTACCTGTGTAGACTTTGTCTGGAGCACGGGCGGCAGTACCAACTCCGTTACTCAGACTGGGAATGTGATCTGTACTGCGAGGAATCACAATCTTGGGCATTTTGCTATTGGTAAATGATTTTGAGTACACGGCTTTTTTGGGTGTGTATTTTTGCTTGAGCTGTTCCCAAGCTGCTGCCTGTTCTTCTGCCTGACGCTTATGCTCAGCACTGGCAAACTTAGGTTTTGCACGGCGTTTGCCGGTGGTTGACAGCCATGGACCTTCTAGATGAAAACTCACAGTAGACTCCAATAATTAAACACAGTACATATTATAGCATGACCGGAATTACTGGTCAACCGCAGAAACCAGCCAAGGAAAGGTCTTGCGCCAATCAGTATTGCGTCTACGATCGAGTTCATCTAACACTCCACGAAGTAAGCGTATTTGCGTGGGGTTTACTCCACAAGAAACACTTTGATTTGCTATACCTTGTAAGTAATTTCTTATTTCTTTACGGTCAGGATTAAATGCTGCCAAACATCGATCAAAATCCTCACGAAATAGATCACCAAAAATATCTATATACATGTAACTAGGACTATTGACACTATTAAAATAATGGTAAACAGGTCTTGTTTGATTCCATTCGTTAATTCGAATAATAAGTTGATCTAATGTGTGTATAGTCAAAGGAGTTATAGTAGAACCTACAATTAATTTAATCCAAGGTTCAGCTAATAACAGTTTAAAATTAGTTTCCCATAGTACCAAGTCTAGCGGGTATCTTGCATATTCTTGTGGTTCACCCCAGCAATCTAAACTGGCAGTAACGGTAAAGTTTTTAATAGCACCAGCATCAATCATACGTCTTGTACGAGCAATTAACTTTTCAACTCGATCTGTTGCGACATTAAGATTGGTAATAATTTGCAAGTCAAGATTAGGTGCAGGATTATTTTCAAATAATTCTAAAAATGAATCCAATTCTTTTTGATATAACGGTTCTCCACCTAAGATATTCAAATTAGTAAGATGTTGTCCATGTTCTAATATCCAATTGAACAGTTTTTTTCTATTAGAATCAATGTTAGGACTTTTATCAAACTTGTCAAAGAACTGTTGTCCTTCTATAGTAATAGATCCATATTTGCGATTTTCGGCATCCCACAAGCTACTAAAATATGGACCGCAATAAACGCATTTCAAGTTACAGGTATTGTCAAGATATACTTCCAATATGCGAGGAGTAACCGATGTAGCAGTAGGGTCACTGTTGAGTTCAACAGGAGCATGTATTCCGGGCATATCCAAGTTGGTAATACGATCACTTTGCCCACCTACTGATTCTATCTTTCGACAATATTCGCAACCAGAATCTGGCCACTCGCCTGCTAACATACGCTCACGGTCGGCTATTTTACTTGGAGTATTATGAAAATCAAATTGATCTGTATCAAATCGATGATGATTAGTTCTGTGGCAACTGGCTGTTTTTTCCGTACTGAGATATACAGTACTCCACGTCCACTTTAATTGGCAGGCTGTAGCAGATTTAATAGGAAATACTCGTTGTGCTAATGCTGATTGTTTTGAATATTCACCTAAGTGATATCCGTGGTCAAAACATTCTTGTTGTATATGGTCGGGTAAGTTTACAAAATCTTGTTCTTGATCGCAATTGGGCCAACTGATATCCCGTACAGATTGATAGAATTGCTGCCAAGGTGTCATTCTGCTCGCTTTAGTATTTCCCAAGCACGTTGCTTTTCGACAAGTTCTGCTTCGAGTTTACGATACTGTTCACCTAACTCACGTAGTTGGTCCCACTCGTTTTCCAGTGCCGGGCTAGGATGCAACATATTAAGACGATCCTGTATCAGTTTAAGTGTGGCCATCAGACTGACACCATTGATCGTGATATCGGCATTCACTCCTGTTAGGTTCAACTCACCGGCAGTTAAGTTACTTGTACTGTTACTAAATGTCCAAGTTGGTTTTGAGATTCCGGTAGTGAGTACCGAGTATGGAGCTGCGCCAATACCACTAATAGCACGGCTCCCATAGCCCGAACCACTGTTGGTTACAGTGACATTTTGCAAAGGCGAAATTGTAGTTGTCATCAAGCACCAGATTCTTGATCATTTTCTAACTGCTGAAACATAGGGTCTGAATCATCGTGCAACATCCGATCCCATTCCTCAGCAGTGAGACTATGCAGGCCTGTGCAAAATCCAGATGCACTACGCCCGCATCCACAGGTTTTCATATCTTGATTAACTCGTGGTGTCATAATAATTACTTGGCTGCTAATGCTTCTTTTTCTGCTGTGATTTCTTTACGGCGTTCTTTAACGGCCTTAGAGATTTCCTGCAGAGCCTTACGTGCTCGTGCTGCTGCTGCCTTGACACCTTTGGTTGTGAATTTCTCGTTTTCAGCAAGGTATGTTTCAAATGCTGTTTTTAATGCGTCGTGATTTTGTGACATGTTTACTTCTCCTTTAACTGTTTGTTCGCAGGCTGTCATGAACTTGTCGGAATCCCTAAAAGGATTTGTCATGTTTTATTTCCTTTATTAACTTTATAGATCACAACCGAATCTTTCAATTGTTCTTTCTGTTTACGAGCTTTTTCTGCGACCAATGAAGTTTGTTCTTCGACTGCGGTCCATACTTCGATATCATCATTCATCATTTCTGTGAACTCATATCCTGTGATATCCAGGTTATCATCGTTTTTCCTAATAGTGAAATGGAAGGAATCAGAATCAGTACCATCTGGTTTTTTTGCCTTTGCTGGCCCACGAAGTATTACGTATGCACTATTTGGTTTATTCATTTTATTTCATCTCGTATGTTGTATTTTATACTGATATTGACCGGTATGTCAAATTAATATGTGCCGATATGTTGTCTTTTCCAGCAGTCCCATATTGTAACATTTTTCCAATCGTGGGACCAATTCATTTGGAAAAGCGTAAGGCCTCTTTGTTCAAAAAGTTTCATACGATTATTTTCGATGGAAACATGGACGTTGGACCCGCGTGCCCAGTCCTTTAGTAATTGCTCTGCATTTTTATCTCGTACAATGATTAGGTATAGAGCTTCGCTGGCTCTATAATTTGGTATGGTCATTAATGTATCATTGCACCTGGGGGAATTTTAATTTCTATAGGTGGCTGCGGTTTCTTACTTTTTACCAGATCTTCAAAATCTTCGTCTAGTTTAAAAAGCTCATTGTCGTGCTGTGCAGCACTTTCATTGTTAACTCCGATCAAGCGCATAATGGCACCAATGGAGGCAGTTCTATATCCGTGATTGTATAAGACTTCACAGACATCAACTATAAGATCGGTTACTGATTGTTCTAAGGCGTCGTCCTTCATGCATGTAATTATGACTCAAGAAAAAAGGGCAGTAAAAAACCGCCCTTTTTTGCACAAGAACTACTGTAATTAAGCTTCAGTAGGTTCTGATTTTGCAGTGGCTTTAACAGCCTTGGACGGTGTAACTGCTACACGGATTTCTGCTTTCTTGGCGATCTTGGTTTTCTCAGCTAGCTTGTTAGCTACTGCATAACCAGCGTCACCAGCAGTAATGCCGATTGACTGCAGATGTTGCAGAGCTTGCAGTTTGGTCATGGGCTCGGGAAGCTCGATCAAATTGATATCTGTACAACCTGCTTTGTTCAAGATTTTAATACGTGCTACTAGGTCGTTAGCAAAGCGAGCTTTGGTCACGCCATTTTGTGTTGCAGTTCCAGCTACGGTAAAGAGTTTTTCAGTTTGTGCCATGATGATGTTGCCTTTCAAAAGTTGATTTAAAGTTAAAGTTTAATACTGTTTTAACAGTATACCTATATTATAACAAACGAGCAGTTTCTGGTCAACCATTTGTTGCTCGATTTCGGTTATAGGTTTACCGAAATAGTTACCAAGATGAATTATAAAATACACGTAGTCCAACAAAGATTTCGGTCTTGGCCTGCTTGATGAATTCTAAATCTGCTTCGTAGTAATAGTCATCAGCATCGTTACCAAAGAAGAATCCCTGCGTTGCCGGAAGTTGCCGATGTATAATAGCACGTTCCAGATCTTCAATATCGTCCCAGGTCAGCTCTAGTTCAACACCATTAAACAAGACATCGCGATTATTCGGGTCTATGTCCGGGTTCTTCTTGAGCCAAAGTGCTTCCATCCAACCTTGCAAGTTAGGATGCTTGCGCCAGTAAGCAATCTCACGTGGCTTTAATGACTCATTCGAACTAACAGGATCTGGTCCGTCCAGGTCAAAGGAGTCATAATATTCTTCTTGCTGTCCTGCTCGAGCGGCGGCGTATGCGTATTGATCTAATCCCATTATCGTGCTCCTGCTTTTAAAAGATACATTGTAACATCCTGCGAATTAAGCACTACTAAGTCTATTGGATATTTGTTTCCTTTAGATTCATATTTGGTACCGACTCGCTTGACTTGAACCATCTTTGGATTGAGTTTGGTCACTATTCCGATTCTTAAGGTATTACCCGAAGGCATTGCAACACAATTGCCCATGTTAATCGGATTTCCTAATATGTCTCGATGTTCTGGAATTTCTTTGCTCATGCTACGTGCTTCCAAATTGTTTTTTCGTTGTACAATCCGCAGCCTGCACAATGTCTCTGCTGAATACGAAATGTGTACATACCTCGTTTTTCATTCATTGGTTGTGTATACTTTGTCCAGTTATGCTTGCCTATATAGCATGACAATCGGGTAATTAACGGCCGTTGATTTTGTAGTGTACGGAATGTATTTGCAGATTCGTTCATACTATCTTTACCTTGCTGGATTCTACACGATCACTGTAAAACTTGTGACCACGTTCGCGAATTAAGTTGGCTGCTGACTGTGGATCAGCGTCAAACATCTCACGAATGTCATCAGCAGTAATACCTTCTACAGCATTGACAATATAAATCTCGTAGTGACGTTGACTATTATAACGAGCACGAAGTTCTAAGTGCATGAGATTCACAAAGGTCTTTTCTGACTTCTTACCTTGTAGAGTTGCCCACATCTTATCTTGGCTATATTCTGTCCAGTCGCCTACAAACTCAAGACCTGTGTTATCCCACATAACAACAAATTGGTGATCCATTATGCTGCCTTTACATAGTGCAGGACTGTAGTACCATCTGTATAGCCTTTTACCTTGCCCTTGATCTTAAGGCTAAGACCTTCTTCCATTTTAGAGCTTTGTGTAAAGCGTACCATTTTATTTTCTTTGGTAGCAACACCACTGACGTAGTAAATATTATAGTTCTGGCTATACACACATTTAGCTACAGTGATATCACATACAACCTTAGTACCAACATCTGCCAAAGGTGTACGATCAAGACCAAATTGCATTTCTTGTTCTTTAAACTTTGAACGATATGCACAAATTTGGCTGGCAATGATAGCCATGTCATAGCGATCTACTTCTAAAGCGAACTCATCTTTGGCTGCGGCTGTGGCTACAGCCTGTTCAAATTCTTTAAGCGGAGCCTTGAGTGCTGCCATCAAGAGGTTGCTTTTGTGGAACTGACGTGCAAGACGTCCCAGCTCAAGATCTTCTGCAGTGGGCTCATACTGCTCGTTTAATGCAGCCAGCATTACCGTACGATTAGGTTCGTGCGTGACCTGCTGATCTTGGTACTGCGGTTCTTTGAAGTAATGTCCGCCATTGACACGATCTGCCAAAGCGGCAGCGGCCCAGACTTGGTCGGCCGTGACTGGTGTGACTTTAACAGGAATCTTTTTATTCACGGGTTTACGGTATGCAAAAGGGTTGCTACGAGGTTGGTAATAATACATGACCGCTCCTTGTTAATTACTATACTGCTATTATAGCCGAATATGAATTAATTGCCAATATCCTTTGTTGTATTGCATATATCTTTTCCGAGATGCCCATAATCGTTTCTAGATCTAGGGGTTCCACGGGTTTGTTGAGATACTTGTCCAGCACATCCAGCTCAAGCGCGGTAAGTACTAAATTGTAATTAGACATAATTAACTCCCAGTTGTTTAGTGTACTAGTATTATAACCGAAAACAATTTAATTGTCAAGGGGCCGAAGCCCCATTTTCTAAACTGCGTAGTCTACAGACGTTATAGTCTACAGACGTGGTAGTCTACAGACGTTTCTTCCGTTGCTGTATCATAGGACACAACAACCGTAGCGTATTGAAATCCGCCTTCTCCATGTGTATCCAAGTACATACCTTCATATACAAAGGAAGATCCTGTATTCATACCCTTAAAGGTAATAGTGATAAAGCTCTCGTCAGTAATGTCATACCCACCGTCAACCATAATGTCAGTTAACTGGTCTGCTGTGAGGTTAGTGAACTTGTTCAACTGAGCTGCTGTAATCATTTGCTACCCCTGGTTGTTTACTGTACCGCTATTATAACCGATAACGATTTAATTGTCAATAGCTACAATTAGCACTGCCGCATTGTGTGCCACCATCTTCACCGCACGCAGGGCATGCTTCTTGGTCGGCATTCACTTCCGCTTCGTTGACCAGCCGATGGCAAGAATTCATGGTCATTGTCATAATCATGTAAGCAAAAGCCTTTTCTTTGGCCGACATCTGCTCAATGTACTCTTGTAACTCGCTGAGGGTCTTTTCAGAAAATAGACCATTGCGTGGGATAGGGTTTTTCGATATAGTCTTCATTGTTTAATCCTGTTGTTTATTGTATAACTATTATAACCGAAATGCCTTTTCTGGTCAACCGACTACTTGCTGGTAGTTTTGGTAAACAAGATTCCACACAGAAAGTTGATTCCCCAGGCTTGAAGCCAAGTAATTTCTTTTAGGCCAGAAACTGCATCAACCAAACAACCGTTCCACAGCATCATTACGGGCCAGCTCCACAAGAAGCTGAACAGTATCAAGACTGTTAATGTGGCAACAACTGCTCCGATAGCTTTTTCCATTTTATTTCCTTTTAAGCAGTAAAATCGTAAGCAAACTCGTCGCCTACTCGGCTGGGCTGGACTCGACCGTTGTAATCTTTAAACAAGACAGAGAATACACGGCGTGCATCGGATTCGGCCGCACGGACAAATAGTGTGCCATTCTCGAAATAGGCTTGACGATCCTGTCCCAAAACCTTTGCAACCTTGTCCAACACAATCTTTTCAAAAGCCATTTGTTACTCCGGGTTAATTATCAATACAACGATTCAGCTGCCATTGCATTTACTATTTCAAAATTGGCATCTGTTAACTCGTCTAACTCTTCGTCAGTTAACTTAACACCGTTAGCAAATTCTGCATAGCTAAAATATGCATCACAGAAGTCCGGGTAGTCTTTGATGTCTACCCCATCCACTTCTGGGTTTACTACAGCTCTTCCATTTAATTCCATCTTTTACTCCGTTTTGTTACTGTATATACATTATAGCCTAAATGCCGTTTCTGGTCAACCAAAATAGCCATAAAAAAGCCACATTTCTGTGGCTTAAAAGTGTTGTTTTTATGCAACACTATTTTAACGCATAAAATATGTGATTACCTATTTCATGGACCTTTTCCGCAAAATTGTTCCAATTTGGACGCACGTGAGTGGCATGAAAAAACATGCCACGCTCTAGTTTAGCAACACGCACACCGTTGATGAAATCTTCTACAGCTTCTATAGTCGACTCCCATCCTTCCTTTGGTATAGGGCGATTTCGCTTGCCAAGGTCGGAAGTCCATGAAAACTGTCCGGGTGCATATACAACCTGACAGATGTCCTTTCCCCAGCGTCCGTATTTGACGCGATTCCATGTTACCTGAGCAACAGCAATTTTTCCTTCGTGCGGTTCACTGCCCGCTTCAAAAAAAACATTGCGAATCAAACAAGTCTTTTCCCGTTCGGTTATCAGAATTACTTCTATAACTGTACGTTCCAGCGACTTGTTGCTGCCGCGTGGTTTGTTTAACTCTGTTTTTGGTATTTCTATACTGGTTTCCACTTGGAAAACTTCTGGCTGATATCCTAGCGTAGCATCGTCTAATGATGATACAAATAGTGCTAGAAAACTTGCCCATAGTAATAACAAAAACATCGGTGCCAGGAAGACTCTTTTTATAATCATAGTCTATTCCTCCTGCAGAATAGTTATGTAGTACCTATTTTAAGTACAATATACTCCGTTAAAAGTCTAGGATTTATTTGATAACTAGCGTATAGTTAAATGTTAAAAAAATTCCAATGATCTTGTAATGACCAATTATACAAATCATCTATAGATTGGCCATTATAAGTTTCGAATTTAGGCATACCCGACATGTCTTGCGACATAGCCGAAATATATCTTCTGAAAAAATACCATGGTTCCGGATTAGAATTATGTAATCCTTTTTCCCGCAACATTTTGTCATGAGTACGGCTAATACGACACATCGGAGGATTCATTGCTTGATCAAGAGTTATAACACTATCAATAAGCATATCTCGTATATCGCCAACCGGTATTACATGTTCGCTTATACAATCCGCTGGTGCTAGACTGACACCAAGTTGATTGTAATGTGATTTAATACGATCTTCGATCGTATACTCGTGATGCCTACGCAACAATTTCTCGATATGATCTCTCATTAATCTTGCTCTCATATCCAATACAAACACAGTATTGCGATACATATCAAGATATCTTTCAAGTTCCTGTTTATGAAATTCATAGCATTGCTGATAGGATTCGTCATTACGCTGTACTCTTTTTTTAGCGACTCGACGCCATGACTCGATCAAAGTTTGTTCTGCCGTTTTCATATTAATATAAATCCTTTTTATTAGGAATAAAAGGAGTTGAATTACTCAGTGCAGGAATCGCACCAGTCCATGTCTGACTTAATTGATGCCATAAAAAAGTACCTCCTGAGTTCCAATTTTTGGTCATACGAGAATTTGGACGATCTTTCTTTGGAATTTTTTTGTAGTATTCATTATGCCAATTATTGTATGCTTGACGTACCTTGATCCAGAAGGCACTGCTTTCATGAAAATCAGCATCAAACAACTCATGAATATGATTTCCTAAATCAATAACTTCTGCATCAGTGTAGTCGATGCCTGAATTTTTAGCTAAATCAAACCAACCGCACATGATTTCGATTTCTTGAGAATCGATTGGACGTGCAACTGGAAAGGTAGTTGTATATAAGCAAAACTTACGAATAACATCGCTTGTATATTTGTCTATTTCTGTCATACGACTGATTGCACCGGGCATATGTGTATTGCCAAACTTGTCAGCGGTTACAAACAAATCTGCATCTTCGAGATGTCGTTGTTTACGTTCGGCTTCGATCCATTTTGGATTATTACTACCATCTAAGCGAACACCCATTACCATCTGCATAAACAAATCAATTGAATCTAGTAGATGTTTCCCTTCTTTACTATTTCCCTTTACAAAGTTTTCGCGAATATCGGCACGATTTTTAACTTTATAAATGACGCTTGGGATCATCACTGTACGCGGATCTTCCATGGTGATCATGGTCGCGATGATCCAATATACGATAGCAGTATGTTGAGCGTCCCAGCTGCCATAAAGTTTAGCACCCACTGGATAATGTTCTGTTAGGTCACCGCCTTCGATTACTTCATACAGCTTGATTGCGTCAGCTTGCACTTCACGAAAGTTTTTGAGAATTTCTACGACCCAGCTTAAATCTAATAAACGTTGAATAGTGATGTCGATTAAAGTATCTGCCATAGGAGTGAGGCTAGCTTCGCACAACGCAAGGTCGCTGAACTTTTTTACATTGGGATATTTTTTTGAAAATTCTTTGCAGGCAGCAATTAATTGTGATCGAATGCCTTGCTGTTTAAGTCTTGGCAAGTTGCTAATGGTATCATTAAATCTCTTGTCTAAGCCGACATAGATAGATCCTTCTGAATTGTATTTGGCATTTTGTTGTTGGGCGTATGTTTGAGCGATTTTAACAATTTTTTTAATTGCTTTTTTAGTACCCATCGGTTTTATATTTTTAATAATAGTATTACCGGATGTTGTGTAAGACATGATATTTCCTCGATTGTGATTGCCGATCAGTTTTAGGTCTGATGGAAATGTTATAAAAATTGCTATTTGGTAACTATAACAAACTTTTATTAATGTGTCAAGCCCATTTCAACGAAAAAGCACAACAATCTTGTGAATTTTCAAAGTAAAAACGGTATTGCCCGGGATGTTGATCGCTACTGGCCGATAACATTTGCCAACGCCAATCATATTGGCATTCTTTATGGCACCAAGTCAGTATGGTATCAATTACACCCCAGGGATGGGCAATTTCTACAATGTAATTAAAGCAAGGTGTAGTCATTGACCAAATTGGTTTGCTGTCTATATTGATATTTGCGAGGATTGTAGTCATAGGATTTGTACTTGTATATATCCTTTGTGGCATTAGCTACATTCAAAAGTCTAGATACAGGTAGATTCCATTCGCGATAACCTTCAGCAATAGTATCCAAATAACCTTGGCTGGGCTTTTGTGGGCGATCTCGATTCATGATATAGGCCATGAAATAAGTACCGTTTTGCTCTATCCATTCTTTGCGATATAGATTTGGATATCCTTCGAATATATC